>WNFI01258126.1_pt1 | contig 48534 bp, 56 predicted proteins | sample 5400471 | NCBI WGS metagenome assembly WNFI01 (sample SAMN13153348, study PRJNA577476) | soil metagenome | isolation source: 100 cm saprolite on Douglas fir-dominated hillslope | place: USA:California | collected 2013-09-17
GGTGAAGGCGCCGGGCTTCGGCGATCGCCGCAAGGCGATGCTCGAGGACATCGCCATCGTCACCGGCGGGCAGTTCCTGTCCGAGGAGCTCGGCATCAGCCTCGAGAACGTCACGCTGGAGATGCTGGGGCGCGCCGGCCGCGTGCGCATCGACCGGGAGAACACCGCCATCATCGACGGCGCCGGCAAGAAGGAGGACATCAAGGCGCGCATCCAGCAGATCAAAGCGCAGATCGAGGAGACGACCTCCGACTACGACCGCGAGAAGCTGCAGGAGCGGCTGGCGAAGCTCGCCGGCGGCGTCGCGGTGATCCGCGTCGGCGGCGCGACGGAGGTCGAGGTCAAGGAGCGCAAGGATCGCGTCGACGACGCCGTCCACGCCACCAGGGCGGCGGTGCAGGAAGGCATCGTCCCCGGCGGCGGCGGCGCGCTGCTCTATGCCGTGTCCGCGCTCGACAGAATCAACGTCGAGACCGACGCGCGCAAGGTCGGCCTCGACATCGTGCGCAAGGCGACCCAGGTGCCGGTCGGCCAAATCGCCGAGAAGGCCGGGTTCGACGGATCGATCGTCGTCGGCAAGCTGGTCGACCGCGGCGACCCCAATGTCGGCTATGACGCGCAGACCGGCGAGTTCAAGGACATGATCAAGGCCGGTATCATCGATCCGACCAAGGTCGTGCGCACGGCGCTGCAGCACGCCGCATCCGTCGCCGGCCTGCTCGTGACGACCGAGGCAATGGTCGCCGAAAAGCCCGAGAAGAAGGACGGGGCCGCCGCCGCGCCGCCCATGCCATCCGACATGGACTTCTGAGAACCAGCCGCCCGGGGCGAGGAGCCTCGGGCGGCTCTCAGCCCCGCCCGAGTCTGGCCGCGATCTCCGTGGCGCGCCGCGCCTGGAAGCGGACGAGGTGAAGCTCGTTGGCGCTGTGGTGGCGCTCGCCCTTGCCGCCGCGGCCGCGACATCGTCAATGCGCCATCAAGGTCGGCACGGTCATGTGCCGCAGCATCGCCTGCGTCGTCCCGCCCAGGATGGTCTCGCGCAAGCGCGAATGGCCATAGGCGCCCATGACGATGAGATCGGCGCCAAGCGTTGCGGCGCGGGCGTTCATCGCGTCCGCTACATCGGCATCGCGCGCCTCGATCAGCTCCGTCCGGGCATGCAGCCCGTGCTTGGCGAGATGCTCGGTCAGTTCGGCGGTCGGCACAGCGTCATCCTCGCCGCGGGCCCTGGCCGACAGCAGCGTCACGGAGCCGGACGCCGCCAGCAACGGCAGCCCCTCATGCACCGCCAGCGTCGCCTCGCGGCTGGCATTCCAGCCGACCAGCACGGTCTCGCCGGCGCGATCGAAGCGCCCGGCATAGGGCACCATCAGCACGGGCCGGCCGCAGGCGAGAACGACGTCCTCCGGGTAGAGCAGCTCCACGGCGCGCCGGGGATCGCGCTGCCGGAGGATCACGAGGTCGGCCGTTTGCGCGAAGCGCGTCAGGCTTTGCGCGGCCGAATCTCTATCCGTGCGCCATTCGCCGTGCAGGCCGTGGCGCCGCAATGTCATGAGGAAGCGCTGCTCGGCCGCCGCCGCCTCGTCCCCCAGCGCTGCGAGGTAGGAGGCGAGCTCCGCCGCGACGGGTCCGCTATCGGCCAAGGCGAGGACGTCGATCGGCGGCAGGACCAGGACAGCCGTGACATAGGCGTCGAACCGCCGCGCCAGCCCGATCGCAAGATGCAGCCGGGGATCGAAGGCCGGCGACGCATCGACGTGGACGAGAATGTCTTTGATGGCCATGGCGCGCACCCGTTCGCCTTCAACGCTGCCGCAGCGGCTTGCAGACGAATTCCGCAAGGTGCGTCTCGCCGCTAACCTGCTCACTGACCTGCTCCGCGCGCCCGTCCCAGGCGAGGCAATGCTGCTCGGCCAGGTATTTCGGATCGACAATGTCGCCGGCCGCCGGCGTCCAGCGGACCAGGATCGCGTTCGGCGGATCGTTCTGCGGCCGCAGCGGGTCGGGCGCGGATTGATCCCAGCGCAGCATGACGGCGGCGGGCGGGTCGTCCGACGCGCTGCGCGCTGCCGCGCATCCCGCCAGCAGCAGCGCGGCGATCATGACGGATATGGACCGCTTCATGGCACCACCCTGCGGGCTCATCCTTTGCGGTCCATCGCAGGCCCGTGGCGGTGCGTCGTCGTCGTCACGGTCGACGCCGACAGTCAGGCCCGCCAGGTGGCGCGCCTCGTCGATCAGCGGCGAAAGCCGCATGCCGCGCGAGACGGTCAGCGACGAAGCGACCGATCATGCCTAACCCCTCCGTCTGACGGGAGCGACCCGCGCTGGCGCGCGGCGCGCCTGCCGGATTGGCGCATGCGACGCGCTCATGCGCTCACGGCGAGCCAGTTATCGACCTTGCTGACGCCGGCCGTGGCCCAGGCGACGCGCTCGGCTTCCTGCCGCTCGGCCCAGGAGCGCACCGTGCCCTTGAGGATCACCTCGCCGCCATGCGCCTCGACGGCGATGCGGTTCGCGTCGATCTCCGCGCTGCGCCGGAACGCCTCTTCGATCTTGCGCCTGATCTCGTCCGGGGACGGCGCGGGGACGGGCCTGAGCTTGATCAGATTGGTGACGCCCTTGACGCCCTTGACCCAGCGCACCGTGCTCTCGGCGAACTCGCGCTGGTAATGCCACTCGACCTCGCCCTCGAGCGTGACCCAGCCGTCCTCGACCACCACCTTGATGTCCTTTCCGGCGAGCGGCAGCCGCGTCTTGATCGCCGCCACAGCGTCGCGGGCGATCTCAGGATCGGGCCTTTCGTCGCGGCCGCGCAGGCGCACTTCGAGATCGTTCGCCACGCCGAGGACGCCGAGGACGCGCTTGGCGATCTGCTCGGCCTCGAATTTGTCGATGTAGCTGTGCACGAAGCCGGTCAGCGTGACCACGCCGTCCTTGACCGTCACCGCGATATCGGTCGCGTCGATGCTCGGCGTCGAGCGAAGCTCTTGCTCGACGTCGCGCTTGATATCGCTGTCGCGCCTCATCCTGCCTCCTCGACGTCTCCCGCGACGAGGCTATGATGCGCGCCTTCGCCCGCGCCTTGATGCCGGTCAACTTCGCGGCATCTTTTCCGCCGGCGACGCTTGCAGCGCGGCCGCGGGCGCCGCGTCCTGCGCGGCCGGGGGCGGCGACCCCGCGCGCGACCGGGCGCCCTCCTCGAGAAATTCGAACAGGTACTGCTCGTCGCTCGCGAAGACGCGGAACATCTTCTGGAAAAACAGGTTATTGGGGATCTGCAGTGTCGCGCCGCTCGCCTCGCGCAGCACCGTGAACATGAGGTTGCGGTCGATCACCCGGCCGCGCAGGTTTTCGGGCAGGAGCTCCACGGTGTCGCCGAGACGGAAAGGATGCCAGATGGTGATGAACAGGTTGGCGGTGATATTGCTGACCATCGTCCAGACGGCAAGAAAGCCGACGCCGATCACCGCGGCGACGCTCGCCAGGACGGTCCATATACCGCCGACACTGATGCCCCAGACATCGAGAACGAGGAGGCCGGCGGAGAGCCACAGCAGCGAACTCAGCGCACGCGTGAACAACACCGTCGTCTCCGACGGCAGACGGAGCCGCGGCAGAATGCCCAGCAGCACGCGGCTCAATGCGCGGTTGATGTAGAGGCTGCCGACGAACGCGACGAGCACGATGACGACCGTGCCGGCGACGGCCTCGCCGGGCATGACAAGGTCATGAAAGCGCGCGGGCAAGTCGCTCATGCGCGAGCCCACCGTGAGAGACGGCCTGATCGGCGCGACCATGGGGCGCGCCTGCCGATCGCATCCTGCCGCGTGCCGCCGCTCCCGATGGGCCGGTCACGGAGTCTGCCGGGCGCGACGATTGCCGCCGCCGCGCGAGAGCCGAGGCGCCGCGGCGTCAAGGAATGATGACGATGACGCCTTGCTGGTCGATGTCGAAATTGACGGGCGTACCGCTGCTGTCGGTCGCGGAACCCATCCAATCATTGTCCGACTGATGCAGGCCGGACACGTTGCTGTAGCCGTGATCGCTCAAATCCTGCCGGACCTGCGATTCGCTCATCCTGGGCGTCGATGATCCCGTGCCGGCGGACGGCGTCGACGAGCCTGAATCGCTGGACTGCGTCGATGAACCGGATTTCCAGGAGGAGCAGGCCGACAGGCCGATCAGAAGAGCGGCCGCGGCTATCACGGGCAGAGTGCGCATCGCGCCTTCGCTGTTGGACCTCATCGTACCTCCTATTCGGCTTCGCGTGTGCGGGCGTACCCCCCGGACGCAAAACGCGCGCCGCTTCGAGCCAAGTTAGGGCGGCGGCGCGCCCGCGCCTTGATGCGCGTCAACTCATGCGCATTTTCTGTGCCCGGCGGCGATGTCGGGCACGGCCGTCGCGGCCCTCCTTTGCACGACATCCAACGCCGAAGCGCGGATCGCTTGGCGGCGCTCAATTTTCCGTATCCGTTTTGCGCTAAATTTTCGGGCGCATCGCAACGACGCTGCAACGCCGACGCGCCTTGTCGGTTCCAATTCACGTCAAATCCACTTCGCACAATATAATCAACGCGATACCTTCGCTTCGCTAATTTAGGTGAGGCGAAGTCCTTTCAAATATCCGCGTTGACAATCAATGCTCACCGGGCACTTTATTAGTGTCTGGGTCACCCGTAAGAGTACAAGGCAAAATCCATGCCCGAATGGCGCGCCATGTTCCCTCCCACAGATAGCGGCACCGTGCGCTCGGTCGGATTCGCCAAGCCTGACGCGATGTCCGTCCTCGACTCCGTGGCGGCGATCACTTCATGCAGCCGCGGGCAGGACATCTACCGCCCCGGCGATGCGACGGAATACTGGTATCGCGTCGTCGCCGGGCTGGTGAGAAAATGCGCCGATGCGGCGAACGGCCAGCGCCAGATCGTGGATTTCCTGATGCCGGGCGACTTCTTCGGCTTCGCCACGGGGAAGGAGCACCAATTCGGCGCCAACGCCGCCGTCAACGGCGCGGTCATCGCCCGCTACCCGCGCCGCCGCCTCGAGATGCTCGCCGACGCCGATCCCGAGCTCGCCCGGTTGATCCGCCAGATCGCCTTCAAGGCCATCTCTCGCCTTCAGGACAGGATGCTCGTTCTCGGGCGCACCACGGCGCTGGAGAAGGTCGGTGCGTTCCTCATCGAGATGGCCAGCCGTTCCGCGGACGGCGCGGCGGAAGTTGTCGTCCTGCCGATGTCGCGCTACGACATCGCTGATTACCTCGCCATCTCCGTGGAGACGGTGAGCCGCTCGCTGACCGACCTCAAGCACCGCGGCAGCATCCGGCTCGCCAATACGCGCCAGGTGAGGATCGTCGACCGCGAGGCGTTGGCGGAAGCGGCGATGTCGGCCGGCATCGGCATCGCGGGATGACGCGCCGCCAGCCGGCGCCCGGTTCCGCGCCGCGCGGGCGCGGCGCCCCACAGTCGCGCCTGACCGCGCGGTGTCGCCGGCGGTGGCGAGACTAGCCCAGCGTCAGATAGCGATGCACGGAGATCACGGCCATTGCGCCTTCGCCGACCGCCGAGGCGTAGCGCTTGATCGAACCGTGCCGCACGTCGCCAGCGGCGAACACGCCGGGGATGCTGGTTTCCAGATAGTACGGTTCCCTGTCGAGCTTCCATCCCTCGAGACGCGCTTCGTTCTTCAGGAGATCGGGACCGGTCATGATGAAGCCGGCATCGCTGCAGCGGATGCCGAGCTCGGCGGCCCATCGGGTATGCGGGACGCCGCCGATGCAGACGAAGAGCCAGCTCGTCTCCGCCGTCCACTCCTTGCCGGTCTGGTTGTTTCTGAGGCCGATCGCCCGCAGCAGCATGTCGCCGTGGATCGCCGTCACCTCGGTGTGCAGCAGCACTTCGATCTGCGGCGCCGCGCGAATGCGATCGACGAGGTAGTGCGACAGGTTGTTGTCCAGCGCTTCGTCCCTGACGACCATCGTCACCTTCGCGCCATAGCGCGCGAATGCAGCGCGGCCTGGCCGGCCGAATTGCCGCCACCCACGACGAACACCCGGGCATTGGCGCAGAGCGAGGCCTCGCTCGCCCCGGCGCCGTAATAGACGCCGGCGCCCCACAGCCGGTCCTCGTTCGGCAGGTTGAGCCGGCGGTAATCCATTCCCGTCGCGCAAACCGAGACGCGTGATGATCTTCGTTCCGTCGGCCAAGTAGACCACACCCTTGCCCGGCACGAACGCGCCGCGCACGCCCTCGCGCAGCAATAGGATCTCGGCGCCGAAGCGCGAGGCCTGCTCCCACGCGCGTCCGGCCAGCTCCGCGCCGCTGACGCCGTGAGGAAAGCCGAGGTAGTTCTCGATCTTCGGGCTGGTGGCGGCCTGCCCGCCCACCGCCAGGCGCTCGACCACCACCGTCTTCAGCCCCTCGGAGGCGCCACAGACGGCGGCGCTGAGCCCGGCTGGCCCGGCGCCGTAGATGCTGAGATCGTATTCCGAGCGCGACGGGTTCTTGAACCAGCCGAGCTTCTCGGTGACCTGACGGACCGTCGGGTTCTCCAACCGCGTGCCATCGGCAAAGACGCAGAGCGGCAGGCGGTTGTCGCCGAGGCCGGAGACATACGCGAAAGCGCGCGCCTGCTCGTCGTCGCGCAGCTCGATCCACGCGAAGGGCACATCACAGCGCGCGAGGAAATCACGGATGGCATAGGCCGCCGGCGAGCCGCGCGTGCCGAAGAGCTGAAGCGTGGGAGCGACGTCTTTCATGATGGGATGCCGCCGTCAATGGCTAGGTGCCGAGGGCGCAACGGGCCGCAACCGCCGCCCGGATGCGTGTTATTCGTCTGCCACAGCCGCCGCGTGCTCGCCTTGATTTCGGTCAATTCCGCCGGGGGCGATGGCTTCGTCGGGCGCCCGCGCGCTCAACCGCAGGACGCGGTCCACGTCGCACCCCGTGCATTCTTGGCGACGACGCGGCGGTGATGGCGTTGACTAGGCCGGGCTTCGGGCGAGGCGCACGCAGGCCAAGCACGCGCGCTGCTCGTCGTCGTGCGGGGGGTGGATGCAAGCTCATCGTCCGCGTCACGGTCTCTCCGAGCGAGATGCCCGGGCAGGACAAGGTGGGCATCACATGGCGCGCCGAGCGCCCCTCCGGCGTTAGCATGGCACCCGTCCGTCGGCGGAGCACATGGCTGCGCCGTCGCCGGCGGGATAAGGGAGGCAGTCGATGCTCAAACGCGTGCGGCTCGAGCTGGCGCGCAGCCGGGAATTTCCCGGCGGCAGCACGCGGCATGGCTATGAGGTCGTCATGCCGCTCGACAAGGGCGGCCGGATCGACCGCGCGACCTGGGAGAAGGCGCCGGAAGTCTGCACCGTCCATCGCTTCTGGGAGGGCGACGACGACCTGGTGGGGGAACTGGTGCATCCGGCGCGCGACATCTGGGCATTCTCTTATTTCGTCGGCGACGAGGACGACGAGCCGATCTACCGGCTGGAGGATCACGTCTGCCGTCCTGGCGAATATCTCTCAGTCCGCGCCACCGATGGCGAGATCCGGGCCTTCCGCATCGTCCTGGTCGAGCCGGCGCTGGCGCTCCGCTCTCAATAATCCTCGAGCAGCGAGCCGAAACCAAAGACCTTGTCGTCGATGCCGTTCTGGCGCAGCACTCGCCAATAGGTTGCGGTGTTCGCGGCGATGACGGGCATGTCGAGCCAGCACTCGGCGATGGCGGCGATGCGCGCCGCCGCCAGATTGGACCCGACCAGGACGATCGCCTCGATCAGGTCGCCCTCGCCGACCTGCGCCACCCGCAGCGGGCTCTGGCATCGCAGCCCCTCAGGGCAACGATCTTGTAGCCGCATTCGGAGAAGAATTTGCGCACCTGCCCGTCGCCCACGGGCATGTAGGGCGTGATGACGCCGAGGCGCTTGACGCCGCCGAACTTTCGCAGCGCGGCGCAGCACGCTTCGGAGGGGATGGCAACGCCGACGCCCGCCCGCGCCTCGATGCGCTCCTGAAGCCGCCGCCCGCCCTCCATGCCGTCCCAGAAGCTCTCGGCCGACGCGGCCAGGATCAGCGCATCGGGCGCGCAGCTCATGGCGACATCGACGGCGTCCATCGTGCCGCCGCGGATGTCGGCGATCAGCTCGAGGAAGTCGTCATCGTTCTTGACCAGCCGGTCGCGGATGGGAATCCGGCTCACGTGATTGGTGACGCCGCGTGGCCGGATCGCATCCAATTCGGGCTGGACGATCGTATTGGTCGAGGGAACGATGACGCCCACGACCTTCTCGGCCGCGCTCGAAGGCCGCTCTAGCCGCTTCCACGTCGCGCCCGACAGACCCACCGGGAAACGCGGGATTGCTGTCATGACGCCACCTGGCTCACTTGCGATCCGCTGCCGTCTGCGCCGTTCCTGACGCCGCGCCCTGTTGACCGCCGGCCGTCGATTTGCCGCCGGAGGATTTGTCGCCCGACGCCGACGCGGATTGGTCGCCGGCGGCGGATGTGTCGGCCGACGGCTTGTCGCCGGCGGCGGCGAGATCGGCGCGGCTGCGCTCGCCGGAGCCGTTCCCCGAGCCGCTGCGCGACGCCTCGGCCGAGCCGTTGCCGGAGCCGCTCTGCCCTTGCACCTCGATGCGTCGCGACCGCTGCTGGGCCTCTTTCGGCTTCGGGATCGTGATGGTCAGCACGCCGTCCTGGAACGCGGCCTGCACCTGCTCCGGATCGGCCTCGAAGGGCAGGCGCAGGGTGCGCAAGAAGGTGCCCTCGGCGCGCTCGATGATGTGATAGTCGCGCTCTTCCTCGTCCCGCTCGGTCTCTTTCTCGCCGCGAATTGTCAGCACGTCGCCGTCCAGCGTCACCTCGACATCGCCCTCATCGAGGCCAGGCAGCTCCACCGCGATCTGAACCGCATCGTCGGTCTCGCTCACGTCCATGCGGGGGGTGAGGATCGCCGCCACTGCGCTGACGGGCTCAGAACCGGCGAAGCTCGGCAATCCCACGCCGGAGAAGAAATCGTCGAATACCCGGCTCATCTCCTGACGCAGCGCCAGCAGCGGGTCGGCTTCCTCCGGCCGCCGCCGCGACACCGATCTGCCCCTGTTGAACGGCAGCAAGGACATGGCACACATGTGATCTCTCCTTCTTCGGCTGGCTAGGTTGTCGGCGCACGACGCGCGAGCGCCTCGAGCGGCCGGTGCGATCCTCCGCCGTGCGGCGCATGTCGCCGACCAGGCGGCACGCCGACGGGCTCGCTGTCACGCCTAAGTCGCGTAACCTACGACGCGCGCACTCGCTGGCGCCTTGACGCGCGTCAACTACGCGCGCGTTTTTGTGCCGTACGCGCGGGCGCTCGAGTGCGGGGACCGGTGGCGCGAACCCATGCGAGTAATTGATGGCGGTCAAGGTCGTCCCGCCGCGCCTCCGGCATACTGCTCGCCCGTTGATATTCGTGTTTGCGAATGGTGCGAGCGATGCTGACGGACTATCAGATGGAGGAAAATCTACCCGAGGTCGTCCGCGAGCTGCGGCCGACGCCGGACGAGGCCTATCGCTTTCCCGACGGCTTCCGCTGGTCGATCAGGACGGAGCTGCCGCCCGGCGTTGGCGTGGTGTGGTTCGCGGGCATGCTCATCTCCGCCCCGTCTCCCTGATTGCGTGAGCGACAGGCAAAGGACGACGGCAGCCGCGACCGGCGGCCGCGCAACCGCGCGACGGCGCAGCGTCAATAAATCGGCCGAAGTTGACGGGGATCAAGGCGTCGCGGGCGGCCGCGTCATAGTTCTAACCGAACAGAGATGAGGAGCTGCCATGAGGTCCGATGACGACATCAAGCGGGACGTGGAAGAAGAGCTCCGGTGGGACCCGGACATCGACGCGACCGACATCGCCGTGGCGGCCAAGGACGGCGTGGTCGCCCTGACCGGCTTCGTCCGCAGCTATGCACAGAAATTCGAGGCCGAGGCGGCGGCGAAACGCGTGGCCGGCGTGCTCGGCGTGGCAAACGACATCGAGGTGCGCCTGCCCAGCATCGACGAGCGGCCGGACCCCGACATCGCCCGCGATGCCGTCCAGGCGATCAAGACCCAGCTGCCGCTCTTCGCCGACAAGATCAAGGTCGTCGTCAAGAACGGCTGGATCACGCTCGAGGGGGAGGCCGAGTGGAATTATCAGCGCGACGCCGCGGAGAACGCGGTGCGCTGGATCAAAGGCGTCAAAAGGGTCAGCAACCTCATCCGGCTCAAGCCCAAAGTCACGCCGAGCGAGATCAAGCGCAAGATCGAGGAGGCGTTCCGGCGCAGCGCCGAGATCGACGCCAACCGCGTCACCGTCGAGGCGACCGGCAGCGAGGTCATCCTCAAGGGCACCGTGCGGTCCTGGGCCGAGCGTCAGGAGGCCGAGCGCGCCGCCTGGGCGGCGCCCGGCGTCTCCAAGGTGGTCAATCAGCTCACGATCGCCGCATGAAGCGCCGCATAGCCCCGGGGCTCGCCGCTATAACGCGCGAGCCCGGACGGCGCTGCCTGAGGACATCAGAGGCAATCGAGCAATGATCGAGGCTGCGATCGAGGCTGCCGATCTTGCCCGAGCGGCACGCCGCATGATCGAGAATCACGGCAGCCGCGCCGCGGACGAAGCGGAAAGACGGGCACAGAACCTGCTGGCATTCGGCGAGGCAGACGCTGCTGCCAGCTGGTGGCAGATCGCCGCCGCCATCCGCCGCATGCGAAAAAACGAGCACGACAACGGCGCAGCGGAGGAATCAGCGACCGGCGGCCGACGCTGCCGACGGCTAAAGCAGTGTTGAAGAGGCGCGCCGTCTGCTCCCAATGCTGCCTTGCGGGTTCTTCAAATCGGAAATCCCGCGCCGCTCAGAGCCCGGCGTTTCTCGCGGCGACGCGCGCCAAGGCCGCCCAGTCGGCGTCACCGTCACCCTGGGCGACTCCCTCTATGAAATGGTCCCTGACCAAGCTGGCGACCGGCATCGGCACCGCCTCGGCTTCGGCCGCGGCGAGCGCGAGACGGATATCCTTGAGGCCAAGCACGAGGCGGAAGCCGGCGGGCTCGTAGTCCTCGCTGGCGATGATGGAGCCGTAGGTGCGGTAGACCGGGGCGCTGAACAGCGTATTGGTGAGAATGTCGATGTAGCGCATCACGTCGATCCCCGATTTCCGCACCAGTGCCACGGTCTCGCCGAGGCTCTCCAGCATCGAGGCGATGAGGAAATTGCCGCTGAGCTTGACCACATTGGCCGAGGACGGCTTCTCGGCGACGGTGAAAAAGCGCTGGCCCATCGCGTCGAACAAGGGCCGGTAGCGCGCGATCGGGCCCTCATGGCCGGCGACGATGATGAAGAGCTTGGCTGCGGCAGCGGCCTCGGGACGGCCGAAGACCGGCGCGGCGACGTAGATCTGCCCGGCGTTGGCGTGCGCTTCGGCGAGGCGGTCGGACAGCGCGACGCTGATCGTGCTCATCGAGATATGCGCCTTGCCCGGCGCGAGAGCGGCCAGGATATTCCCCTCACCGAAGACGACGCTTTCCACCGCCGCATCGTCGCTGAGCATGGTGATGACGGCCTCGCCGCGGCAGCATTGAGCCGGGCGGTCAGCGACTTCGGCGCTGTCGGCCGCCAGCGCCTCTGCCCTGCTGCGCGTGCGGTTATAGACGATGACGCGATGGCCGGCCTTGAGCAGGTTGCGCGCCATGGGTTGGCCCATATGACCAAGGCCGATGAAGCCTACCTCCATCTGTTCCGCCTCTCCTTGCCGGTAGCGCCGTAGACTCGGCCGACAATAGGCGCGACCGGCGCCGCGGCGCCTTGACCCGCGTCAACTTCCGCTGTTTTCGCCGCCGGCCGGATCGCGCAGAACAGGATGCGGCAGTTCGCCACAAGCGATGACGGCCGCGCACAAATTCGCGTCAGTCTTGGCGGGCTTGCCCGAAGCGCCGACGCGGCTAAGGTACCGCCACCTTTATCAGGAGTTTATGGCATCGATATGGCTGACATGAACGGGGTCAAGATAACCGATCTGACGGCATCCGGATCGTCGGACGACGGCGAGCATGTGTGGATCACGCACCGGCTCGGCGATGGCAGCGAGTACCCGCTGATCTATCCTTACGCGGCGGTGGGATATCTCATCACCGTGCTCACCGACGCAGCCCGCTCGGCCTTCAAACGGCGCGCCGCGCGCAGCCCGCAGGAAGCCGCCGACGGCATGGACAGCAACGTCATCCCAATCGACGAGATCAGGGTCGGCACCGCGCTCGACAATTCCGGCGCGATCCTGCACCTCACCACCGCCGACAGCATCCCAGTCGCCGTCGAAGTGCCGGCTGCTCTCCTCGGTGAGGTGGTGGAACAGCTGCAGCGGGTCGTCGCGACGCTCGACAGCGCGACGCGCGCCAGGAAGCGGCTGCACTAGCCGCGTGCAAAGGTCGGCGCGGCGCAGGGCCGGTCGAATTGACGCCGGTCAAGGCGGGCGGGACGCGATCGGCCTAGTCTTCGGGTGGCATGAGCGACGCGCGCATCCTCCATTTTCTGACGCCGCTGAAGCATCCGAGCCCGTTCGACGTCAACGTCGCCGTCGACGCCGGCTTTGCCGTCGCCGGCTACACCATGGTCGGCATGGAGGAGATCACCGCGCTGACGCAGGACGCGATGTTCTCGCGTGTGCCGCAGGATGCGGCGAAGACGTGCCTCTTCATCGGCGGGCGCGACACGCTGCTGGCGCTGGACATGGCGGCGGCGGCCAAGGCGGCGATGTTCCCGCCCTTCGTCGTCTCCATCTTCGCCGACCCCGCGGGTGCCTTCACCACCGCGGCGGCGATGGTCGCCTATGTCGCGCATCGTCTGCGCCGCCAAGGCGGCACGCTGACGGGCGCCAAGGTCGCCGTGTTCGGCGCCAAGGGAATCGTCGGCGGCATCGCCGCCGTCCTCGCCGCCGAAGCTGGCGCGGATGTCACCCTGGTCGCGCATGACCGCAGCGGCGCCGTCCCCGCCAAGGTCGCGGCCTTCGAGGCGCGCTTCAAGCTGCATTTGCGTGTTGCCGAGGGCATCAGCGACGCGCAGAAGCGGGCGGTACTGCGCGACTGCGAGATCGTGCTCGCCGCCGGCCCGGCCGGCGTGCGCATCCTCTCGCGCGAGGATCTCAAGCACGCCGAGCGGCTCAAGATCGCTGCCGACCTCAATGCGGTGCCGCCCTTCGGCATCGAAGGTGTCGACGCCAAAGCCGACGGCGCGCCGCTGGGCTTCGCGCCGGGCATCGGCATCGGCGCGCTCGCCATCGGCAAGGTCAAGTTCGAGCTGCAGCATGCCCTGCTGCGGCGCATCCACCGCGCCGAGAAGGCGCAGTTCATCACGCACCGGGAAGCCTATCAGGTCGCGCTCGAGCTCGTCGGGTGAGGGCGGCGTGCGGCGGCGCCTAGCCCGGCGCTACCGACGGGGGGAAAGAGGATGTCGACGCAGAGCATAAGCATGGAGCGGCATCGCTTCGGCCCGACGCAGCGCGATGTGCCCGTGATCGGCCAAGGGACGTGGTACATCGAGAGCGGCGACCGCGCCGCCGCGATCGCCGCGCTGCGCCTCGGCCTCGATCTCGGCATGACCCATGTCGACGCTGCGGAGATGTACGGATCGGGCGCGGCGGAGGAGATCGTCGGCGAGGCGATCGCCGAGCGGCGCGACGCGATCTTTCTCGTCTCCAAGGTGCTACCCGAGCATGCCTCGCGCAGCGGCACCATCGCGGCCTGCGAGGATTCGCTCGCCCGTCTCGGCACCGACCGGCTCGACTGCTACCTCCTGCATTGGCGCGGCGCGTATCCGCTGGAGGAGACCTTCGCCGGCTTCGACCAGCTCGAGCGCGCAGGCAAGATCCTCGCCTGGGGTGTGAGCAACTTCGACGTGCCCGACCTCGAAGACGCCCGCGACGTCGCCGGCGAACGACGCATCGCCTGCAATCAGGTGCTCTACCATCTGGAAGAGCGCGCGATCGAGGACGCGGTGCTGCCCTGGTGCGAGCGGCACGGCGTCGCCGTGGTGGGATACGCGCCCTTCGGCCACGGCCGCTTTCCCGGTCCGCACACCCGAGGCGGCCGCGTGCTCCAGGAGATCGCCGCCGCGCACAAGGCGACGCCGCGCCTGGTGGCGCTGCGTTTCCTGGTGCGGCGGGCGTCGCTCTTCACCATCCCCAAGGCCTCCACCCCCGAGCATGCCGCGGAAAACGCCGGCGCCGGCGAGCTGCGGCTCAGCGACGCGGAACTCGCGCGCATCGACGCGGCCTTCCCGTGCGGCCCCCGCGCCCACGGCAGCTGCCGATGCTGTAGGCCGCGCCCATGCACGGGACTATCGTCGACCGGCTCGACGACAATGCGTCGGCGCCGCCCCGCAAGCCCAGTTTCGACATTCTCGTGGTGACCGTCGTTCAGGCAGCCGCGCGGGTGCTCGGTGTGGACCCGCCCGTGCAGAGGACGTCCCATCCGTGGCGGCGTTACGCGCCGAGCGGCGGCAGGGATTTGCTTTGCTCGGCATTGCCTCTCAAGCCGGACGCGGGCCCTCCGCTGGTGATCTTGCCACCATCGCCAGCAACGCGTCCGCGGCGCGGCTCCGATAGCGCTCCCGATGGCGCAGAACGTAGAACTCGCGTTCCGGAAGACGGAAGCCCACCTGGTGCAGCAGACCAGCTTCGATGCTCGATGCGGCGACCGAGGCGGAGATGGCGGTCGCGCCCAGACCGGCCTCTACAGCGGCGCGCACCGCCTCGTTGGAGGGCAGTTCCAATTGGATGCGCAGCGCGCCCGGCTCGATGCCAAGCCGCACGAGGGCGTCCTCGAAGACCGATCTCGTGCCGGATCCGGGCTCGCGCAGCACCCATTCGCTTTCCATCAGATCGCCGGCGGCCAGGCGAGCGTGGCTGACCCAGGGGTGCTCAGACCCGACGACCACGATCAGCTGATCCCGCGCTACCGGTGTGCTGGCGAAATGCTCATTCTCCACGGCTCCTTCGACAAAGCCTAATTCCGCTGTCCCGCTCTCGACGGCCGCCGCGACCTGGGCGGTGTTGCCGATCGCGAGGCGGATCTGGATCTGCGGATAGGTCCGCCGAAAAGCGACCAGATGGCGGGGAAGCCAATAGCTGGCGATGGTCTGGCTTGCCTGCACGGACAGCGTCCCCCGCTTCAAACTGCCGAGTTCGCTCAGCGCGAGTTCGGCCGCTTCGGCTCGCGCCAACACGGCCCGGGCCTCTGCCAGGAAGACACGACCCGCTTCAGTCAGCCCGATGCGGCGCCCGACCCGATCGAAGAGCTTCGTGTCGTGCCGCGCCTCTAAAGCCGTGATCGCGTGGCTCACGGCGGATTGCGCGAGATTCAAGGCGCGGGCGGCCTGTGTGACGTGCTGTCGCTCGGCGACCGCCACGAAGATGCGAAGTTGCTCGAGGGTCATGTCGATGTCTCTCGATGAAGGCGAGTGAACCGCCTCTTGACCCCGGCGTCGCGCAGCAGAGCGGAAAGGGCGCACCGGGCACCATGATGCGCCACCGGCCAATCAATCTAATAACAGGATCATATCAAGCAAAAACATCTATTGGAGAGATTGATTGCCGGCGCTCATCTTCCCCCTGTGTTCGATTGTAACCCTGTTCTCGAAAGGAACCGACGATGCTCACCAATAACAAAACAGGACAGTTGTTGCGCCGCACGGCGCTTTCCGCGGCCATGCTTCTGATTGCCGCTCCCGCCGCTCTGGCGGATACGCCGGGATACTTGTTCCGGGATTTCGATGATACCGCGCCAGCCACCGTAAGCGCGCCTGTCCCGCCGCCGCAACGCAACGCGGCGAATCAAGAAGCCTCTGGGCTCGCGTCCGCCCGCGCCTTTGCCAATGTGGCAGAAGGCTCGTCGCGGATGGCGCAGGAGCACCATGCCTGTGCCGTCGTCTTGGGGCTCGATCCATCGGAGCACCCCTATGACACCTGCATCAGGAGCCTCGACAGGACCTTGTCTGAATCGGACCAAGCCCGTTGATTGCAGGCCCGAGGGCGAAAGCGCGATCTTGAACGCATTCGTGTGGCATACGACCTAATGGTTCGGCATAACGGCCGGTTCGCGGTCGGCCGGAGCTAAAAAGGCATGCAGCGTTGCCACGACCTGCGCGCCCTCGCCGACCGCCGCCGCGACCCGCTTGACCGAACTCGACCGCACGTCGCCGATGGCGAAAACGCCCCGGCGACTGGTCTCAAGCGCTTTGCGATCGGCAGCGGCGTCTCCACCGGTCAACACAAAACCCTTGCCGTCCAGCGCCACGCCGGACCCGGATAGCCAATCCGTGTTCGGCTCCGCTCCAATGAAGAGAAACAAGTGGCGAATTGGCCGCCGGACTTCCTCCGCCGACGCCCCGCGGCGCCAGCGGATCGCCTGCAGCATGCCGTCGCCGCCTTCGAGGCCGCTGACCTGGGCCTGCGTCACAAGCTCCACATTGGAGAGTCCCGCGATACGATCGACGAGATAGCGCGACATGCTACGCGCCAGGTCCGACCCGCGCACCAGGAGCCAGACCTTGGCGACTCGGCTCGCCAGATAAACCGCCGCTTGGCCGGCCGAATTGCCGCCGCCGACCAGGGCGACCTCCTGCCCGGCGCATAGCTTCGCCTCCAGAGGCGATGCCCAATAATGCACGCTCGAAGCCTCGAAAGCTTCCAGGTTCTCGACCTCGATCCGCCGGTATCGGGCTCCGCTGGCGATCACGACGGAGCGGGCGCTGACGCGCTCCCCAATGGAGAGCGCCAGGACAAAGCGGCCGTGGTCCGGATCATCCGCGCTTTGAAGCCCGATCACCTCATCCGGGATCGCCATTTCGACCCCGAACTTCTGGGCCTGGGTGTAGGCGCGCCCCATCAGCGCCATGCCGGTGATCCCCGTCGGAAAGCCCAGGTAGTTCTCGATCCGGGCCGAGGCGCCGGCCTGGCCGCCGAATGCGCGGCAGTCGAGCACCAAGACGGAGAGCCCTTCGGATGCGGCATAGACCGCGGTGGCGAGACCCGCGGGTCCCGCCCCCACGACAGCCACGTCATAAACGCGATCCGGATCGATCGGCCCCACCAGCCCGATGCAGCGAGCGAGCTCGGTCTCGCTCGGATTGCGCAGCAGCTGTCCGCCTGCGCACAGCACGATGGGCAGCTGACCGGGGTCGATGTGGAAGCGTTCGATGAGCGCCTTCGCCTCGGGATCGGTCTCGGCGTCCAGGCTTTGATGCGGATGGCCGTTGCGCGAGAGAAAGCCCTCGAGCCGGAGCACATCGCCGTTCCCGGCGCGCCCGACGATCACCGGCCCGCCGGCCCCGGCCTGGATCAGCCCGACACGACGCAGGATCAGGGCGCGCATGATTCGCTCGCCGAGTTCCGCCTCCGCCACCAGCAGCGCCCGAAGCCGCTCGGGTGGGATGATCAAAGCCTCGACCGGTCCCGGCGCGTAGGCGTCCAGCAGCGATGGCCGGCCGGCCAGTTGAGCCAGCTCGCCCATGAACGAGCCGGGGCCGTGGGTGACGACGAGCGTGCGGCGACCCCATTGGTCGTGCTGGGTGATATCGACATTGCCGGCCAAGATGATAGCGAGGCCGTGCCCCACGGCGCCGACCTTCGCCAGCGCCTCACCCGCGCCGTAGGAGCGGACCTCGCCAAACCGACGGAGGCGCTCGATCTCCGCCGGCTCCAAGGTGGGGAACCTCTGGTGGTTTCGCGTGTCGCTGAACGATTGCGTCGGCACAGACATGGTTGTCACCCGCTACACAAGCGGCACCTCTACGTCCGCTTCGGCTTCCCGCAGCGTGTCGTCTTCCCAGACGCGATTGACTACGCTGCGGCCGCCGCGGAGAGTCGTTGTCGGCGGTGGTTGCAGTGTGCGGAGAGAACGCGCCCGTTACAAGCGCCATTCATTCTCTTACCGGAAGCGCTGCCGATCGGTAGCAGCCAAGTCCCGCAAGGTCCGTTGGAATCTTCCGTCGTGCGGCGGCGCGTGAATGGATGCCGCCTCTGACGGTCACGTTGCTGCTGGTGCGCCGCGCAGGACACGGCAAAAAGCTCGCAGCTCGAAGGACATTCGACGAACCGTACAGCAATCTTATTGCCCGGGCTCAGGCGGCCGATTCCGCAAGCAGCGCCTCCACTTTCGCGTCCAAGTCCCGCGCGACTTTCAGAGCCGCTGGATCTCCGTACGGCGCGAGAAGGCTCGCCATCTTGTCATAGGACAAATGCACCCCGTCGGGGCGCTCGTCGATCAAGACCGTTACCGGCGCGTATGAGCCCGCATCCGCAACGTGCTTCGCCATTTCCTTCATGATGAGGGGATTGCCGATGACAATACGCAAGATCTTCGGCGTGTCCTCGTTTCGCTCCTTGCGCAGGATCGAGCCGAGGTCATAGCGACCGAACTCCATGAAGCCGGATCTTCCTAGCGCCCGTTGAACGACCTGCTCCATCTCGCCATACGTCTTTGTTGCCCTCATCTCCTCTCCGAACTCGCTCATGTTCGGACGACCGACGACCGATCCGAACGCTGCTACGACGCTCTCGAACGACTTCGAAGACGTCACACTCAACCGCTCCACGCTGATTTGCCTCGATCCCATTTGAGCACTCTCCTCGATGGTCACGTCACTCGCCCACGCGCGTTCGGATGGCTGTCCAGATCTTGCACGGCGTCAGCGGCATACCGAGATGGGCGATCCCGAATGGCGCCAGCGCGTCGAGCACCGCATGCTTGGCGCCGTCTCGTCGATCAGGGCAGAGACTCGAGCTTCTCCAGGTATGGCCGCACATCCGGGGCAAAGGCGGGGTGGTCGGCGAGGCGTGCGAAGTGCGCCATCGCGCACGGGAAGTTCGACTGTCCGGAATCGCCGAGGATCGGCTCGAGCTGATGCCTCTCCAACGCCCCGCGCCGCGCACGCTCATTCGAAAACAGACTGAGCTCCGCCACGAAGCAGATGTCGGCGAGCGTCACCGTGTCGCCGACCAGGAACAAGCCGTCGGGCCGCAAGGTCTGTTCGATGCCGGCGAGGTAGGTCGTGAATGCTTCTTTCGCCCGGGCATGGATCTCGCGCGTGACATCGCCGTCGCCCAAGGCGAAGAGGTAGATCTGCGCGTCTCTGGCGAAGACCAGGCTCGCATCGAGAAAGCCGTCGATGCGCGAGGCTTCGTAGGGATCGCGGCCGTAGAGGGGAAACCGGTCATGCCCGAGCCGGGCAACGGCGCGCATGATGCTGTTGGACTCGAAGATGCCGGTGCGGCCGTCGGGGCTGAACGCCGCCGGCACCGTGCCGAAGGGTTGCGCCTCTAGAAATGCGTCGGTCTTGAACAAGCGGCCCCCCTTGAAGCCGATGCGGCCGACCCGCTCCGATGCCGTCGCGGCTTCCCGGTCCGCCTCCGACAGGGGCCGAGCGTCGAAATCCCAGAGCCAGCCCTGCAATTCCTTCGGCGAGCTGCCGCGCAACTCGATCTCGACGCCGCAGAGCCGCGCGGCGATCGTCGCCTTCCAAATCCGCGGGTTCGGGAGGTACGAGAAGATGCGGAGCTGCGTCATGAAGGCCTCCTGCCGAATCGCCGGTCACCAGGTCTCGCCGAAGGGGCGGATCTCGACATTGAAGGACCACGCGCTGCGGTCTTGATGCGCCACGTGCCAGATCTCCTCGGCAATGGCGGCCGGCTTGATGAAGAACTCGTCCGGCGCTTTGGGCCATCTCTGGCGCGTCCAGGCGAGGTCGATCACCGCGTCGATCAGGACATAGGCGACGTGGACGCCTTTCGGCCCGAGCTCGCGCGCCATCGCCTCGGCCAGGATGCGTTGCGCGGCCTTGGTCGGGGCGAAACCGGCGAAGTTGGCCTTCCCGCGGAGCGCCGACGTATTGCCGCTGGCGATGATCGCGCCTTTCCCGGCCTCGATCATCGCCGGGGCGAGCCGGCGCGCGAGATAAAGCAGCGCCATCGCATTGACTTGGAAATTGCGGTTCAGCACCTGAGGATCGATCTCCAGGAAGTTGCCGAAGGTGCCCCCGACCGCGTTGTGTATGAGTACCGAGGGCGTCCCCAGTTCGGTCCTCACCGACGAAAGCACCGCATCAAGCCGCTTTTCGTCCGTCACGTCGCAGACATAGCCGCGTGCGCCGGCGATGTCCCGCTCCAACGCCGCCAGGCGCTCGCCGGTGCGGGCAAGCATGGCGACACCATACCCGCCCGCGGAAAATCGACGCGCGATGGCAGCTCCGGTTCCCGGCCCGACGCCGGTGACGAGCGCAATCGGCCGGCTCATGCGACTCTCGAGATTTCGGTCATCTGATTCGCCACGTGTCACCTTGTCTATGTGAGCAATCTGAGACCCTTGAGGACCTTATCGGCGGCCCTTCGTTCCTCCCGGAACGCTATGCCGGCGATCTTCAGCTCGTCCGCCGGGACATGCGCGATCGCGGCACGGTTGTCGGTGTCGTCGAAGGTCTCGAACAGCTCCTCCGTGAAGATCGAAAAGGCGATCCCGCGCGATCGGGCGCGTTCGACCGTTCGGCCCATCTCCTCGGCGGTCGCCCCGAAGACAAGCACGGGGTCCTTGAACATGGGGAGATAGGTATTGCCCGAGCCGTCGCGATAGGTCTCGCCGACCGCGCCATCCTGGCTGGAAACACCGCTGACCGTGAAGGCTGCGACGTTCAGCCTCTGCCAGGGTTCCAGGTTGTCACGCAGGATGACGGCGATCTTCATAAGCGTGACGGTCGGCGTCTCTTCCTTCTCAGCCCCTTCATCGGAAATTGCGTTGCCCATACGTCTCGATCTCCCTCCGACATGACGCCTGCCCGACCGGGACCTGGAATGGCAAGGACTTCATTCCGGCGCACCGGAGCCAGCGGTCCCGAAGTCGCTGGTCGCGACGGCGTGCAGGATTGTGCGAAGCTCCGCGGTGCGCTTGCCGCCGAACACCGCGTCGAACCGCGTCTGCGCTTGTGCCCAGTGCTTGGCAGCGGCACGCAGCCGCGCGGCGCCGGCATCGGTCACCTGCAGCTCCTTGCTGCGGCGGTCGGAGCGGCCTTCCGCCACGGCGATGAGGCCCTCGCGCTCGAGCGGCAGGATGTTCCTTCCGAGCGTCGTCCGATCCATCACGAGGTCGCGGGCGAGCGCGTTGATCGTCATCGGCCCCATCTGCTTCAGCTTCCCGAGGATCGAGAACTGGGTCGTGCGCAGCCCCGCCGGCGCCAGGACCCGGTCGTAGAACTGAGTGACGTGACGGGCCGCCTGGCGCAGTGCCAGGCAGTTGCAGATCTCGGGCTTCGCTCGGCTGTCGCCGTTCATCGGGGGATCGTCGCCGCTTGACGTGGGTGCATAAGCTCCCATATAGGCGCATATACGCTCATGTCAACGGCGCAGCGATTGAATTCGGGGCGTTGTTCCCGCACACGCTGCGTGCCGTGCCCCCACAGGCGATTGGCTGTGCGCCGCGGCCGAATGCCCATGGCGGCTCCTGCTTCAAGCCGTCAATCCGAAGTAGGAGTGGCCGCGCGCAATTCGGTCGGGTGCTGGGCGTTCGGGTGATGGGCGACGAGCCGATCCCCGTCCCGCACCAAATCGAGCGCCCAGGCTTTCACGCCAGGTTCCGCAGGCACGGAGACGATGGCTCTTTGGCCGGGCTGGAGGATGGTGACGAAGCGAACTGGGACGGGCGTGTCACGGCCGTCCTCCTGAATCGTCGTTACCACACGGAAGCCATCTTGCTCTTCGGTGTAGTACGTCATCGCAGACACGGAACCCAGGTGTACGATATCGAGGCACACCGGTGCCAGTTTGCTGTGCGCCTGCGCCAGTTGCTCTGCGCTTGCCTGGGCGGGAAGCAAGGTGATCGCGCCAAGCGCGGCGATGCGGAAGATCGATAACATTGTGGTACTCCTTGCGCATTCCTGTGAGGCGCAAATGCCGCGCTCTCGACCGCTCTTTATTAAGATCAGCCGCGGCATTCGATAATCGAGCAGACGCTCAAGGCACCATTTACCGAGGACGGCTATTGACACGTGGGCAATTGCCCTTACTATCGGTTTGGGCACCATGCTCGAGGAGCACTATGTCCAACGTCGCGCCGGAAATCTGCAGCTGCTCCGCGCTCAGACAGGCCGCGCGACACGCGACGAAGCTCTACGACGACGCCCTTGCGCTGGTCGCCGCTCGACGCTCGGCCATCTTCTGCGCCCACTCGAGAAGCGCGGTCTCGTGACACTCGACGTGTCCGAGGAAGATCGACGCAGCCGCGTCATCGCGCTGACGCCCGCGGGAACGGCACTCATGAAGAAAGCGCATCCGCTTTGGGCGAAGGCGGAGCGTCGTTTCGAAGGCGTCTTTGGCGCGGATGCCGCCCTCGGACTTCGCACCGTCCTCAAACAGGTCGCGACCGCGGACTTCTAGGTTGAACGACTGCCAATGCCACCCTCGCGAAGCGCCGGGCTTCCTGGCGGTCACGGGGTGCCGGACGAGAAACCAGCCGCGCCGGTCTGGTGCGGCATTCGAGAAGGATACCACGACATGCCGCTCGCAAAAGTCCATGCGCTTGAAGGTCAGTATGATGAGGCCCGTCTCGCGAGAGTATCGCAGGCGATCCAGAATGCTCTGATCGACGTTCTCGGCGTCCCCCCTGACGATTTTTTTCAGATCCACCACGTGCTACCGCGCAATCGCTACCTACATACGCCGGCGTTTCTTGGACAGAAATACTCCGATGACATGATCCTGCTCGAACTGACTTTCATCACCGGGCGTCCGAAGGAGACTCGGCTGGCACTGCTCAAATCGCTCAATGAGAAGGTCGTGTCGGCCGCCAGGATATCCCCAGCAGACCTGGTGATCATGCTCTACGAGATCGCCGGCGAGAACGCCTCATTCGGCAGCGGCCTGGCGCAGCGGGCCCACATCGCGACCCAGAGCTGACTTAGGCCAGGAATGGCCCGGCCGGATGACGCCATTGATCGACGCCACGCGAGACGCGGGTCGGGCTTCACACCGTTCCTAAACTCTCGGGGTGGAGCCATCGATCCGACGTCGCCAGCCTCCCGGCGGCGTTGCCGTGGCACAGTGGCGCGGGTTGCAATATCATTTATCTGTCATGCAGCGGCGCTAGGGTGGCGCGCAATACTCGATTGAAGGGGGAGGACATGGCACGGTCACTCGGCTTGGCGCTGGTTGCGCTCGTGCTGCTGCTTGGTCGTCCGGCGACGGCACAGCCGACCGCCATCTGTTATAATTGCCCGCCGGAGTGGGCCGATTGGGCCAGCGAACTCAAGGCCATCCAGGTGAAGCTCGGTATCACCGTCCCGCAGGACAACAAGAATTCCGGCCAGGCGCTGTCACAGCTGATCGCCGAGAAGGGCAACCCGGTGGCTGACGTCGTCTATTACGGCGTGTCGTTCGGTATCCAGGCGCAGGAGGCCGGGGTTGTCGCCACCTACGAGCCCCTGCACTGGGATGAGATTCCCGCCGGCCTCAAGGATCCCGGTGGCGCTTGGTTCACCATCCATTCCGGGACGCTTGGCTTCTTCGTCAACAAGGATGCGTTGGGCGGGAAGCCGGTGCCGCGCTCCTGGGCCGATCTCACCAAGCCCGACTACAAGGGCATGGTCGGATATCTCGATCCCAGCAGTGCTTTTGTCGGCTATGCGGGCGCCGTGGCGGTGAACCAAGCGCTGGGCGGGAGCCTCGACGATTTCGGCCCGGCCATCGGGTATTTCAAGCGGCTGCTGAAGAACGATCCGATCGTGCCGAAGCAGACCTCCTATGCCCGCGTGTTGTCCGGTGAGATCCCGATTCTGGTCGACTACGATTTCAATGCCTATCGCGCGAAGTACAAAGACCAAGCGAACGTAGAATTCGTTATTCCCGCCGAAGGCACGCTTGCGGTGCCCTACGTGATGAGCCTGGTCAAGGATGCGCCGCACGATGAGAACGGCAGGAAGATGCTCGATTTCGTGCTGTCGGACGAAGGCCAGGCGATCTGGGGCAACGCCTTCCTGCGCCCGGTGCGGGCCGCCGCGCTCTCGCCCGAGGCGAAGGCGAAGTTCTTGCCAGAGAGCGAGTATGCGCGCGTCAAGGCGGTGGATTTCGCCAAGATGGCGGCAGCACAAAAAACCTTCGTCGATCGCTATCTCGCCGAGGTGCGTTGACGCTCGGCCGCTATGAACCGCCGTTCCTCGCCGGCATCAGCGGCAGCGGGATGACCCATCACATAACAATGGATGAGCGCTGCTGATGCGTCGGCGAGAGAACCTGCTGCTGCTTCTGCTGATGGCGCCGGCGGCCGCGGCCTTCGCGGCGTTCTGGCTGCTGCCCATGGCGCGGCTCGCAGCCGTCGCGGGAAGTGGACCGCTGGGGATTGCTGCATATGCCGCGATCCTTACCAATCCGCGTTATTTCGCCAGCCTCGTCGCCACCATTCTGCTGTCGGCGGGCGTCACCGGCGCGACTCTGCTTCTCGCCGGCGTCGCCGGCGTCTTCCTCGCGCGGAACTACTTTCCCGGCCGCAGCCTGCTCCTGGCGCTGCTGACCTTCCCCTTGGCTTTCCCCGGCGTCGTCGTGGGCTTCATGGTGATCATGCTCGCCGGGCGGCAAGGGTTCATCGGCGATATCGTCTTCCGCCTCAGCGGCAGCCGGCTGGTCTTCGCCTATTCCATGACCGGCCTCTTCATGGGCTATCTCTACTTCTCGATCCCGCGCGTCATTCTCACGGTGATCGCCGGGGCGGAGAAGCTCGACGCCGCGCTCGAAGAAGCGGCGCGCTCGCTGGGGGCGGGGCGCTGGCGCATCGTGCGCGATGTCATAATCCCGGGGCTGCGGCCTGCCCTGATCTCCTCCGGCGCCATCTGCTTTGCCACGTCGATGGGCGCATTCGGCACAGCCTTCACCTTGGCGACGAATATCGACGTATTGCCGATGACCATCTATACCGAGTTCACGCTCAACGCCAATTTTGCCATGGCCGCGAGCTTGAGCTTGGTGCTGGGGTTCATCACCTGGCTGGTGCTGGCGCTGGCGCGCAGCGCCGCGGGCTCGGGGGTGGCAGCCGCCGCATGACACGCACCGGCAGCTTCTATGCACAGCTTGCGGTCACCGCGCTCATCGGCGCCTTCCTCATCGTGCCGGTGATCCTGTCGGTCGTGGCCGGTCTCACCGTCAACTTCTTCCAAGGGCTCAAGAGCGGCCTGACACTGCGGTGGATCGGCGAGGTCTGGAGCCTCTACAGCGGCACCGTCTATCTCTCGCTGTTGGTGGCCTTCGCCTGTCTCGGCGCGACCCTGCTGCTGGGCGTGCCCGCGGCCTATGTGCTGGCGAAGCGGCAAAGCCGCTGGACCCGGCTCGTGGAAGAGCTGCTGATGCTGCCGGTGGCGGTGCCCGGCCTGGCGACCGCGCTTGCGCTCATTCTTCTTTATGGCGGCTTCCGCGAATTCCGCACCAGCTGGCACTTCATCCTCGTCGGGCACGTGCTCTTCACCTTGCCCTTCATGGTCCGCGCGGTGCTGGCCGTGCTCACCTCGATCGATCTCGCGACGCTCGAGGAGGGTGCCTCGAGCCTGGGCGCGAGTTTCGCTCAGCGCTTCTTCGGCATTGTTCTGCCAAATTGCCGGTCCGGCATCCTGGCGGGCGCGCTCATGGTGGTGACCTTGTCGATCGGCGAGTTCAACATGACGTGGATGCTGCACACGCCGCTGACCAAGACGCTGCCGGTCGGATTCGCCGATTCCTACGCATCCATGCGGATCGAGATCGGGAGCGCCTATACGATCGTCTTTTTCTTCATGATCGTGCCGCTGTTGCTGCTGGTGCAGCGCTTCGCCCGGTTGGGGGCGCTCGACCGGCAATGAGCGCACAGCCGGGTGCCGTTTCCATCCGGCTTGAGCGCTGCGCCAAGACGTTCGCCGGCGGTACGCGTGCGCTGGAGCCGCTCGACCTCGCGATCGCCGCGGGCGAGACGATCGTGCTGCTGGGCCCGTCCGGATGCGGCAAGACCACGAGCCTGCGCTTGATCGCGGGGCTCGAAAGCCCTGATCCCGGCGGAAGCGTACTGTTCGGTGACAAAGACGTCACGCGGCTCCCGATAGAGCGACGCAATGTCGGCATGGTCTTCCAGAGCTACGCGCTGTTTCCCAATCTCGATGTCCGCGGTAATGTCGGCTACGGCCTCAAGGTGCGCGGCGTGGCGGCGGCAGAGCGCGAGCAGCGGATCGATGAGATGCTCGCGATGATGCAGATCGCACCCTTGGCCGCGCGCCGCATCGACCAGCTCTCTGGCGGGCAGAAGCAGCGCGTCGCGCTGGCGCGCGCGCTCGCTGTCCAGCCGCGCGCGCTGCTGCTGGACGAGCCGTTGACCGCGCTCGACGCCAAGCTGCGCGATCAGCTCAGGCTCGAGATCAACGCCCTGCTGCGGCGGCTCGGCATCACCACCGTCTATGTCACGCACGATCAGGCCGAGGCGATGGCGCTCGGCGACCGCATCGCCGTGATGAATCGCGGCAGCGTAGTGCAGATCGGCACGCCGCGCGATATCTATCGGGCTCCGGCCGACCGCTTCGTCGCGGAGTTCATCGGCACGATGAACCGCCTCGCCGGCGACGTGCGTGACGGCGTCTTCCTCTGTCCCGGGGGCCGGTTGCCATGGAAAGGCGATGCACCGACGCGCGAGGTGCTGTTTCGCCCGGAGGATGTGGCGATCGTGGCGCCGGCGGAGGCCGAGTTGACGGGGACGGTGGCGGCGGCGATCTTCCTGGGCGACCGCACGCGGCTGTCGATCAGCGGCGTGGGCGCGGAGCCGATCATCGTCGAGGCGAGCGGCCGCCAGATCTTCAAGCTCGGCGATACGGTCCATCTCAGGATCGCCGACGGCGCGCTTCTCTGCTTGTGAGGCAACGATGCTCATCGCCCAGATCACCGATTTCCACATCAAGGCGCGCGGCAAGATCGCCTACCGCGTCGTCGACACGGCGTCGTGCTTGGCCGCGGCCGTCGCCGCCGTCGCCGCGCTCGATCCCGCGCCCGATATCGTCGTGGCCACCGGCGACCTCACCGATTTCGGCCGACCCGAGGAGTATGAGCTGCTGCGCGAGCTGCTGGCGCCGCTGCAGCCTCCCGTCTACCTCATCCCCGGCAATCACGACGAGCGCGAGGCGATGCGCCACGCCTTCGCCGATGACGGCTATCTGCCGGCGAGCGGGTTCCTCAACTATACGGTCGAGGACCATCCGCTCCGGCTGGTGGCGCTCGACACCGTGGTCCCGGGCGAGGCCGGCGGCCGGCTCTGCGACGACCGGCTGCGCTGGCTCGACCGCACGCTGGGTGCCGCGCCAAAGCGACCGACGATGATCATCATGCACCATCCGCCGTTCAGCACCGGCATCGCCCATATGGACCGAATCGGGCTGTCCGGCGCCGGGGAATTCGCCGATGTGCTCGTGCGCCATCCGCAGGTGGAGCGCGTGCTTTGCGGCCATCTCCATCGCTCGATCCAGGCACGCATCGGCACCCACGCCATCGCCAGCACCGCGCCCAGCACGGCGCACCAGGTGGCGCTCGATCTCAGGACGGATGGACCGTCGCGCTTCATGATGGAGCCGCCGGGCTACCAGCTCCATCTCTGGCGGCCCGGGACCGGCATCGTCAGCCACACTGGCGTCATCGGCAAGTTCGCCGGACCCTATCCTTTCCATGACGGCGGCACGCTGATTGATGGGTGAACTTGCGCGTGGATCGATGCCGTTTTGGATCCACGACGGCACACCGTGAGATCGTGGTTCCTCGATCGTGCTCAACAGTTTCGGCAGCCGTCGTCTCATCTGGCGCGGGCACCTGGTTGGTAATCGTCTCCAAGTGGCGCGCCGTTTGGGTGTTAGACTGGTCACGGGCCGCGAACGTCGACAGCCAAGTCAGTTTGGCGTTCTTGCGTGCTGCTCGTGGTATTGGCATTGTCGCAGCATGCACATTCGGGAAGTTCGCGTCGAGGGTGCGGGCAGAGGGCCTGCGACTTCCCTTGTCGCTCGATCGTCGATTTGTGTTCCGCCGGCCACCATGGCGACCCGGCAATTCTTAAGCGATGGCTTGCCAATGGCTGCTCTCGACCTTGCGCCCGGTTGGCCGGGCATACCCCCGACATGGACGTCCAGCGCCAAGGACGTGGTCACCACCGCGCTAGGCGCTAGCCGCGTCTGGACAACGCTGGGCTACGGGATCGTCAACGAGATCTACTGGCCTTCCGCCGGCCTGCCACAGATCCGCGATCTCGGTTTCATCGTCTCCGGACCGTCGGGCTGGCATGAGCTGAAGCGCGTCAACCGCTACACGATCACCCTGGCAAAGCAATTCATCCCGTTACCGCGGATTGTTCACAAGGGCGATGACTATCGGCTGACGCTCGAAATCGTGCCCGATCCGCTCCGCGACGTCGTGCTCATCGAGTTTCGGCTAGAGGGCGCGGATGTCCGGCTCTATGCCCTGCTCGCTCCGCATCTCGGCGGCAGCGGTGAGCACAACAACGCGCGCGCAGGATCCGATGTCGTGGCATGGAAGGAGGACAACGCACTCTACGCCGCCGCCGATTGCGGTTTTTCGCGCAGCAGCACCGGCTACGTCGGCACCTCCGACGGGTGGCAGGATTTCGCACGCAACGGCCGCATGAACTGGAGCTATGCCGAGACGCGGGACGGGAATGTCGCGCTGTTGGCCGAACTCGCGCGGAATACCGGCACGCTGGCCCTCGGCTTCGCCAACACGATCGAGGGCGCCCAAACACTGGCGCGCTCGAGCCTCGTTGAAGGCGCGGCGCCGGCGCGCGTACGGTTCGTTGAGGATTGGGAGCGCTGGGCGGCCGGCCTCGATATTCCGAACGCACCCGAGGCGGTGCGGCGCCAGGCCTATCTTTCGGCGGCGGTGCTGCGCGTCCATGAAGGCCGGGCCTTCCCCGGCGCGGTGGTTGCCAGCCTCAGCATTCCCTGGGGCAACAGCAGCGACAGCACCGGAGGATATCACCTGGTTTGGACGCGTGATGCCGTCGAGGCGGGGCTGGCGTATCTCTCGACCGCGAAGGTCTCCCGCGCGCGCCATATGCTCTCCTACCTCATCGCGACCCAGCGCGATGACGGCGGCTGGAGCCAGAACTACTTCCCCGACGGCAGACCGTTCTGGCGCGGCGTGCAGCTCGACGAGGTCGGCTTCCCGATCCTGCTCGCGGCGCGGCTCGCGGAGCAGGATGCGCTTGGCGGATTTGAGAGCGTTGCCGAGATGATCCGCCGCGCCGCCGCCTACATCGCCCAGCACGGGCCGGGGACGCCACAGGACCGCTGGGAGGAGAACAGCGGCATCAGCCCCTTCACCCTCGCCATCGAGATCGTCGCGCTGGTCGCTGCCGCCGAGTATCTCGGGGCGGAGGAGGCGGGTTACGCGCTATCCCTTGCCGATTATTGGAACGAGCGCATCGAAGACTGGACCTACGTCGAAAACGGACCGCTCGCGGCGGATTGTGGCATCGACGGCTATTACGTGCGGCTTGCACCGCCGGCACGTGAAGGCGGCCTTCGCGGCCGAGTCAATCTTCGCAATCGGGACGGCGAAAGTGTCGCTGCGGCGGCACTTCTTGGCATGGAGTATCTCTATCTGGCGCGGCTTGGTCTGCGCGAGGCGGGAGACCGGCGCATCCAGAATACGCTCAGGCTCACCGATCGGCTGCTCAAGGTGGACACGCCTTCGGGCGCCGCCTATCGCCGCTACAACGAGGATGGTTATGGTGAGCACGAAGACGGCTCGCCCTTCGATGGCCATGGCATTGGCCGAGCCTGGCCGCTGCTCGCCGGCGAACGCGGCCATCTCGATGTCCTGCTCGGTCAGGACCCCCTGCCCCATCTCGAAGCGATGACGCGTATGACCGGGCCCGGCGGGCTCATACCCGAGCAGATCTGGGAGAGTCCGCCAATCCCCGAACGCGGGCTGCTGCCGGGAAAACCTTCGGGCAGCGCGATGCCCTTGGTATGGGCGCACGCCGAATTTCTTAAGCTGCTCTGGGCACGTCAGCACAAAAGGCCGATCGAATGGCTCGCCAGCATCGAGGGTCGCTACCACGCACAGCGTCCCTCGGCGCCGGTTTGGCATTGGCGCGCTGACACGCCTATCGACACGCTGCCGCGGGCCAAAGCGTTGTTGATAGAGCATCTTGAGCGCTTCGAGCTGCATTACGGGTTCGATGGCTGGCGCTCAACCGCCGATGTCCCGTCGCGGCCGCTGGGGCTTGGGCTTCACGGAGTTCGGCTCGATACCTCACACTTCGCCGGCCATGCGGCGCTCGACTTTACCTGCTACTTCCCGGAGCGCGATTCATGGGAGGGCCTCGATCATCGCATCTCACTGGATACGCAGATGCGACGCTAAACAGCCCCGGTGCCCCATCAATGCGGCGCCGCGCGGAGAACATCCCTGTCATATGGGGCCAGGTCACGCCGAGGCAGGATCGAAACAGGCGCCGGGGTGTTTTCCGGCAGGCGAGAGAGCCACGCCCGGTCGGCTCGCTTCCTTCCCTTCCGCCCTGGGGGCGCCTCGGAAGAACCGGCGTCCTCCGCTGTAGCATCCAAGAGGGCGCTTTGGACGCGGAAAGGCCGCCAAGGAGCAGACGCGATGAACCCCCTCAAATCCCTGACGCAATACGGCCAAGCGGTATGGCTCGATTTCCTGGCGCGCGACTTCGTCGCCAAGGGCGGGCTGGCGACTCTTGTCAAGCGCGACGGCCTCAGTGGGGTGACTTCGAACCCCGCGATCTTCGAGAAGGCGATCGATGCCGGCGGCGACTACCTGGGCTCGCTCGAGGAAGCGGAGCGGAACGGCGACGTTGCGCCGATCGATCTCTACGAGCAGCTTGCGGTGGCGGACATCCAGAGCGCAGCGGATGTGCTGCGGCCGGTCTATGACGCCACAGAGCGACGCGACGGTTTCGTCAGCCTCGAAGTATCGCCCTATCTTGCGCTCGACACCGAGGCGACGATCGCCGAGGCGCGGCGGCTGTGGCGCTGGGTCGACCGCGACAATCTGATGATTAAGGTGCCGGGCACGCCGGCCGGGCTGCCGGCGATCCGTCAACTGCTCGGCGAGGGCATCAACATCAATATCACCTTGCTCTTCTCGCAGAATGTCTATGAGGAGGTGGTCGAGGCCTATCTCGCCGGTCTCGAGCGGTTCGTCGCCGGCGGCGGCGACCCGTCGCGGCTGGCGAGCGTCGCCAGCTTCTTCGTGAGCCGCATCGACAGCGCGGTCGACAAGCTCATCGAGGAGCGCCTCAAGGACGCGTCCGGCGAGGCGCGCGACATTCTTGAGGGCTTGCGCGGCAAGGTCGCCATCGCCAACGCCAAGCTTGCCTATCAGCGCTACAAGCGGCGCTTCGCCGGCGCGCGCTGGGAGGCGCTCCGCGGCAAGGGTGCCCGCGTGCAGCGCCTGCTCTGGGCGAGCACGGGGACCAAGAACCCCGCCTACAGCGATGTGCTCTATGTCGAGGAGCTGATCGGTCCCGACACGGTCAACACCATGCCCCCCGCGACCATGGACGCGTTCCGCGACCACGGCAAGCCGCGGGCCAGCCTTGAGGAGAATGTTGACGAGGCCGAGCGCGTCATGGCTGCGATGGGCCGCGTCAGGATCTCGATGGACCGCGTGACCGAGGCGCTGGTGCATGACGGCGTGCGTCTCTTCAGCGACGCCGCCGACAAGCTGCTCTCCACCGTAGCGCGCAAGCGCGTCGGCTTTCTCGCCGACAAGCTCGACCGCCAATCCGCGGTGCTGCTCGAAGCGTTCGAGGACGAGCTCGCCGACACGCTGGAGGCGTGGCGGCAGGCCGGCAATGTGCGGCGGCTCTGGGCGCGCGACGCGTGGCTATGGACCGGCACGGACGAGGCCGCCTGGCAGGGCTGGCTCGACATCGTCGACAAGGAGCAGAAGCGGCTCGACGAGCTCACCGCCTTCGGCGGGGAAGTGAAGCGCGAAGGCTTCAGCCATGTGCTGCTGCTGGGCATGGGCGGATCGAGCCTCGGCCCCGAGGTCTTCGCCGAAACCTTCGGCCGTCAGCCGGGCTTTCCCGAGCTGCTCGTGCTCGATTCCACCGATCCCGCGCAAATCCGCACCTTCGAGCGCCGCATCGATCCGGCGCGCACGCTCTTCATCGTGTCGAGCAAATCCGGCACCACGCTCGAGCCGAACATCCTCAAACAGTATTTCTTCGCGCGCGCCAAGGAGGCGGTCGGCTCGGTGCAAGTCGGATCGCGCTTCATCGCCATCACCGATCCCGGCTCCAAGATGGAAGAGGTCGCCCGGCGCGACGGCTTCCGCCGCGTCTTTTTCGGGCTGCCCAGCATCGGCGGCCGCTATTCCGTGCTGTCGGATTTCGGCTTGGTGCCCGCGGCGGCAATGGGGCTCGATCTGCGCCGATTGCTCGAGGCGACGCAAATAATGGTGCGCACCTGCCATGTGAGCGCGCCACCGGCGGAGAACCCCGGCGTCGAGCTTGGCGCCATCCTCGGCCTCGCGGCACAGGCGGGCCGCGACAAGGTGACGATCCTGACCTCGCCGGGGATCGCCGATTTCGGCGCTTGGCTCGAGCAGCTCATCGCGGAATCGACGGGCAAGCACGGCCGCGGCCTGATCCCTGTCCACCAAGAGCCGCTCGGCCCGCCCGACGTCTATGGCCAGGACCGCCTGTTCGTGCATATGCGCCTCGCCCACGAGCAAGATGCGGCACAGCAGGAGGCGCTCGTCGCGCTCGAACGGGCGGGCCATCCGGTCGTGCGCATCATCCTCGGCGACCGCTACCATATCGGGCAAGAATTCTTCCGTTGGGAGTTCGCTACGGCGGTGGCCGGCGCCGTCATCGGCATCAACCCCTTCGATCAGCCCGACGTCGAGGCGAGCAAGGTCAAGACGCGCGAGCTCACCACGGCCTTTGAGAAGACCGGTCACTTGCCGCCGGAAATTCCGATCTGGCAAGATGGCGGGATCAAGCTCTTCGCTGATGGCCGGAATGCGGACGCGCTCGTGGGTGTCGCCAAGGAGGCAAGCCTCGCCAGCGTGCTGCGGACTCATCTGGCGCGGCTCAGACCCGGCGACTACGCCGCGCTGCTCGCCTATATCGAGCGCAACGCCCGCCACCGGGAGGCGCTGCAAGAGATGCGCACGACGATTCGCGACAAGAAGCGAGTCGCGACCTGCGTCGGCTTCGGGCCGCGCTTCCTGCATTCGACGGGGCAGGCCTACAAGGGCGGCCCGCCGACTGGCGTCTTCCTGCAGATCACCTGCGACGATGCACAGGATCTGCCGGTGCCCGGCCAGAAATACAGCTTCGGCATCGTCAAGGCGGCGCAGGCGCGCGGCGATTTCGACGTGCTTGCCGAACGCGGCCGGCGCGCGTTGCGCGTTCATCTCGGCGCGGATGTCGCAGCCGGGCTCGCCACGCTAACGGAAACGATCCGCCGGATTCTGGCGTGACCCTCGAGGAGGATCTGGACGATGCAGCTCGGCGTGATCGGTCTCGGGCGGATGGGCGGCAACATCGTGCGGCGGCTCGCGCAGCAGGGCCATCACTGCATCGTGTTCGATCAGAATCCCGCTGCGATCTCGGCGCTCGCGCGCGAGAGCCGAGGGGCGTCCAGCCTCGACGATCTCGTCGGCAAGCTGGAGGCGCCGCGCGCCCTCTGGCTGATGCTGCCGGCGGGCGAGATCACCGAGCAGACGGTGATGAAGCTTGCCGGGCTGCTGAGCCCGGGCGATGTCATCGTCGATGGCGGCAACTCCTTCTACAAGGACGATATCCGACGCGCCGCCCTGTTGCGGCAAAAGGGCATTCACTATGTCGATGTCGGCACCAGCGGCGGCGTTTGGGGGTTGGAGCGCGGCTATTGCATGATGATCGGCGGCGACAAGGAAGTGGTCAATCGTCTCGATCCGATCTTCGCCGCTCTGGCGCCGGGAGCGGGCGGGATTCCGCTCACCCCTGGTCGCGAGGGTCGCGATCCTCGCGTCGAGCGCGGCTATATGCATTGCGGGCCCAACGGCGCCGGTCATTTCGTCAAGATGGTCCATAACGGCATCGAATACGGGCTGATGCAGGCCTATGCCGAGGGCTTCGACATTCTGCGCAACGCCGCTGCCGACGCCCTGCCGGAGGCGCAACGCTACACGCTCGATCTCGCCGACATCGCCGAAGTATGGCGGCGCGGCAGCGTGATCTCGTCCTGGCTCCTTGATCTGACCGCCGCGGCGCTGGCGGAGGATCCGCCGCTCGAAGCCTATTCCGGCTTCGTCCAGGATTCGGGCGAGGGTCGCTGGACGGTGATGGCGGCGATCGAGGAGGCGGTGCCGGCCGAAGTGCTCTCGGCGGCTCTTTATGCGCGCTTCCGCTCGCGCCGATCGCACAGTTTCGCCGACAAGCTGCTCTCGGCCATGCGCCACAAATTCGGCGGGCATCTCGAGCCGAATGCCGCCGGCCGGCCGGAGAAGCCACATGGATGACAAGCCGCGGCAGGTGACGGAAGGCTCGGCGCGACGGGCGCCGCCGGCAGCGCCCTGCACGATCGTCATCTTCGGCGTCACGGGCGACCTGACGAAGCGGCTTCTCGTTCCGTCGCTCTGTCATCTGCGGCGTAGCGGGCTCCTATCGGAGCGCTTCGCCGTGCTCGGCATCGCGCGCTCACCGATGAGCGACGATGAATTTCGGCAGAACCTCGGCGAGAGCGTGCAGGGTCTGGCGAAAGTCGCGCCAGAGGATTGGCAATGGCTGGCACAGCGCTGTCACTATATCGCCGGCGCCTTCGACGACCCCGGGACCTACCAGGCCCTGGCGCAGCGGCTCGAGCGGGTCGGTGCCGCTCACGGCACCGGCGGCAACGCCCTGTTCTACCTCGCCATACCCGCGAGCCGCTTCGCCGGTGTGGTGCGGCAGCTCGGTCAGGCAAGGCTGTTGACGGAAGCGGAGGGGCGCTGGCGTCGCATCATCATCGAGAAGCCATTCGGCCGCGATCTCTACTCGGCGCGGGATCTCAACCGCGAGATCCTGCAGGTCGCGAGCGAGTCGCAGATCTATCGCATCGATCACTATCTCGGCAAGGAGACGGTTCAGAACATCATGGTGCTCCGCTTCGCCAACGGCATGTTCGAGCCGTTGTGGAACCGGGACCATGTCGACCATGTCCAGATCACGGTGGCGGAGACCCTGGGAGTCGAGCGCCGCGGCGCCTTCTACGACGCCACCGGCGCACTCCGCGACATGGTGCCGAACCATCTCTTCCAGCTCTTTACGTTGATCGGGATGGAGCCGCCGGTCTGCTTCGAGGCCGACGCCGTGCGCTCGGAGAAATCCAAGGTGCTGCAATGCACCCACCAATTCGGTCCGGAGGATGCGTGGCGCAACGTGGTGCGCGGGCAATATACGACCGGCATCATCGATGGTCGGCGGGTCCCGGCCTACCGGGACTCGCCCGACGTCGCGCCCAATTCCGTGACCGAGACCTATGTCGCGCTCAAGCTGATGATCGACAATTGGCGTTGGGCCGGCGTGCCCTTCTACCTCCGCACCGGCAAGGCGCTGGCGCGCCGGCGCAGCGAAGTGATCATCCGGTTCAAGCAGGCGCCGTTTGCCCTGTTCCGCGACACGCCCTGCGAGGAGGTCACGCCCAACGACATGATCATCAAGATCCAGCCCGAGGAGGGCGTGGTGCTTCGTTTCAACGCCAAGGTGCCGGGCCCTACCGTGCGGGAGAGCGGGGTCGAGATGCGCTTCAACTATCGTGATTTCTTCGACGCGGTGCCGAGCACCGGGTACGAGACGCTGATCTACGATGCCATGATCGGTGACGCCACCCTGTTCCAGCGCGCCGACACCATCGAGGCCGGCTGGCGCGTGGTGCAGCCGGTGCTCGACGCCTGGGCGCGCGAGCCGAGCCGCGGCTTGAGCTTCTACGCGGCCAGCGACGAAGGTCCGCGCGAGGCCGACGAGCTGATCCAGTGCGACGGACGCCGCTGGCGGCCCCTCTCGGACGGACCGAAATTATTGCGGTAGGGGAAAGCCATGGCCGCACGCGGCAAGCCATCCGACACCATCTCGCTGGTCATCGCCGATGTCGACGGCACGCTGGTCACTGAGCAGAAGGAGCTGACGCCGCGCGCGCAAGCCGCAGTGAGGGCGTTGCGGCAAGCGGGGATCGACTTCGCCATCACCAGCGGCCGGCCGCCGCGCGGCATGGCAATGCTCGTAGAACCGCTGGCGCTCACCACGCCGATCGCGGGCTTCAACGGCGGCATGTTCGTCCGGCCCGATATGACCGTGATCTCGACGCGTCTGATCGACACTGACATAGCGCGCCAAGCCGTCGATCTCCTCCTTGCGCGCGGCCTCGACGCCTGGGTCTATGCCGGGAACGACTGGCTGGTGCGCGATCCGAGCGCGCCGCATGTCGCGCGCGAAGAATGGACCGTCAAATTCCCGCCGAGGGCGGTCGCCGAGTTCGGCGATGCGCTCGACCGCGCCGTCAAAATCGTCGGCGTGAGCGACGATTACGATCTCGTCGCGCGGATCGAGCGCGAGATGCAGCGGGCCGTCGCGGGACGCGCCTCGGCGGTGCGCTCGCAGCCCTATTACCTCGACGTCACTCACCCGCTCGCCAACAAGGGCGACGTGGTGCGAACGCTCTCGCGCCAGCTTCAGATCCCGCAGGCCGGGATCGTCACCATCGGCGACATGCCGAACGACGTTCTCATGTTCCGCGAGAGCGGTCTCAGCATCGCCATGGGGAACGCCCGGCCCGAAGTGAAGGAAGAAGCGCATTTCATCACCGACGACTACAACAACGAAGGCTTCGCCAAGGCGATCGAGCGCTTCGTCCTGCCGCGGGCGCGGCGCGCCAAGCAGGCGGCGCGATGAGGCCGGTGATCGTCGCACCCTCGATCCTCTCCGCCGAACTCGGTCGCCTCGGCGACGAGGTGCGCGCGGTGGATGCCGCCGGCGCCGACTGGATCCATGTCGACATCATGGACGGCCGCTTCGTGCCGAACATCAGCTTCGGGCCGGCAGTGCTCGCGGCGGTGCGTCGCGCCACACGAAAGCCGCTCAACGTGCATCTGATGATCGTCGAGCCCGAGCGGTATCTTGAAGTCTTCGTCGAGGCCGGCGCCGATCACTTGCTGGTGCAGGCGGAGCCGTCGGCCACGATGCATCTCCATCGCGTGCTTTCGCGCATCCGCGAGCTCGGCAAGGTCGCCGGCGCCGTGCTCGATCCCGCGAGCCCGATCGCGTTCATCGAGCATGTGCTGCATCTCTGCGGCGTGATCCTGGTGATGACCGTCAATCCCGGCTTCGGCGGCCAGGAATTCCTGCCGGAGATGCTGCCCAAGATCCGCCGTCTGCGCCGGCTCTGCGACGAGCGCGGCCTCGATCCCGTGATCGAGGTCGATGGCGGCCAGAAATGCGACACTGCCGGAGAAGCGATCGCCGCCGGCGCCAACGCGATCGTCGCGGGATCGGCGATCTTCGGCGCCCGCGACTATGCCGAGGCGATCTCCGCGATCCGCGCGGGTCGCTGCCCCGCTCCGGGAGACAGGCGATGACGCAGCTCTCAGACGCCGGCATCGACATCCGCCCAGATGCCGAAGCCTTGGCGCAACGGGCGGCGGATTGGCTGGTCGGGCTGGTGGGCGGGCACGGCGACCGCATCGCGGTGGCGCTCTCGGGCGGGTCGACGCCGCGACGCCTTTACGAGCTGCTCGCCGAGCCGCCGCGGCGCGACCGGATTCCCTGGGAGCGTATCCACTGGTTCTGGGGCGACGAGCGCTTCGTGCCGCCGAATCATCCCGATAGCAATTATCGCATGGTGCGCGAGGCGATGCTGTCGCGCGTCGCCATTCCCGTCGGCAACATCCATCCAGTGCCGACTGTCGGGCTCGATCCCGAAGAGGCCGCTCGGGCCTATGAGCGGGAGCTGCAGGCGGTCCATGGCGGCGATCGGCTCGAGCCGACGCGCCCGCTCTTCGACGTGACGCTGCTCGGGCTCGGCTCCGACGGCCATACGGCATCGCTCTTCCCCGGCACCGCCGCGCTGGAGGAGCGACAGTGCTGGGTCGTCGCGGTGGTAGGCCGCAGGCCCGAGCCGCGCATCAGCCTGACCCTTCCCGCGCTCGACAGCAGCCGCAACGTCGCTTTCCTGGTGGCGGGAGAGGGCAAGCGCGCCACCCTCGCGCGCGTGCTCGCCGGGGACCGCACGCTGCCAGCGGCGCGGGTGCGGCCGGTCGGGCGGCTATGGTTCTTCCTCGATCGGGCCGCCGCCCCGGACCATCGGCAATGACTGCGCTCTCGGCGGCCGACCGGGAGGCGCAAAAGCGCGCTGCGGCGGAGCGTGCGGTCGCCGAGGTAGAGGATGGGATGGTGCTGGGCCTCGGCTCCGGCTCGACGGCCCAGCTGGCGATCGCCGCGCTTGCCGAGCGCGTGGCGGCCGGGCTGCGCGTCGTGGGAATACCGACTTCCGAGCGCAGTGCGGCGCTGGCGCAGCGGTTTGGCGTGCCGCTCACCAGCTTCGCCGAGCATCGCCGCATCGATCTCACGATCGACGGCGCCGACCAGGTCGAGCGCAGCACGCTGGCCCTGGTGAAAGGGCTGGGCGGCGCTCTGCTGCGCGAGAAGATCGTCGCCAGCGCCAGCCGCCGCATGATCGTGGTGGTGGATGAGAGCAAGCTGGTCGAGCGGCTCGGCGACCGCACGCCGCTGCCGGTGGAGATCGTGCGTTTCGGCTGGGAAACGGTGATGGACCGGCTCGCGGCGCTTGACGGCAGACCGGAGCTGCGGCGTCGGGGCGCTGAACCTTTCATCACCGACAACGGCAACTATATCGCCGATTGCCGCTTCGCTGCCGTCACCGACCCGGCGCACCTCGAGGGGCGGCTCGCGGCCATCGTCGGCGTCGTCGAGAGCGGATTGTTCCTGGGCTTGGCGTCGAAGGTCATCGTCGGCTCCCGGCACGGCGTGGAGGTGATTGAGCCATGACGGGACGCCGCGTCGCGCTGGTCATCTCGGATGTCGACGGCACCTTGGTAACCACGGACAAGGTGCTGCCCGCGCGCAACCGCGCCGCGGTGGCAAGCCTTGCCCGGCATGGCATCGCCTTCACCATCATCAGCAGCCGGCCGCCTTTCGGCATGCGCATGCTCATCGAGCCGCTGGATCTTCGGCTGCCCATCGCCGCGTTCAATGGCGGCGTCCTGGCGATGCCCGATCTCACCGTCCTCGCGCGACGGCGCATCGGCCGCGAGGCGGTACGGCAAGCGCTCGCCTGCTTCCGCTCCTGCGACGCGGATGTCTGGCTCTTCACCGAGGATCACTGGCTATTGCGCAATCCGGACGGCGCCTATGTCGAGCACGAAGTGCGGACGGTGCAAACCCAGCCGGTGGTGGTCGAAAGCTTCGACCGGCATCTCGAACAAGCCGTCAAGATGGTCGGCGTCAGCGCCGATTTCGACCGGCTCGCCCAGTGCGAGGCGCGCGCGAAGGCCGCCTTGGATGCCCAGGCGACGGTGGCGCGCTCGCAGTCCTATTATCTCGACATCACGCCGCCGCGGGTCGACAAGGGCGTCGCCGTTGCCGAGCTGATGCGGCGCTGCGGTGTTGATCCCGCCGAGGTCGTCACCATCGGCGATATGGACAATGACGTGCCCATGTTCCGCCGCAGCGGCTTCAGCATCGCCATGGGGAATGGCAGCGCGGCGGCGAAGGAAACGGCGCAGGCGGTGACCGGGTCGAACGACGAGGACGGGTTCGCCGAGGCGGTGGAGCGGCTCATCCTCCCGGGCGTGGCTCCGGCCTGACGCTTCACCCGGTCCCGCAGGCAGGTGGCGGAGCCAGGTCGAGCGCAGCGATGATCCGCTCCACCAGCACGGAAGGAGGGTCGCCGATCGACGCGATGATCGGCCGTTCCTCGGGGCCGGGCTCCTCGAGATCGTCGAACTGGCTGTCGAGCAGCCGCGCCGGCATGAAATGGCCATGGCGTGCGGTGAGACGATGCGCGATCAGATCGGGGTCGCCTTTGAGATAGACAATTCGTACATCCGGGCGGTCGCCAATGATGATGTCGCGGTAACGACGCTTCAATGCCGAGCAGGTTACGACCCCCTTCCTGCCCTCGGCGCGCCAGCGATCGATCTGTGCGGCGATGGCTTGGAGCCAGGGGAGGCGATCGGAATCGTCCAGCGGGATACCGCTGCGCATCTTGGCGACGTTCGCGGCCGGATGGAAATCATCGGCTTCGGCAAAGCTCCAGCCGAGGCGGCCGGCGAGGAGCGCGCCCACCGTCGTTTTGCCGGATCCCGAAACGCCCATGACGACCAGCACCAGCGAGGGCGCCGCGCCGCCGCCCTTCGGCCCGGTCCCCGACATGCTCAAGAGCGGGCGGGCTCGCGCTGTCGCGTGAGGGCCTCCGCCGCCTGCACAATCTCCGCCACCGAGAGATGCACATAGGCGAGCACATCCTCCGCCTTGCGGCCGCTCTTGGGAATGTTGCGCACGGCCAGCATGCGCAGGCGGGGCCCATCGCCCGAGGCGGCAGCCGCTTCGGCGAGCTCGCTGCCGATGCCGCCGACATAGCTATCCTCCACCGTCAGGATCGGCGCACCGGCGATACGCGCGAGGCTAAGCAGCGGCGCCGTGTCGAGCGGCAGCGCATAGGCATCGATCACGGCGGCGGCGAGGCCACGCTGTTGCAACGTCTCTGCGGCGCTGAGGCAGCTATGGACGAGGTATCCCGTGCCGACCAGGACGATGGCAGGCCGCTCCGTATCGGCGCGACGCACCATCTTGTGGCCGGCGAAGGGGAAGCGCTCGCTGTCGCTGTAGAGGATCGGCAGGTCGGCGCGCACGGCGCGAAGATAGCAGGCGCTCGGATGCTCCGCCATCGCCAGCACCAGATTGTAGGCGCTGACCGGATCGCTCGGCGTCAGCACCGTCATTCCCGGGTTGCCGCGGTAATCGTCCGTGTGGGCGAGCGCGCGCATGAATCCCACATCGGCGAGCGCCATCTGACTCGGCCCGTCGGCCGCGAGGGTGACGCCGGTATGTGTCCCGACCAGCTTGATGGGCAATCCGCTGATGATCGCCATCTCGATCTGATCGAAGGCGCGCTCCATAAAGCGGCCGAAGGTGCTGGCGAAGGCGATCTTGCCGGCGGCAGCGAGGCCGGCCGCAGCGGAAATCATGTTCTGCTCGGCGATGCGGCCTTCGAAATAACGCTCGGGATAGGCTCGGGCGAAATCCTCGGCATAGGTCGAGTTCTTGACGTCGCCGTCGAGCGCGACGATGCGCGGGTTGGCGGCGCCGAGCGCCTTGAGCGCCAGCCCATACGCGCGGCGCGGCGATAGCGCTTTCTTCTCGTCGACCGATTTCGCCACCTTCACTTCGCCGCTCACCGCTTCCATGAAGCCGGCTGGGGCGCGCGCGGGCGGCAAGGGCGCTGGCGCCGGCGGGGGCGGCGCGATCGTCAAGGCGCGCGCCATCTCCTCATGCGAGATCGCCGCCACCCCGAGTTCCCGGGCGCGCTCGTCGAGCGCGGCGAGCACAGAGTCGAACTGGTCTTTCGCAACCGGCGTGCCATGGTGGCCCATGCCGCCGAGAGCGGGCACCCCCCAGCCTTTGACGGTGCGGGCGACGATGGCGAGCGCCTTGCTTTGCTTGGCCAGGTCGGCGCGCCGCCCGAGCGTCGCCAGGATCGCGTCGGGGTCATGGCCGTCGATCACCGCGGGGGTCCAGCCGAAGGCTTCGGCCTTGCGCTGCAGATGTGCCCAATCCTGCTCGGGCGAGACGAAGTCGCTCTGGCCGAGCCCGTTGCAGTTGAAGAGGGCGACGACGTTGGAGAGGCGCTGGTCGCGGATGAAATCCATCGCCTCCCAGATCTGGCCCTCGCGCGATTCGCCGTCGCCGATGATGCAATAGATCACCTTGTCGATGCCGTCGAGGCGCGCGGCGCAGCCGAGCCCGCCCGCCACCGAGAGTCCTTGCCCCAAAGAGCCCGTCGCGGCATCGAAGAAGGGAAAGCCCAGCGCCGGGTTGGGGTGGCCGTCGATCGGACTGTCGATGTCGCGCAGCGTCATCAGATCGTCGACGGTCATCCGCTTGGCCTGGCCGTGACGATAGAAGGTGACGCCGAGATCGGCGCAGGCGGCGTAGATGATGGGAACGGCATGGCCCTCGGACAGCACTAGGCGATCGGCAGCAGGATCGCGCGGCTGCTCCGGCCGCCAGCGCATCGTTCGATACATCAGCGCGGCGGTCAGATGCGCAAGCGAGAGTGCGCTGGTGGGATGGCCGCTGCCGGCAGCGGTGGTGGCGCGGACCGCGAGCTTGCCGAGTTCGATCGCCTTGGCGTGAATGAGTTGGCTCAGCGTTGCCATGGCACTCTCCTTGCTAGGGATTTTGGGCGGGCGCGGGTCGGGCGCCTGGCTTCGTCAATGTGGGATCGGAGATAGCATCGCGCGCAGCGGCAGGCGCCGGCGTCACCTCGATCGAATGGGCGTTCCGAAGAGAACGTCGAGCTTCCTCGGGAGGTTGCATGCCGCATTGCCGTGGCGTCACCCTGGCGGCGCTCGAGCGGGGGCTCACCCTCGGCTATACCGCTGTTCCCGAGCGCCGCATCATCGGGGGCGTCGCGCGTCTGGCCGTGGCGCTCGGCCGGTGATGCCCCGGCCCCGGCGGCGAGGTCAGGAGACCAGGCGCACCGCGCCCTGCTCGATGAGGAAGACCTCGTCGACGAGCTTCTGCGAATGGGTGAGACGAGGATGCTCGGCGCGGCGCAGCGCGGCGAGGATCCCGACGAGACGCGCGGCGAGGACCGGGGCGACGCCTTCGAAGGGCTCGGCGAGCAGCAGCAGGCGCCTTCCGCCGATCAGCGCCCGCGCGAGGGCGACGAGTTTCTGCGACTATCGGCCGAAGCAACAATTGGCTCCTCATGCCGCCGCGATCGGTTCCGGTTCCGGATGCGAAACAGTTTCTCTCGGCCTCTTTGGCGCCGTATCGGTTCTCTATTATTCGGAACTATTCGGAGCCCGTCCCGGTTGTGCAGATCATATTATTGGTATCGGCCTGCGGTCTTATAAGTATTGCCAGCAGGCTAGACTAGGCTGACCGTACTCGGTCACGTAAAATTCGGCTTGTCATTTCGCAGTTGACACCAGGCCGGGCTGTCGCTCGTGCAGAAGCGCCGCGACTTGGACGACGTGAGCCGCAAGCTGACGGGGCTGATCGAGGCCATCGCGGACGGGCTTCGTGCGCCCGGCTTGCAATCACGTCTCGATGAGCTCGAGCGGCGCAAGGCGGCGCTGGCAGCCGAGCTCGAGATTGCGTCGCCGCCAGCGCCGTGCCTTCACCCGAACCTGGCGGAAGTCTATCGGAAGAAGGTCGCCGATCTGCAGACGGCGCTCGCCGATCGGCGACGCACACCGAGGCACTGGAGATCCTGCGCGCGCTCATCGAACGCGTCGAGGCGCGTCCCGCCGAGGACGGCTTTGCCATCGAGCTCATTGGAGAGATCGCGAACATGGTGACGCTCTCCGCCGGGGCGGAGAGCGTCAGGAAGGAGCCCTTATCGGAGTTCGGTAAAGGTGGTTGCGGGGAAGCGCAACCAGCGTTATTTGCAGGCCCTTCGAGCCAAGGTCCCTCGCCTACCATTGCGCCGTAGGCCCAAATCGGGACCTGCGTTGTCGTCCGGTCCTAGTCTGACGGCCAAGGAGGAGCATTCGGGAGCACTTGACTTTTAATCAAGGGGTCATGGGTTCGAATCCCATCGAGCTCACCAAGAAAAACAACAGCTTAGCGGCTAATAGGGCGTGATAGCTTCCCTTTCCTATAGCGGCCGGTAGCAGCTCGGTAGCCGGGCGCTAGGACGACCTCTCAACGCGGGTGGGTGCCTAGGTAGGGGGAAGGTCCTTGGTTGCTGCCCGGCGCCCTGTTTACGGAGCCGGCTAGGCCCTTCTAGGGCTCGGGGAAGGTCCGCCGGACAGCAGGGGTAGAGCCGGGGGCTAGAGAACGAGAAGTTGCCCCGCCGCTCTCAATGCGCTAGCGACCCGACCTCCGCGTCAGGCTGGGCTCTTCAGCAACAAATCGACCGCCTTGCATAAATCCTCGGCGCGCACCGGCTTCACCAGCGTCTCGCCGTGGGGCGCGCCGCGCGCGCGGACCTCTGCTATCGGCAAGTAACCGGTCAAGTAGATGACGCGAATGCCGGGGGACAAATCGCGTGCCATCCTTGCCAGCGCGTAGCCGTCGAGCAAGCCGGGCATGACGACATCGGTAATCAGCAGCCGGAAGGGCAAGCTCTCCCGCAACAGGACCAAGGCGACGTCGGCGCTCATCGCCGACTGTGTCCGGTACCCGGCCTGGCGAAGAATCTCCGTCGTGACGCGCAGCACATCCTGATCGTCATCGACCAGGAGAATGTCGGGGTGGTCCATGATTTCACCTTCGGATCGTGGCCACACGACGAGTTCCCTGAATAGTACAGGAAATCGCAGCCCCGTCTCAAAGGGAATTCCCCTAGGTGAGTAGTGCCGCCGAGGGAGCGCCAAGCCCTCTCTAGGCCCCGGCGATCCCGAGCCGCTAAAAGGAAGGGCCGGCTGGTGAGGCCGGCCCCTTGATGCAGTTTATCCGGTCTGTCGCCGAACGAACGCTAACCTATGTTAGCGAACTTCCTGCACTTGACTCTATCACTGGATGTCTGGCCTCCTTAAGAACACTGCGCCACCCGCCAGAGGCCAAGCTCGTGCCCAAGTATCGCTTCTACTTGCTGAACCGCTACGACGACATCATCGAGGTGCACATTACCGAATGTGACGATGCAGGCGCCATTGAAGAGACGGCTGTATCACTACTGGCGGAGCACGAAGTAGCCGTCGCCGTCGAGGCATGGGACGGCCCTGTTCGCGTCTATCGTCAATCGGACTACATTCTCACCTGATGAGTCATTATCGCGTCAGCCCCAACGTACCTTGAACAAGGTGGCATCGGCGAGTGTGTTGAAGCGAAATGTCGCTTCGGCAATCCACATCATCCCGTCGCCCGACCCCATGAACTTGGCGTCATTGGGGCGCAAGCTGGTGGCCTGTCCGAGACGCCTTCCAGCGTCACCGCTGCCTGATCCCGGCGAGCGGCTTCTACGAATGGCGGAAGGATGGAAAGACGAAGACGCCCTACGCCATCGTGCCGACGGACGGCCCGCTCTTCGCGTTCGCCGGACCACGGAAATCGAGGCCCAGCAAGTTCCCGCTGTCGCCACGCATCGAGCAGCTGAAGCGGATCAGGGCGAAACTATACGGCGAGCAGCCTCTATCGCCTAGCCCCGCATCGCCGCCCAGGTCCAAGTCCCGTAAGTAGTTCTACGTGTCATCGTCGGCGTCATCGCCCTTCCGCTCTGCGATATTGGGCGACGAACTCGCGTGTAGGCTCGGGCACCTTTGTTTTATATGTCTCTTCAAATACTTGATTTCGCCAAAGCTTTGCATTTTGATTCAGCCAATCCATGAAGGGCACGCTGATCGCGAATCGTACCGTCCCCATGCTGCGACCTCTAAGCTTCACCTCCGAATAGAGATGCCCTTCGATGACGAATATCAGAATATTGCCGTAGTCCTGTGCATCAACGTCCTTGACCCGCATAAGAGCGTTACGCAAGTCTGTTGTGATGTGAACGTAGGCCATGTTCCTGGCGCACAGTTCAAAGGCGTTTTTCGTATAAGGCCAGAAAACAGCGACCTCCAACAAATTTGCCGGGTGCATAGAACGGTCCATAGCCTTGCACCAGGCGAATGCCTTTTGCCAGCCGCCGTGTGCACGTCCGCTGAGGGCGGCGAGGTACTCGGTTGCAAAAGAATCGTTTAGGCGCATCAGCGAATTCGGGTTCCTGAATAGCGCGAGGTGAGTACCGATTCTCTTGGTAATGTAACCGTGCGAGTAAGTGAAAAATACTCGCGTATCGCCTTTGGCCGCGAGTTGCTTTGCGGCGACATCAAACATTTGGCCGAGTTCCTTAGTCCGGGCGACCAGTTTGCGATCAAGGTCGGCCATGCGCCCCTCCTCTCAATGCAAGTTCTCGCACTACCTAAAAGTCGATGGGCAAGCATCTAGTCTGCTCGCAATTCAAAGCCGCTGTCGCTCAAGCACCAGCACGTCCTTGAACCGCCGCCGCAGCGTTTCGTCGATCGCGCTCGTAAGGAAAGTCGGATCGACATCCGCGAGCGCCGACTGGTTGGTGAAGACACCGAAGCTGGAAATCATCTTTTGGGTACCAGTCGCCACCCCCATGGCTTTCTTGGTGTTGTCAGTAAAGATCACACCGAGCGTCAGGCTCTTGAATTGGTTTGCCGTTGCGGAAGAAACGCCGCGCCCGATCTGCGATAACGGGTCCTCGTAGGTTGCCGTGGGGGCGGTACAAGCGGCCACAAGGAGCGCGAAACCGGCGGCGACAAGTTCTTGGTTCACACCTCGATCCTCCCCCGATGGAGCTGAGGACCCAATCATCATGCCCCGATCGCCGACGCACGACCAGCCGTTTCAGGAGCGAGATTTGGGGATTGCAGGCTGAGAACCATCACGCCGCCGCGCGCCTACGGGCCGCCCGTTCTTGTTCGAGGCGAGCAAGTTCCCGCTGTCGCCACGGATCGAGGAACTGAAGCGGATCAGGGCGAAGCTGCGCGGCGAGGCATCACCACCACCGGGGGTCGCCGATGCCGGCGCCAGCAAGAGGAAGCTGCGCCGACGAGAAGCCGCCGAGCCCCGACAAAGGAATTGCCCCGCCGGTGGGGCGGGGCAAGTTAGCTTGCGTTAGGAGAGACGACGGGAACGGTTGGTTCCGGCGATCGTTCCCGTCAGCACCAATCGAGCCCAGCAAGTTCCCGCTGTCAAGGCCGGTTCGCCAAGTCTGACGGACCTTACTGTTTGGAGCGGCCGCCGGTGGCCGTCCGCTCTCCGCATTCTCCCTTCCACGTCAGCTCGGCCTTGTCGCCGGAGAGTTTGCCGCTGCCGTGATAGCTTGCCCAGTCAGCGGTGAACGTCCCGTCAGGCTTGACAGTGCCGGTGATGGGCGTAGCGCTACTCCCCGAGCCCTGCTCGACGCGGCCGGTTCCGTAGGGAGCGCGCTGGAGGCTCCCGGTGATCTTGTTGTCCGTGACCTTGAAGGGAAGGCGCACGGCGTCGCAGCCAGCAGGAACACTAGAGCTACTGGTTTGCGCAGCCGGGGCTGCATCCACGTACCAGTCGCCGTCAAACGACCCTGCCGCCGGAGCCGGAAGGGTGGCGACCGCCAGTGCTGCGACAGCGATCGCGAGCGAAGTGCTTATCCGTCTCATAAGGTGGTTCCTCCTCTTGTCGAAGCATCGACCCAACGAGGCTCTCTCACCTGATAAACTGGTGCAAGCCTTCTTGGTGGATCGTCAGCCGGATTAGTAGTGCGCGGCTAACAAGGCTCATTAGTTGACCGAGTTTTTCGGGACGCCTGCGCGTCATGCTCGACAGCCCACATCGAGGTCCAGCTACCGCGAGCCGGCGGGCTTTGGTGCTCGCGGCCATCTGGCGGATTGCAGATCGCTAATACCCTGTCGTCAATGCCGCGCCTCTGTCGGCGGCTCGCCCAGCGTGCCGATCGCCACGATGATCCGCAGCCACACGTCGGCGCCGTCCGCGTCGCCCTTCTCGCGCATCGCCTCGATCATCTCGCGCGCCGTCGCGTTCTCGCCGTTGGGTCTGAATCCAGAGATGCGCCGAGGTCGCTAACGGGCATTAGGGCGCCGTTTACCCGCCTCGCACGAATCTATGGCGATGCGGGATGCGAGTTACTACAAAGAGAAGGCCGAGCAATGTTTCCGACTGGCGAAGCTCGCCCGCACTGATGATCTGCGCGAGGAACTGAATAAGCTCGGCCGTGAGTTTCTGGAAGAAGCCAAAAAGGCCGAGGTAAAAGAGCGGCTGAACGATTAAGCGTTACCGGCTCGACGGCGTGGGTCTGAATCCAGAGATGGGCCGAGCGGTGGATGTCGAGACCGGAGACGGGCATGTGCCGAGGGTACCGCCAACGGGGGGGCGCCCGCTGATTATGCCGTGAGCAGCGCCTGCACCGTCTCTAGAAGCGAGGCGGCTTGCAAGGGCTTGAACCTTGCAAGGGCTTGAACAGAACTCTCCCGAACTGCATCGCGCCCCGCTCGGTGGCCTCCTGAGCGTAACCGGTGGCGAACAGCACCTTGAGCCCGGGCCACAAAAGCTGCGCAACCTGATCGACGAGGTCCGTCTCGTGCCCGAGGACGACCACTTGGAGATCGAGCTCGCCGGCGATCTCGCCGGCATCCTGGCGCTTGCTGCAGGCAACAAGAAGCCCGTCACGGAGGGCCGTGACGGGCTGCAAGTAACGCTGGTTGCGGGGAGAGGATTTGAACCTCTGACCTTCAGGTTATGAGCCTGACGAGCTACCGGGCTGCTCCACCCCGCGGGAGAGGGATCAGGCTTGGGG
>WNFI01657671.1_pt1 | contig 48520 bp, 51 predicted proteins | sample 5400471 | NCBI WGS metagenome assembly WNFI01 (sample SAMN13153348, study PRJNA577476) | soil metagenome | isolation source: 100 cm saprolite on Douglas fir-dominated hillslope | place: USA:California | collected 2013-09-17
GGCGTCAAATTCCACGACGGCACGGATTTCAATGCCGATGCCGTGATCTGGAACCTTGATCGCTATTTCAACAGCACAAGCCCGCAATTTGAGCCGGCGAGTTCCGCCATGACCCGGTCGCGCGTTCCGCTGATGGGTAGCTACAAGAAGATCGATGACGCAACCGTCGCAATCACAACCACCAAGGCGGCATCCTATTTCCCCCACATGGCGGTCTATATTTTGTTCACCTCGCCGGCCTCGTTCGAAAAGGCCGGCCGGGATTGGGCCAAGGTCGCGACCTTGCCGGCTGCCGGCACCGGGCCGTTCCGCATCACCAAGGTTGTGCCGCGGCAGGAGGCGGATCTGGCGCGCTGGGATAAGTATTGGGATGCCAGCAAGATGGCGAAAGTCGACAAGGTCGTGCTGATGCCGATCCCCGAAGCGAATTCGCGACTGGCCGCCTTGCGTTCCGGTCAGGTCGACTGGATCGAGGTGCCGCCACCCGACGGCATAGCCTCGCTGAAGTCGGCCGGCTTCGCGATCACGACCGGCTCATATCCCCATGTCTGGCCCTGGTTTTACAACATCGGCGCGGTCAACAGCCCCTTCAAAGACGTGAAAGTTCGCCAGGCCTTGAACTACTGCGTGGACCGGGACGGGCTGGTGTCATTGCTTAATGGGACCGCGGAGCCCTCGGCCGGCTGGCTCAAGACCAGCGATCCCGATTTCGGAAGCCCGGCCAACCGCTACAAATTCGACCCGGCCAAAGGCAAGGCGCTGCTCGCTGAAGCAGGATATACACCGGCAAAGCCACTGTCGTTCAAGGCGTTGATCTCGAATTCCGGCTCGGGGCAAATGCTGCCTTTGCCAATGAACGAATTCCTGCAGCAAAATCTGAAAGAGGCCTGCGGCGTCAATGTGGAATTCGACGTGATTGAATGGCAGGTTCTTTTGACGGCGGCCCGCGCCACGCCCGACAGCCCTAGTCTGCAAGGTGCCATGGCGCTCAATATCAGCTCGCCATCCTCGGATGTCGGCGTCATGGCGCGCTATTTCTCGTCCGAAAATTTTTCGCCGAAGGGCTTCAATTTTGAGCAGTGGAAGGACGACGAATTCGACGACGCCCTCAAGACGATTGGGGAGGCCACCGATCCGAAAGCAATCTCGGCGGCCTATCGCAAGGCGCATGGACGTCTCGTCGACAACCCTCCCTGGCTCTATATTGTCCACGATCTCAACCCTCGCGCGATGAGTTCGAAGGTCAAGGGCTTCGTCTCGCCACAGTCGTGGTTCGTCGATCTGACCTTGGTCAGCGTGCAATAAAGCGTTGGTCGGCGATCGTGGCGCGGTGACGCGGAAAATTACCACACGCTGCTGCGGAACGATGAGCGGTGATTATTTCGACTCCAGGCCCGCGGCGGCTTGCGTCCGCTTCTTCACCCGCTTGATGGTGGCGGAGAAGGTCAGCAGCGATCGCTCGCCGCAGGTCAGGATTCCGCGGAGGAAAATCAGCGAACCGCCGGCGCGGGTGATCTCGCCCGCAGCCTCGATCAGGTCGCCCTCGCGCGCGGCGTCGAGAAATTCGCAGCCGAACGACACCGTGACACCGGGGCCCTGTAGCTCGCGCGAGGCAAAAGCGAACAGGCAGTAGTCGGCAAATGTCATGAAGCAGCCGCCGTGGACGTTGCGCATGCCGTTGAGGTGCTTCTTCTCGACCCGAAATGCGCAGCGGACCCGGCCATCGCTCTCGAGGCGGTGCCAGAAAGGGCCGTTGTTGGATTCGAACGAATCCCGGCTCCAGGTCGTCCATCCAGCGAATTCGCCTTCGGTGGCGACCACCAGATCGTTGCGCAACGGCGCGGGATTGGGCGGAACGATATTCACGAGCTGAACTCCTTGGATTGGCTCCGAAAAGTGTTAAATCCGATCCATCCGCCATGTGCAAACGCCCGCCGCGCTTTGGGTGGTCCCAAAGTTCTGGACAGCAGGAAATTGCGCCATAAAAGGCCTTTTCCCGCTGCCGCGATCTCCTTAATAACGCAACTGGAAGCAGGCGCTGAGAGTGAGACTTTTCATGGACCGCAATCTCTCGGCGCGCCGCGGCCGGATCTCTCCCCCTTTGCGGGGGAGAGCCGGAGAGGGGGGGATTCTGCATCCCGGAGCGTACGTTTCATCCCCCTCCCTAACCCCCCGATCAAGTCGGGGGCAGGCTCTTCCCCGCAAGCGGGGAGGGAACATCAATCCTTCGTTCCGAGGATCACGCTGATATGTCATCCAAAGAACCCCAGATCACCCCGGAACTCGTTGCCAGCCATGGCCTGAAGCCCGACGAGTACGAGCGGATTCTGAAGCTGATCGGTCGGGTGCCGAGCTTCACCGAGCTCGGGATCTTCTCTGCGATGTGGAACGAGCACTGTTCCTACAAATCCTCGCGGCTGCATCTGCGCGGTTTGCCGACCAAGGCGCCGTGGGTGATCCAGGGCCCCGGCGAGAACGCCGGCGTCATCGACATCGGCGATGGCCAGGCGGTGGTGTTCAAGATGGAGAGCCACAACCATCCAAGCTACATCGAGCCCTATCAGGGCGCGACCACCGGCGTCGGCGGCATCCTGCGCGACGTCTTCACCATGGGCGCGCGGCCGATCGCCTGCCTCAACGCCTTGAGCTTCGGCTCGCCGGAACATCCAAAGACGCGGCATCTTGTCGGCGGCGTCGTCGCCGGCGTCGGCGGTTACGGCAATTCCTTCGGCGTGCCTACGGTGGGCGGGCAGGTGCGCTTCCACACCCGCTATGACGGCAACATTCTGGTCAATGCCATGGCGGTGGGCCTTGCCGACACCGACAAGATTTTTTACGCGGCGGCGTCCGGCGTGAACATGCCGATCGTCTATCTCGGCTCCAAGACCGGCCGCGACGGCATCCACGGCGCCTCGATGGCCTCTGCCGAATTCGATGAGGATTCGGCCGAGAAACGCCCGACCGTGCAGGTCGGCGATCCCTTCGCCGAGAAGCTGCTGCTGGAAGCCTGTCTCGAAATCATGGCAGCCGATTGTGTGATCGCGATTCAGGACATGGGCGCGGCGGGACTGACCTGCTCGGCGGTCGAGATGGGCGCCAAGGGCGATCTCGGCGTCGACCTCGATCTCGACGCGGTGCCGACCCGCGAAACCGGCATGAGCGCCTATGAGATGATGCTGTCGGAAAGCCAGGAGCGCATGCTCATGGTGCTGAAGCCCGAGAAGGAAAAGCAGGCCGAAGCGATCTTCAGGAAATGGGGACTGGATTTCGCGGTGGTCGGTTACACCACGCCGAGCAAGCGCTTCGTGGTGAAGCACGCCGGCGCCGTCAAGGCCGACCTGCCGATCAAGGAACTCGGCGACCAGGCGCCGCTGTACGATCGCCCCCATGTGGCGCAGCCACAGCTTCCGGTGATTCACGCCCGCGATATCGTCGCGCCGATGCCGGTTGCCGATGCCCTGGAAAAGCTGATCGCCACGCCCGAATTGTGCTCGAAGCGCTGGGTCTGGGAGCAGTACGATCACGTCATTCTCGGCAACACCGTGCAGCGTCCCGGCGGCGACGCCGCGGTGGTGCGCATCGAGGATGGCCCGAAGGGACTGGCCCTCACGGTCGACGTAACACCGCGCTATTGCGAAGCCGATCCTTATCAGGGTGGCAAGCAGGCGGTGGCGGAAGCCTGGCGCAACATCACGGCCGTCGGTGGCCGGCCGCTGGCCATCACCGACAATCTCAATTTCGGCAACCCGGAGCGGCCCGAGATCATGGGTCAGTTTGTCGGCTGCCTGAAGGGCATTTCGGAAGCCTGTACCGCGCTGGATTTCCCGGTCGTGTCCGGCAACGTCTCGCTCTACAACGAGACCAACGGCCGCGGCATCCTGCCGACGCCGTCGATCGGCGGCGTCGGGCTGCTCGACGATTTCATCAGATCGGCGACGCTGGCATTCAAAGCTGCGGACGAAGCCATCCTGCTGATCGGCGAGACCCATGGCTGGCTCGGCCAGTCGGTGTATTTGCGCGACATCTGCGGCCGCGAAGAGGGCGCGCCGCCGCCGGTCGATCTCGCCGCCGAGAAGCGCAACGGCGATGTGGTGCGCGGCATGATTCACTCAGGCACCGCGACCGCCGTCCACGATGTATCTGATGGCGGGCTTCTCATCGCGCTGGCTGAAATGGCGATAGCTGGAGGAATTGGCGCCAAGCTCGACGCCGCACCCGAGGCGATCGTTCCCCATGCGTGGTGGTTCGGCGAGGACCAGGCCCGCTATATCGTCACCGTGCCGGAAGCCCAGTTGCTGGGCGTTCTCACCAAGCTGAAAGCGATCGAGGTGCCGTGCCTCCAGATCGGCATGACCGGCGGCCCCGAGATCGCGATCGCCAATGAGCGCGCCGTACACCTCAAGGCGCTGGAGCACGCATTCGAGAGCTGGTTGCCGGCCTACATGGCCGGCAAGAGCGCTTAACTGCCGGGTGTACGTGCACCTCATGGTGAGGGGACGATTCAGCCCAAACCGGAAACGCGCTGCCGTTACAGCACGCGCGTCACGCCGGGAATCCGGCGCAGCGCGGCGGTCACGCCCCAGCTCAGCGCCAGCGTTCCGACGAAAACGATCAGCGCTTTCGGGATCGCCGACAGTGGCGCATCGAGCAGCGCATATTGCAGCCACAGGCAGGGAATGTAATGCGCCACATAGATGCCGTAGGCATCGTCGCGCAGCGGATCGAGCAGGCTCTTCTCGCCTTGCCCGAAGCGCAGGAACAGTGCCAGTACGCACAGGCAGATCGTGACGCAGGCGATCGCGTAAGTAACGCCGTAGCTGCTTTGCCACCAGAACGGCGGCGCACCGGGCAGGTTGCTCAGCCGCATACGCCTGAAATTGATCAGAAACGTCAGCGCGCCGAAGGCGCAGGCGGCGGCGATGAACCAGAGATACCAACGTCGCGCCAGATCGCCGGTTCTTGCCAGCAGGCCCTTGTCGATTGGGACCGCGCCGATGCCGACGCCGGCAAAGAAGAACACACCATAAAGCACGACGCGGCTGGCCTGCACCTGGAACGGTCCGATGTTGAACCATCGCACGGCGCCGAATTGGAACAGCATCGGGACGTAGGCAATGATCGATGCCACGATCAGCGCCGAGGCGAACAAAGCCGGACGCTGATACGACTTCAGCGACAGCCGGCCGGTCGCATCGATCAGGCCGGGCGCCAGCAGATAAACGGGGATCGCGAGCAGATCGAGCAGCAACAGGAACCAGATGAACCAGCCCGGTCCATCGAACCAGACGCCCTGCTTGAAATTCTCCAGCCAGAATTCGGTGAAGCCGAGATGGGAGCCGGTCAGCCTGAACGACGCATAATAGGCGATCGGCATCAGGATGAAGATCGCGGCGAGGAACGGCAGACCGAGACGTAGCGCGCGGTCACGCAGGAAATGCGGGATGCCTTTGCGCTTCAGGCTTGGCCAGACGAACAGCCCGGACAGCAGGAACATCAGCGCCATGAAGAAGGCGTCGTTGAACAGCGTCAGGACGTTGAAACCGATCCAGCGCTGGGTGTCGACGATCGGCGCCGTCGACCATAGATAGTGGTTCGGATAGAAGCGCCCGAACTGCGTATAGCCAACCACCGAATGGTTCGCCAGCACCAGGAGGGTGATGAAGGTTCTGGCCCGGTCCAGCGCGGCGTTGCGGTCTGACATGTGGATCGAGGAGCCCCGTTGCCTCACCGTTCAATCGGCCAAAGGTCGCGAACAGTTTGGCTGACACGAATTGCGGGTTCAAGCCCGCTGGACCGGCTGGCTCAGCCGGCCAATTCCTCGATTCTCACCCTGTCCGGATAGAACGCCAGGTAGCCTGATATCTCCGCCATGGCCGGAAACGGCGTCTCATAGGTCCAGATCGAATTTTCGATGACCTTGCCGCCGGCGTTGACACTGAAGTAGTTCGCGTCACCCTTGTACGGGCAGTGCGTCACGCGATCGGTGCGCTTCAGCAATCCCATATTGGCGTCTTCGCGCGGAACATACTGGACCGCGGGGTAGCTAGCCTCTTTCAGCGTCAGCGCACGGGTGGTCTCGGCGATCACGACGCCGTCGGCGGAGACGCGGACCCGTTTCGGGTTCGACGAGATAGTGATGGGGTGGTCGGGGCCGGGAATCTTCATGATCAACCTTCTTGGCAGGTAGGTTTTCGATCAAATGTGCGCTCCAAACGGGCTTTGAAAGGGGGTGCCAAGGGATATATTGCGTCAAGCGCGTGACGCAGCTGAGCGTCGGCGTTAAGTTCAGGCGCCGTCGCGGCGATCGGGCTGCGATGCGAAAGCGACGGTTTTGGGAGACGACTTGAATGCCGATGGACGCCCGCGATATCGAAACCATGATCAAGGCCGCCATTCCCGACGCGGAGGTGACGATTCGGGATCTTGCCGGCGATGGCGACCATTACGCCGCAACCGTGATCTCCGAGTCGTTCCGGGGCAAGTCCCGCGTCCAGCAGCACCAGATCGTCTATCAGTCGCTGAAAGGCCAGATGGGCGGCGTGCTCCACGCGCTGGCGCTGCAGACCGGTGTCCCGGAGGCGTAACGGACCCAGGGGGATTTTTGGCGCGGTCAAACCACGGCGGAACCTCGCTGGGGAGCCGGGAAATCCTCGGCATGATCGGCGAGGAGGCGATTTCACCCGGTCCTTGCCTCGGTCCGAAGGCAACTTACTCGGAAGCCACCAGCGCGTGAACCGAAAACAATCCGTCGGCGTCGGTCCAGGAAGCGCGCGGCGTCCAGCCCGAGCCCCGTGCCAGCGCCGTGAAGCGGTCGAGGCTGTATTTGTAGCTGCTCTCGGTATGAATGCTCTCGCCCGCCCGGAATGAAAAGCTCCGGCCCAGCACTCGCACGGTCTGGTGGGTTCGGCTGATCAAATGCATTTCAATGCGATGGCGTTCGCGGTTGTAGATCGCGCGGTGGGTAAACGCCGAAAGCTCGAAATTGCCGCCGAGTTCGCGGTTGATGCGGGCCAGCACGTTGAGATTGAAGCGCGCGGTGACGCCGGCCGCATCGTTATAGGCGGCGTAGAGCCGGCGTTCGTCCTTTTCGAGATCGACGCCGATCAGCATCTGCTCGCCGCGGCCGAGAATATCGCGGGCGCTGCGCAGGAATCTGCAGGCCTCATGCGGCTCGAAGTTGCCGAGCGTCGATCCCGGGAAAAATCCGACCTTCGGCATCGCCTTGACTGCCTCGGGCAATGCGAACGGCGCCGTGAAATCCGCCGTTACCGGGTAGACATTGAGAGTGGGAAAATCCTCGCGCAATGCGCGCGCCTGTGCGTTGAGGAAATCGCCCGATATATCGACCGGCACATAGGCGCCGAATTCGCATTGGTTCAGCAGCAGCCGGACCTTGGTGGTGGCGCCGGCGCCGAACTCGACCAGCGCGGCATTCTTGGGAAGCGTGGCCTTGATGTCGGCGCCGCGGGCCCGAAGAATATCCAGCTCGGTGCGTGTCGGATAATATTCCGGCAGCCGCGTGATCTGCTCGAACAGTTCGGACCCCGTGGCGTCGTAGAAATATTTCGGCGACAGCCGCTTGGGCTGCTGCGACAGGCCTTCGATCACGTCATGCGCGAATGCCGACGTTTGTTCGTCAAACCGGTACGCTTTTGCCAATGCGGCAGCGTGCACATTCATGACAGTCTCCTCGGCGCGCGTCCCGGCGCGGTTGAATGATGAGAAATCAGGCGCCGTATTCGGCGAGGCGCAGTCCCGTGAATTGCCAGCGATGGTGTGGGTAAAAGAAGTTTCTGTAGGAGATACGGCTGTGCCCGGCAGGAGTTGCAAGCGACGACCCGCGCAGCACCAGCTGATTGACCATGAACTTGCCGTTGTATTCGCCAAGCGCGCCTTCAATGGCGCGGTAGCCGGGATAGGGGGCGTAGGCGCTGCGGGTCCATTGCCAGACAATGCCGAAGGCGTCGTTCAACAGTCCGGCGCGCGCCGCGACTTCCCATTCCATTTCGCTAGGCAGATGCTTGCCGCTCCAGCGCGCGAACGCATCGGCCTCATAGTAGCTGACGTGACAGACCGGGGCTGCGGGATCGAGGGGCTGCAACCCGCCCAGCGTCATCACCTTCCACCCGCCGTCGATCCTGCGCCAGTGACCGGGCGCCTGCCATTCCTCGTTGCCTGCCGCGGCAAAGCCGTCCATCAGCCACAGCGTCGCCGTGCTGTAGCCCCCGTCATTCATAAAGGCGAGCCATTCGCCATTGGTGACGAGATTGCGTGCCAGCTTGACTGGACCCACCAGCGCGCGATGCGCCGGCATCTCGTTGTCGAAGTGAAACGCGTCGCTCGCATGCCCGATGGTGTGAATGCCCTCGGTAAGCGTCACCCATTCGTCACCGTCGCGGCTGGAGGCCGGGAAGGACCAAGCCGGATCGTAGGCCGGCGGGATCGGGTTCTGCGCAAAGGCGTGCAGGATGTCCGTCAGCATCAATTCCTGATGCTGCTGTTCATGGTTGAAGCCGACCTCCAGAAGCGGCACCAGCGCCGTGAGGGTCTCCTCATCGGTCGCGTTGAAGAACTTGATGACGGCAGCATCGACGTGCCTGCGGTAAGCGGTGACCTCCTCGGCGCCGGGGCGGGTCAGGTGACCGCGCTGGGCGCGGGCGTGCCGCGGGCCGGCACTGACGTAGTAGGAATTGAACAGGAACGCATAATCGGGATGATAGGGCGTATATCCCGGACAATGCTCGCCAAGCAGGAATTGCTCGAAGAACCAGGTGGTATGGGCTCGGTGCCATTTCGCCGGGCTGGCGTCAGGCATCGACTGTACCGATTGATCCTCGGCCGACAGCGGAGCTGCGCGGCGTTCGGTCTCATTGCGGACGGCAAGGAAGGCGTCCCCCAATTTCTGGGCCAGTGAGCCGGAATCGGAGAACAATGACGGGGCAGGGGCAGCCAGCGAGGCTGCGGCGGATGCGGAATTCGTCACGAAAATCTCCGATTTTGGAGAGAACGCTACCCTGACGGATGAGTTCCGCAGCCAGCCTGTCCTAAATAGGACATCCCGCCCAAGTTAAAAGGCTCGTCGCCTCTATGATTTTGAAGCCCGCCGGCTATGGCGGAGGGCCGGGGCGGGTCAGGCCGTTTTGCCCGTCTTTTTGAATGCCTTCGTCGTGCTGTTCATGAAGGGCACGCCGCAGTTTCCGCAATGCGGATTTTCGGGCCAGGTGGTTCAGATTCTCGATCACGTCGGTGTCGGCTATAAAGGCCTGAACGTGCTGGAATCGGCCGACCTGCGCAACGGCATCAAGACCTATTCCAACTGGCCGACGATTCCGCAGCTCTACGTCAAGGGCGAGTTCGTCGGCGGCTGCGATATCATCCGGGAGATGTTCCAGACCGGTGAGCTGCAGCAATTGCTCGCCGACAAGGGCGTCGCGATCAGCGTACCGGTCAACTAACCTCGCTTGGTGCCCGGCACCAGCTGTTCGGTTGACTGCGGTCTTGCAGTCCCATTCGCCACCGATAAACTCCCGCCCAATCTGGACGCCAGATCCGGATCGCGGGAGTAGGGCTATATGAAGTTTCTGCGTAAGAGCCTGCTGCCGCTGGCAGTGGTCGCTGTTTTTGTCGCCGGAACGGCCTTTGCCGATAGTCTGGCTCGTACCGATCCAGAGGCCGCAGGCCTCTCCCGGGAACGGCTCGGCCGGATCGGCACCTTCCTCAACAACGAAATCGCCAATAACAAGGTTCCCGGCGCGATCATGCTGATCCAGCGCAGGGGCAAGCTCGCTTATTTCGAGACGTTCGGCGTGCGCGATCCCGCGCCCAAGGCGCCGATGACGGCCAATTCCATCTTCCGCATCTACTCGATGTCCCAGCCGATCACCACCGTCGCCGCGATGATGCTGGTCGAGGAGGGCAAGCTCTCGCTTGAGGAGCCGCTGTCGAAATACATTCCTTCATTCGCCACCGTGAAAGTCGGCGTCGAAAAGAAGGGCGAGGACGGCAAGCCGGCGCTCGATCTGGTGGCGCCGCGCCGTCCGATCTTCATCCAGGACCTGATGCGGCACACTTCGGGCATTACCTACGGCTTCTTCGGCGAGGGCGTGGTGAAAAGCATGTATGCCGATGCTCACCTGTTCGCCGGCGATGTCGACAATGCGGAGTTCGCCGAGCGCATCGCGAAGCTGCCGCTGGCCTATCAGCCCGGCACCACCTGGGATTACAGCCATTCCACCGACATCCTGGGCCGGGTGGTCGAGATCGTGTCGGGCCAGTCGCTCTATCAGTTCGAGAAGGAGCGCATCCTCGATCCACTCGGCATGAAAGACACCGCTTTCTATGTCACCGACAAGGCCAAACAGGCGCTTGTCGCCGAGCCGTTTCCCAACGACCGCAAGATCGGCAACGATATCGCGATGAACGATCCACGGATGCCGCAGAAACGGGAAGCCGGTGGCAGCGGGATGGTCTCCACCATCACCGACTATGCGCGGTTCACGCAGATGCTGCTCAATGGCGGCGCGCTCGACGGCAAGCGTTATCTCAGCCCGAAGACGGTCGCCTTCATGGGCGCCAACCACATCGGCCCGGCCGCGAATATCGTGCCCGGTCCTTATTATCTGCCGGGGCCGGGTTTCGGTTTCGGACTGGGATTTGCCGTCCGCACCGAGGCGGGCGTCAGCCCGGTCGAGGGTTCCGTGGGTGAACTGACCTGGTCGGGCGCGGGCGGCACCGCTTTCTGGATCGATCCGAAGGAGGATATGTTCGTGGTGTTCATGGCGCAGACCGTGGCGCAGCGCGACCGGCTGCGGTTGGCGATGATGAACATCGTCTATGGAGCCTTTGAGAAATGATCTCGGCGTGGCGATTGCTGCCGCCACGGCAGGCCGCGACCGTCGACCGTCATCTCGGAGCGCCGGCGTGCCGCGCATGGTGCATGGCGGCGCTGGTATCGGCGCTGGCGTTGCCGTCCGCAGGTCCCGGCCTCGCGGCGGCGGCCGCGAAGGCGCGGCCCGCCGCGGAATTCTCTCGCCCGCGGCTTGACCACATCAGCGATTTTTTCATGCATGAGGTCGCGGCCGAGAAAATCGCGGGCGCGATCGTATCGATCCAGCGCCACGGACGGTCGGTCTACTTCAAGGCATTCGGTGTGCGCGACGTGGCAACCAAGGCGCCGATGACTTCGGACACGATTTTCAGGCTCTACTCGATGTCGAAGCCCATCACGGCAGCCGCGGCGATGACGCTGGTCGAGGAGGGAAAGCTCTCGCTGGCCGATCCGCTCTCGAAATACATTCCCGCTTTCGCGGATGTGAAGGTGGGGGTCGAGCGCGTCGGCGAGGATGGCAAGCCGCAGCTGGAACTGGTGCCGCCCGAGCGGCCGATCATCATCCAGGATTTGCTGCGCAACAGCTCCGGCATCGTCTACGACTATGTCGTGTTCGGTCTCATCAAGCAGAACCATATCGATGCGGACATTCTAGCCGGCGATTTCGACAATGCCGAGCTCGCGCAGCGGATCGCGAAGCTGCCGCTGGCGTATCAGCCGGGCACGACCTGGGCCTATGGATATTCGTCCGACGTCCTTGCGCGGGTAATCGAGGTGGTGTCGGGCCAGTCGTTGCAGCAGTTCGAGCAGGAGCGACTGTTCGGTCCACTTGGCATGACCGGAACCGGTTTTTACGTGACCATGCCGGCTCAGCAGGGGCTGGTTCCAAGACCGTGGATCTGATGCTCGCTGACAGCATCGGCCCGGCGGGAATAAAGCCATGGCTCTACTACTATCCCGGTGCGGGATTCGGCTTCGGTCTCGGCTTCGCCGTGCGAACGGAGGCCGGGGTCAGCCCATGGCCGGGATCTCTCGGTCAGGTGGGTTGGGGAGGGGCAGCCGGGACCTACTTCTGGATCGACCGGAAGGAGGGCATGCTGGTCCTGCTCATGGTGCAGTCGCCGACCGAGCGCGGGCGCATCCAGTCGGCATTGAAGAACATGGTCTATGGGGCCTTCGAAAAATGAGCCCCGAAGTCAAGCGGTTCGATGTTCCGCATGCCACACGCCAGATCGGCCTCGCGCGGCTCGAAGTCATCGTCGCCGACATCACCACCTTGAACGTTGACGCCATCGTCAACGCGGCAAATACCTCGCTGCTCGGCGGCGGCGGCGTCGATGGGGCGATCCATCGTGCCGCTGGTCCGCAACTTCTCGCCGAATGCCGCGCCTTGGGCGGCTGCGAGACCGGCGACGCCAAAATTACCAAGGGTTATGATCTTCCGGCGCGGCATGTCATTCACGCCGTCGGTCCGGTGTGGCACGGCGGCTCTGAGGGCGAGGACGTCGCGCTGGCTTCGTGCTATCGCCGCGCGATATCGCTCTGCCACGCCAATAATCTCGAATCGGTTGCTTTTCCTGCGATTTCCACCGGCGTCTATCGTTTCCCCGCCGATCGCGCTGCCCGGATCGCGGTGACAACCACGATCGGTGCGCTGGGTGCGACCGGGCTCACCAACGTCATCTTTTGCTGTTTTTCGGAACATAGCGCCCGGTTGCATGCGGAGGCGCTGGCTCAGGCGGCACCCCTTGTCTGAGATGAGCCGGCCGTTACACTTGCTGGAGCAATTGAGGTGGAGGGCGCAGGAATGAATCAACGGCATGCGATGCGATCGCTGATATGCGGCGTGTTGTTGATTGTTGCGCTATCACCGCGAGCCGCCTCGGCCGAGGGCACGTTCGAGATTGCCGCGGGCGCGCATTTCTCGCAAGCGAAGCTTGCGCGGATCGGGGAGTTTTTCCGCAATGAAATCGCCACCGGGAAAATTCCGGGGGCAATTCTGCTGATCCAGCAGCATGGCAAGCCGGTCTATTCCGAAACCTTTGGCGTGCGCGATATCGCAACCAAGCTTCCGATCACGCCCGACACGATCTTCCGCCTGTATTCCATGACCAAGCCGATCACCAGCGTGGCGGCGATGATGCTGATTGATGAGGGCAGGCTCTCGCTCGACGACCCGCTGTCGAAATACATTCCATCGTTCGCGAACGTAAAAGTCGGGATCGAGAAAAAGCTCGACAATGGCGAAAGCGCGCTCGAACTGCTGCCTGCCAACCGCCCGATCACCATCGAAGACCTGATGCGCCACACATCCGGCATCACTTATGGCTTCTATGGCACCAGTCTGGTTCGCAAGACCTATCAGGAGTACAAAATCTATGCTGGCGACCCTGACAATGCTGAGTTCGCCGAGCGGATTGCGCAACTGCCGCTAGCCGAACAGCCGGGCACGCTGTGGGATTACGGCCACTCCACCGACGTCCTGGGCCGTGTCATCGAAGTGGTGTCCGGGCAATCGCTGCTGCAGTTCGAGAAGCAAAAATTGCTGGATCCGCTCGGTATGACCGACACCGGCTTTTATGTTACCGACCCCGGCAAGTTCAATCAAATCGCACGTCCAATGCCCAATGACCGCAACTTCAGGGTGGGCTTCGAAAGCGACCCCCAGACGGTGATGAAATGGGAATCCGGTGGGGGCGGCATGATTTCCACGCTCGCCGACCTCACCCCGTTCCTGCAGATGCTGCTCAATGGTGGCACCCTCAACGGTAAGACTTACCTGGGCCCCGCGGGTTTTGAGCAGATGACGTCGGATCACGTCGGGCCGGGATCGGGCGTGGCGCGTGACTATTATTATTTTCCGGGTGATGGTTTCGGCTTTGGTCTGGGCTTCGGCGTTCGTACCGATCCCGGCAACGCCAAGCCACCGCCACCGGGTTCCCTCGGCGAACTGAAATGGGACGGCGCCAGCGGCTGCTACTTCGTCATCGATCGCAAGCAGGACATGTTTTTCCTTCTGCTGGAGCAGACCCCGTCCGAACGGCAGCGGATCCAGCGGGAGGTAAAGAAGCTGATCTATGAAGCGCTGGAGAACTGACGGTTCGGCGCACTGGCGCTGCGTTGCGGCGGCGCTCGCGGTTCTGCTCGCATCAGGCGCGCCAGGACCGATCGAATCCGCCTTTGCGGAGTCACCGGCCCAGTTCGAAAGGGTCCTATCCCTCCCGAAACTGGAGCGTATCGGCGATTACCTGCGCAACGAGATCGCGACCGGCAAAATTCCGGGCGCGATCATGCTGATCCAGCAACATGGAACGCCGGTCTATTCCGAATGCTTCGGCGTTCGAGATATCGTCAGCAAGCGGCCGATGACCCCGAACACGATCTTTCGGCTCTATTCGATGTCGAAGCCGATTACCAGCGTCGCGATCATGATGCTGGTCGAGGACGGCAAGCTTAAACTCGACGACCCGCTCGAAAAATATATCCCGGCGTTCGCCAACGCAAAGGTCGGCGTCGACAAGCTTGATGACGCCGGCCATCCGACGCTGACCCTGGAGCCACTGCGCCGACCGATCACCATCGAGGATCTGCTGCGGCATACCTCGGGCATCACCTACGGGATCTACGGCGACGATCCCGCGCGCAAGCGCTATGCCGCTGCCGATCTGTTCAACGGCGATTACGACAACGCCGAATTGGCCGATCGCATTGCGCACCTGCCACTTGCCGAGCAGCCCGGTACGCTGTGGGATTACGGGCATTCCACCGACATCCTCGGCCGGGTCGTCGAAGTTGTATCCGGGAAATCGCTTTTTCAGTTCGAACGCGAGCGATTGCTGGATCCGCTGGGAATGAGCGGTACCGGTTTCTACGCGCCCGATGAAGCGAAGCATTCGCTCATCGCCGAGCCGATGCCCGACGACCGCAATATCCTCCCCGTCGTCGGAATCAGGGATCCGCGGCGCGTGCGCCGTTCGGAGTCAGGCGGCGCGGGGATGGTCGGCACCATCACGGACTATGCGCGGTTCGCGCAAATGCTGCTGAATGGCGGCACGTTTGAAGGCCGGCGCTATCTCAGCACGAAAACCATCGACTTGATGACATCGGATCACATCGGCCAGCAAAGCGGAATTGCGCGCGACCGCTACTACTTTCCGGGCGACGCCAGCGGCTTCGGTCTTGGCTTCGCGGTGCGCACGAAATTGCTCGCAAGCGAGCCGGGACCGGTCGGCGAATACCGATGGGATGGCGTCGCCGGAACATTCTTCTGGGTCGATCCCAAAGACGATATGTTCGTGCTCTTCTTGGCGCAGACGCCATCGCAACGCGGCCGAATCCAGAGCGGCTTAAGAAAACTGGTCTATGACTCATTCGAGAACTGATCGCGTCTCGAAAGAGACAAATTCATGTTCATGAACACCAAATCGCAACGTGGTCGCGCCGCTCATGTCCGTGGAAAGGCAGACATGGCGTGAGCGGCTCGCAGTGTGACTTTTGGGCATCTAGCCGAATTTTTTCAGCGCGGCAGCGAATGTCAGCCTTTGCTTTGGCCGCAAACGCTGCTCCTCTCTCGCTGAGGCTTGCGCCGCACATCGCCGACCGCCTTGGTCTTGCCTACACGCTCACGGTCGGCGATGGTGAGGAACAACCTCTTCAACCGATATCAGCACAATCCACGGCGCACCGAGTAGCGTCGTAGCGCCGCTGAAGACACTCATGATCCGAGCGTTAAGTTCGGGCCGAGACAGGGCTGGATACAGCTCGTCCACGGCAACGATGACGGGGGCCAATATGGCACACGCTTCACTTCTCAATCCGTTCAACCTGCAACAAGAGCCAGCCCATAACTCGAAACAACAACCAGCCCGAATCGTCAACCGGCGAGCGACACGGTCAACACCCGTCTGCTCTCACTGCCAGTCAGACGACATCATCTCTCATGCCACAGCTCAGTGGAGCAATGAATCACAGGAATGGGAGTTGGCTAACACCTTCGGCGAACCAGCTCACTGCACCCGCTGCAACAGCCCGTGCGGCATAGTCTGGCTACCCCTCGACTAGACCTATTACGGACGACCCGACCTGACGCCCTCGCAGCGCTGCCGGGGCTTTTTCTTGTGGAGAACCACAATGTACCTCGCATTGCGCCCCGCTGGTGAACCACCTGTTGGCAGACCCGACAATTTTCCTGGGCTCCGGCGGCGAGTGCTACTGTGAGTGAGGAACCCGCCGGCAATGAGGTCGACTACGAAACGAAGGTAGACTGCGGTCGGTGGCTTTCCCCAGCGGCATCGCGAGTTCGGCAAGCTCGGCTTGGCCGTTGCATTCGACCTTACACCGTTGATGCTCGAAAAGGTGATGCTCGAAAAGGCCGCGCACCGTTGATGCAGACAAAAACTTATTATTTCACCGCTGGAATTTGATATCCGCACGGAAACCTGCCGATCATCACGGATAGGCTCCTGTGTTTATGCGGCCCGGACAACATCCCGGATCATTCCGAGCGTCTCCTCGATCATGCCGGCGCTGACGTCGAGATGGGTGCAGGCGCGGATCCGGCCGTCCATCATGGCGAGCAGCACGCCGCGCTGACGCAACGCGGCGACCATTTTCTGGCCATCCACACCGGCGCCTTCGGGATTGAAGAACACCAGGTTGGTCTGTGGCTGCTGCACATCGACGCCGGCGATTTGCGACAATCCGCCTGCGAGCGCTCGGGCATTGGCGTGGTCCTCGGCCAGCCGGTCGATGTGATGGTCGAGGGCATGGATGCAGCCGGCGGCGCAGATCCCGGCCTGGCGCATCGACCCGCCGAGGCGCTGCTTCCAGCGCCAGACCTCGTCGATGAAGGCGGCCGAGCCTGCCAGCACCGCGCCGATCGGGGCACCAAGACCTTTGGAGAAATCGATCCAGGCCGAATCCCATCCCGCTGTCATTTCGCGCGCGCCGATGCCGGTGGCGACGCAGGCATTCATCAGCCTCGCGCCGTCCATATGGGTGGCGAGACCGCTCGATTTTGCGATCCCAACGATGGCATCCAGATCTTTCTTTTTCCAGATGGTGCCGCCGCCGATATTGGCGGTCTGTTCGACGCTGACGACGGTCTGAGGCGGCTCATAGCGCGTGCGGGGGTGGAGCGCGGCACGAAAGGTTTCGGGCGTGAATTGTCCTTCGGCGCCGCGTAGCGTCGTGACCTGAAAGCCGCCAAGTGCGGCGTGCGCGCCGCCCTCACGGGCGATGATATGCGCGGTTTCGTGGGCCAGAATTTCGTCGCCGGGACGGCAATGTACCAGCGTAGCGGAGACATTGCACATGGTGCCCGACGGCATGAACGCCGCGGCTTCCTTGCCAAGCAGGTCGGCGACGCGCTCGCACAACAGGTTGACGCTCGGGTCATCGCCGATCTGTTCGTCGCCCACTTCGGCGCGCGCCATCGCCTCGCGCATCACCGGCGTCGGACGGGTCTGGGTGTCGGATAACAGATTGATGCGGACCTCTGGCAGTTTTGGATCGCGCGGGGTGGGGGTGTAGGTCATGCCAAAACTCTCTTCGCAGAAAACGTAGATCCAGTTTTGCACGAAAAAGGCCCCGGCAAAACCGGAGCCTTCGCTATCATTGCGTGCTGAAGAACAAGCTCAGCGCGAATAGAATTCGACGATCAGATGCGGCTCCATCTGAACCGCGAACGGCACGTCCGACAGATTCGGGATGCGGACGAACTTCGCGGTCATCTTGCCGTGATCGGCCTCGACGTAATCAGGCACGTCGCGCTCGCCGAGCTGGCTGGCTTCGAGAACCACGGCGAGCTGTTTGGAAGATTCCTTCACCTCGATGGCGTCACCGGGCTTCAGCTTGAAGCTGGAGATGTTGACGCGGCGGCCGTTCACCTTGACGTGGCCGTGATTGATGAACTGGCGGGCGGCGAACATGGTGGCGACGAACTTGGCGCGATACACCACGGTATCGAGGCGGCGCTCGAGCAGGCCGATCAGGTTTTCACCGGTGTCGCCCTTCATCCGGCCGGCTTCCACATAGATGCCGTGGAACTGGCGCTCGGAAATGTTGGCGTAGTAGCCCTTCAGCTTCTGCTTGGCGCGCAGCTGCACGCCGAAGTCGGAAAGCTTGCCCTTGCGGCGCTGGCCGTGCTGGCCGGGGCCATATTCGCGGCGGTTCACAGGGCTCTTCGGGCGGCCCCAGATATTCTGGCCCATGCGGCGATCGATCTTGAATTTCGCCTCACTGCGCTTGGTCATCGCGTCCTCGTTTGCTAGTTTGATGATGAGGAGACGCGCCCTCCTGTGAGCCGGGAATTTCCCGGAGCCGACAGGTCCGCCCTTAAGCTAAAGGGAGGACCACGGGTCGCGAAACGCAACGCGGGCCGAAACCGGCCCGCGAGCAGGGGTTTTCTAGGGAGAAACCGGCGCCCTGTCAAATGAAAGGCCCGGTTTCACCAGCGAAAACCGGCTTTCCGTCCGGTTCCACGGCTTTCGAGCTTCAGGTCACGACCGCCCGGACGGTTTTGGGCACCGACGGCGCCTGATCGGCCAGCAATTCAGCCGCGATCTGGGTATTCAGCACCTGTTCCAGGCGGGTCAGCACCGTCGCAATTATCGCGGCGTCGGTGACGCGGTGATCCCAGCGGATCACCACGTCGATGGTCTGGTCCGGTCCCAGCGTCCCATAACTGACAATAAATGGACCGGGACTGAGCGCATGAAGCTCGCCTGGCCCGTAGGCAGCGACCGAGGTAATCCCGAAATTGCCGAAATAATTGGCGCGCTGGCGGCCGATGCTCAGCCCGATGGTCCAGATCAGCCGGCGCAACGGCAGCGGCATGCGCGTCGCCCGCAGGATTTTTTGAAAGGCAGGAACCTGGTCGATCGGCGCTGATTTGGCGTGCCGGACCAGGGCGTCGACCTCGGCCAGCGGCATCTCGTCGGCCGCGCTGATCTTCTGTGGCAGGACGCAATCCTCGCCGTTTTCTTTCCGGGCAATTGCGATCATGCCGACGCTGCGCGGCAGCTCGTAAAAATAGGACCACGGCCAGTCGATAAAGAGCGTGCGCAGTACCGGTTCGTCCCGGGCCACCAGGCTAAAGGCCTTGGCGAAGATCGCAGCCCAGCCGGGGCGCTTCGCGGCGGCCAGCCGGGCTTCCGCCAGGGGCCGGATATTGAGGCTTCGCCGCAGCGAAACAAAGGGCACACGCATCGAGGCGTGCATCAGATCCACGATCAGACGGCGCGGCAGCGATATTTTTCGAACTGTTCCGCGCATCTCTTGACTCAGGGTCTCCGCCGCAAACCGGCCGACGGAAAACCGCCTGCCGGTGAACTGATCTAGCACGAACCGAGGGGGCTGACAGCCGTTGGTTCAGCCCTCCGGGTGAGCGGTGGCGAGCGGCCTGGTTTGAGTCGCATAGATTTCGAGCGGTTTCAGCGGCTTGTCGCCATGGTTCTGACATCGTGGGTGGCGCCGGGGGAAAAGTTCCGGCAACCGCCGCCGGTTCGGCTCGCTCACACGGCGGCTCGCGTCAGCGCTTGATTCCTTCGAAACTTGCGGTAATGCCGCGCTGAAACAGCGACCAGTCGAAGCCGAGAGCCAGCGCCACATAACCACGCTCGATCATCTGGTTGGCCTGCTCGGGCGTGCGCGCTACGCCACCGATCGCCACACCGCTCCTCAAAATGCCTGCCTCGGCGCGCGCCATCAACGCCAGGACATCGGGGTCATCGGGGCGGCCGCGTCTGTTGATGCTGGTTGCGAGATCGCCGGGTCCGATCACGGCGACGTCGATGCCGGGCGTCGCCATGATCTCGTCGATGCGCTCTACCGCCTCGACGTGCTCGATGGTAATCATGCAGATCATGTCATCGTCCGCGGTGGCCATGTAATCGGGCATCGAGACGCCCCAGCGAAACGGGGCGTGGAACGGTCCCCAGAGACGGTCGCCGCGCGGCGGATAGCGCACGCTGCGCACCGCTTTCTCGGCGTCCTGCCGGCTGCAGATCATCGGAAAATTGATTCCCAGTGCGCCGATATCCATTGGCGCCTTGGCGAGCCATGGTTCGTTGGCGGCAATCCGCGCCAGCGGCACGCAGGGCGTGCCGGATGTGGCGACGATCATCCCATGCGCGGAGCCGAGGTCGATCGGGCCATGTTCGAGATCCACGATGATCCAGTCGAACCCCGAACGGGCCATGATCTGCACGGTCGCAATGCTGGGAATCGTCGCGATCGCCCCGAATGTCGGACGTCCCTCCCGCCATTGCTGGCGGAGACGGTTGAGCGGCGCTGGCGTCGTGGACGTCAATTTGGAGACCTCTGTTCGGCGGGAATTTTTCTGAACATGCCTTTTTTTTTCCTCAGCGTCGGGCTGAAAACTAGCAGCACGATATCGGGAGGGAAAGTCGATGCTTGCCAGGCCGACGCTCAGCCGATCCATTGCCACTGCGCGAACAACGCCGAATACATCAAGAGCAGGCCGCCGAAGATTCCGACGATCCCGGGAACCGCCCATCGCCAGCGATTGGTCAGGAGTGCCATCACGACGAACAGCGGAAACGACACGATATTGAAACGGGCCATCGAGGTGAACCCTGCCGGACCGCCGCACAGGGTCAGATAGGGCAACGCCAACACCATGGCAGCGAACAGCGTCATGCCGCGGGTGACAGGCGCGAACCAGGAGCGAACGATGAGTGCGATGAAGATCAGCGTGAACCACTGGTCGAGGCCGGCCGGGCTGATGTCGCTCAGGTTGATCTTGCGGAACGGCTCCAGCAACAGCGCGGAGGCGAGCCGCGCCGGCATCGTGGTGCTCTCGTGGAAGGCCGCCTGGCCGTCGGAGAACGCCATCGGGTGGCCGAAGGCGACGCCGAGGTAGATCACGTAGAGCCATAGTCCGGAGGTGGCGACGATCGACAGCGGAATCGCCTCGATCAGAAACTGCCTCGGCGACCGGCAGCGCCACAATTCCCACAGCAGGACTGGAAACAGCACGATGCCGCTGGAGCGGGTAGCAACCGCGAGCCCGGCGAGCATGGCGGCGGCGAAGAACCGTTCGCGGGCGATCGCGAGAAAGAATGAGACCATCAGCAGCAGCGCCAGCGGCTCGGTGTAGCCGGCCGACAGGAAAATAGACGACGGGAAGAACGAGATCATCGCCACCGTGGTAAGCGCGGTCCGGTCGTCGAAACGTTCCCGGACCAGCTTGAAGAGCAGCAGCACGGCCGCCGCCGTCGCCAGATTGGCGACCAGCAGCATCGAATCGATGACCTCGATCCCCGAGATTTCGCCGACCAGGCGGCAGAGTGTCGGATAGAGCGGATAGAACACCACCGTCTGGGTCAGCCCGGGGTCGCCGTCGTACTTATAGCCTTCGGTGGCGATGATCTTGTACCACTCCGAATCCCATCTCAGCAGCCGGTGATACCATTGCACGCCGCCGAGCCAGGTGTCGTTGCCAAGCGCGATATAGGCCTTTCCGAACACGACCCCGAAGAATACCAACAGGCGGGAGCACAGATAGATCGCCAGCGCCTTGAAATAGGGCACCGACAGTCGCAGCCAGTCGCTCTTGTGGTCGGCGCGAACGCGGGCGGTCCACAGCGGGTCGTAGCCAACCTTGTCAAGCATTCCACCGGTCTAGCAAAACTATATGACCGGACATGGTTGGTACGAAATCAGGCCGGGACGCGTCCGCCAAAAAATGGCACCAGGGCCTCGGTCAAAGCGTGCCGCCGCCCTGATGAAAAAATCATTTCGGCGCCGGCGCGGTCGATGTCGCCGCGGCTTTGGCCGAGCAAATCCGCAACCCGGCGCGCGATCGCCGGCGCGGGGTCGATCCAGTCCACCGGCCACGGGGCGAGCCCAATCAGCCGATCCATCAGCAGCGGATAATGGGTGCAGGCCAGCACCACGGTGTCGGTGCGGGCGGAGTCATCATCGGGATCGCCGACAAAGCACGGCGCGATCTCGGCTGATATATCGAGATCGCTGATCGCCTCGCCGCTCAATGCCGCCTCGGCCAGCGAGGCGAGGCTGGCCGAGCCCACCAGCGTCACTTCGCAGCCTTGCGCAAAGTCCCGGATCAGGGCCTGGGTGTATTCGCGCTTCACGGTGCCCTTGGTGCCGAGCACCGCGACGCGTTTGGTGACCGAGCGCGCGCAGGCCGGTTTGATGGCGGGAACCGTTCCGACGAACGGCACTTGGTACGCCGCGCGCAGATGCATCATCACCAGCGTGGAGACGGTGTTGCAGGCGATCACCACGAGGTCGGGCGCATGCGCGGCGATCAATTCGCCGATCAGCGGCACCGCCCGCGCGATGATGAAGTCTTCGCTGTGCTGGCCATAGGGAAAGTACGCGTCGTCGGCGACGTAGACATAATGCACGTCGGGACGCGCCTTCACGATCTCGCGCAACACCGTGAGACCGCCGAGGCCGGTATCAAATACAAGAATCGTCAAATTCGCAGGCACCGTGAATCATACCATAATCCGGCTTACTGCGGAATCGCCTTGACGATGCGAGCGGCGCGCGACTGCCGAAGGATTCGCCGCAGCTTGAAGAGTTTGGAGCTATTCCAGCCAGCATCACAGCGTTCTGAGGCCGTGGTTGCTTGTCCATTTGCGAAACTCATGGCCTTTGATCGTCTCGCATCGTCGGAAAGGCGCTCGCTGTCCATGATTCGCAATACCACCACCGGCTGGGGCGGCGCGGCCCGCGCATTGCACTGGATTCTCGGTCTCGTCATCATCGGCATGCTGGCCTATGGCTGGTGGATGAACCACCTCGCGGCGCGGCCGGACCGGTTGTTCCACCGCTCTGTTCATGCCGATATCGGCTATGTGGTTCTGCTCCTGATGGCGGTCAGACTGATCTGGCGCAGCACGAACCCGGTGCCGTCGCCGCCGCCGGATTCGCCGCGATGGCAGCGGCTCGCGGCCCGCGTCAATCATTGGGCGCTGTACGTGATCACCATCGTGGTGGCCCTGCTGGGCTGGGCGCATTCCGGCGCACACAAGCCTGACTATGCCGACTGGTTCGGGCTGTTTCGCGTGCCGCAGTTTACATCGACCGACAAGGCCAGCGCCGATTTCTACGAAATCTTGCACATCTATACGGCCTATCTGCTGATTGCGTTGGTCGTCATCCACATTCTCGCGGCGCTGTATCACCGCTTCGTCAAATCCGACAACGTGGTATCTCGGATGATCGGTGGCGGGCCGGACTGATTCATTAGAAGCACGCCTTCCAGAGCGTCAGTGATGGAGTCGCAAAGCTGCGGCGTACTGGATACTCCGCTTTCGCGGAGTATGACGGTTAACTACCGGGGGTGCGCAGTGCACTCTTTCGGCATCCCCCGACAAGAACGGAGCGACTATACCGGCAATAACGGCTGATATGGCTGGGCCGGCAGTTCGACACCAATGGCGTCACCCGGCCGCACATCGCCGTCGGCCAGCACGATGCTCATGACGCCGGCCTTGCGGATCAGATTGCCGTCGGCATCCTTGTCCAGGGTGGCGGCCATCAGGCCCTTTTGAAAGCCGTCGATCTGGATGCACGGGTTGCGCAGGCCGGTGACCTCGACCACCGCGGTTAAGCCGAGATGCAGCCGCGTGCCGGTCGGCAGCGCCAGGAGTTCGAGGCTAGAAGTGCTGACGTTCTCGCCGAGATCGCCGGGCTTCACGTCGAAGCCCTTGGCGCGCAGTTCGTCGAACAGCTCGGCATGGATCAGATGCACCTGGCGCAGATTCGGCTGCGTCGCATCCTTGCGTACCCGCGAGCGATGCTTGACCGTCTCGCCCATATGGGCGTCGCCGGCGACACCGAGACCGGTCAGCAGCCGGATGCTCAGGCTCGGCGTCTTGCTGAAATGATGACCGGCCCGCAGGCTGACGGCGATGACGCTGCTCATGGAGATGTGATCCGCTGGATATCAGCTCTCGCCGAACACGCGCTCAAAGATCGTATCGACGTGCTTGAAGTGGTAGCCGAGATCGAACTGTTCGGATATCTCGGCGTCCGTGAGATATTTCCTCACGTCGGCGTCTTTTTTCAGCAGCGTCTGAAAATCGCCTTCGCCGCGCCACACCGGCATCGCGTTGCGCTGCACCAGTCTGTAGGCGTCCTCGCGGCTGGCGCCTTTTTGCGTCAATGCGATCAGGAGCCGCTGCGAATGCACGAGACCGCCGAGGCGGTCGAGATTCTTCTGCATGTTGGCGGGATAGATCAGCAGCTTGTCGATCAGGCCGGCGAGGCGGTTGAGCGCGAAGTCGAGCGTCACCGTCGCGTCCGGGCCGAACATCCGCTCGGCCGAGGAGTGTGAGATATCGCGCTCGTGCCACAACACGACATTCTCCAGCGCCGGCGTCACATAGGCACGCACCATGCGGGAGAGGCCGGTGAGGTTCTCGCTCAGCACCGGATTGCGCTTGTGCGGCATCGCGGAGGAGCCCTTCTGGCCCTCGGAGAAGAATTCCTCGGCTTCCAGCACCTCGGTGCGCTGCAGGTGCCGGATTTCGGTGGCGAGGCGTTCCACCGACGATGCGATCACGCCCAGGGTGGCGAAATACATCGCGTGCCGGTCGCGCGGGATCACCTGGGTCGAGATCGGTTCCGGTGTCAGCCCCATCGCCCTGGCAACGTGTTCTTCCACCCGCGGATCGATCTGGGCGAAGGTGCCGACCGCGCCCGATATGGCGCAGGTTGCGACCTCCTCGCGCGCGGTAACGAGACGGGCGTGGGCGCGGGTGAATTCGGCATAGGCATAGGCGAGCTTCAGCCCGAAGGTCACGGGTTCGGCGTGAATACCGTGGGAGCGGCCGATGGTCGGCGTCATCTTGTGTTCGAAGGCGCGCTTCTTCAGCGCCGCCAGCACCTTGTCGACATCGGCGATCAACAGATCCGCGGCCCGGGTGAGCTGCACGTTGAGGCAGGTGTCCAGCACGTCGGACGACGTCATGCCCTGGTGCACGAAGCGCGCCTCGGGCCCGACGATCTCGGCAAGGTGGGTGAGAAAGGCGATGACGTCGTGTTTGGTCTCGCGCTCGATCTCGTCGATCCGCTCGACGTCGAAGTTGACGTCCCTGGCCTTGGCCCAGATCGTCTTCGCCGCTTCCTTCGGAATCACGCCGAGCTCGGCCAGCGCGTCCGCGGCATGGGCTTCGATCTCGAACCAGATCTTGAAGCGGGTCTGAGGCTCCCAGATGGAGGCCATTTCCGGACGGGTATAGCGAGGGATCATCGACGACTCTGACTGTTGAGGATTACGCCGCGCTTTAGCAGATCGCCTTGCGGGAGGCCACAAACATGGTGTGTCCACGTCTAAAAACATTCCCCATCGCGGCTACGCGGCGACCGCTCTCAGCGCGAACAAAAGGACGTCTAGATGGCTTCGCCGCGCGCCATTGCCGCGGCATTGCGGATGCCGTCGATATTGGCCTTGTAGGCCTCCATGGTGCCGCCCTTGAACACCGCGGATCCGGCGACGAAGGCGTTGGCGCCGGCTGCGGCAAGCTGTCCGGACACCGCGGCCGAGACGCCGCCATCGACCTCGATGTCGATCGGCCGTCCCGCGGTCATTGCTCTGAGATCGCTGATCTTGCCGAGCGCGGAGGGAATGAAGGCCTGGCCGCCGAAGCCTGGATTGACCGACATCACCAGCACCAGATCGATCAAGTCGATGACGTATTCGATTGCCGTGATCGGCGTGCCCGGGTTGAGCGAGACACCGGCCTTCTTGCCGAGCGCGCGGATCGCCTGCAGCGAGCGATGCAGATGCGGGCCGGCCTCGGCATGGACGGTGATGTGGTCACAGCCGGCCTTGGCGAAGGCTTCCAGATAGGGATCGCACGGCGCAATCATCAGATGCGCATCGAAGATCTTGCTGGTGTGCGGCCGCATCGCCTTAATGACATCGGGGCCATAGGAAATGTTCGGCACGAAATGCCCATCCATCACGTCGAGATGGATCCAGTCGGCGCCGGCCTGGTCGACAGCGCGGACCTCTTCGCCGAGTTTGGCGAAATCCGAAGCCAGGATCGAGGGCGCGATCACGAGCGGGCGGGGCGCAACGGACTGAGACATCGGCGTTCCCTTGGACAGCTTTCGGAAGCGTGGCTTCGCGTATCATGGGCGAGGGGCGGGAGCAATGCGGGCAAGCGGTTGCGCATCGGGCGCGGCGCGGGCGGCAAGTTCTGCCGCGGCGGCATCATTTGCCGGGAAATCGACGCCATGACCGCGGCCAAGGCCGTTGTTTTGTCGACATTTTTTCTTTGGCACGCGGCTTGCTGAACAGATTGCAGGAAATTGGGGCCGCGTGTTGCGGCAATATCCAGGAGTTTTGCCATGCTGTTTGCCCTTGGTGCCGCTTCGTCCGCGCTCAACGCGCTGCAATCGCTGACCGCGAAGAAGGCTTCGCCTGCGCCCACCACCGGTTTGACGCAGAACTCGACAACGGCGTTCGATTCTGACAGCGCTACCACAGCCGACAGCGCGACCTCACCGGCGGGACGTCCACTTCGACCAGCCAGTCCAGTGCCCTGAAGGACCTGTTCTCGCTGCTTGACAGCAACGGCAACGGCCAGATCAGCAAATCGGAATTCGAGAACGCGCTCGGCGCCGGCGGCACCAATGTCGCGAAGGCCGACGCCGTGTTCAACAAGCTCGACAAGAACGGCGACGGCTCGGTCAGCCTTGACGAAGTGTCGTCGGCGCTGAAGGGTGCCGGTGGCAAAGGTCATCATCCCCACGTCGCAAGTTCGGGCGGTTCGAGCGGCTCGGCCACATCAGCGGACGGGGAGACGGATGCGCTGCTGCAAGCGTTGCAGGGCGCGTCCAGCACCTCGAACACCAACAGCGGCACGACGGCAGGCGGGGCGACGGATCCGCTGCTGCAGGCGTTGCAGGGTGCCTCCAGCACCTCGACCACCAACAGCGACGGTACCACCACGACCTTGATGACCTATGCCGACGGATCCAAGGTTTCGATGACGTCGGCGCCGGCCAGCACGTCGTCTTCCACCGCGACCTCGTTCTATAATGTCATCGAGCAGATGATCCAGCGTCAGGCCCAGGCGGTTTCAACCTCGGCCGCCTCGTCACTCTCGGTAAGCGTCTGATCGTCGCCTGACTTCGCGATATTCATAGCGATCGCGAATCTCGTGATTGAAAAACGCGCCGCGTGACTCCGCGGTCCTGAACGCTTCGAAAACGTCCGATGGCACGTCGGCGTACACGTAGCGTCGCCCGGTGACGAACGTCACCCAGAGTTCGCTCCTGGCCGGATCGTAAAACAGACTGCGAATGGCTGTCGATGGCATCGCGCGCCGTCCGATTTCCGTCGCAACAATAACGCATTTCGTTCGATTTTGTTGCTAGCCGAAGCGATCTTTCCATGATGGCAGCGCGTCCGGAAACGGCAGCGGGTTTGCCGCGTGGATGCCGCGTGCGATTGCCCGCGATACGGTGTTGGCCGCGACCATGCCCAGTTCGGTGAGGCCGACCAGCGGATCGATCGGCTTCTCGCAGGTGGCCGCGGCGAACACCACGTCGCCATCAAGCGGTGCGTGCACCGGATAGATCGCCCGCGCAAATCCGGTCTGCGCCATCACTGCCAGCCGTTTGGCCTGGGGCTTGGTGAGCACCGCGTCGGTGACGACCACCGCGAGCGTGGTGTTCTCGACTGCGGTTGCTGCAGCGCCCCCCTTCAGCCGCATCGCCAGCATTTGCGGCGTGAACGATTGGGGCAACCCGTGGCCACCGAACTCGTCATCGATTTCAAAAGGCGCAGCCCAGAACCACGGGCCATCACCGACGGTAACGCTGCCGATGGCGTTGACGACCGCAAGCGCGGCGACGCCCACGCCGCCTGATGCGACCGCCGATGCCGAGCCGACCCCACCCTTGAAATTCGCCGTGGTGGCGCCAAGACCGGCCCCGATGCTGCCGAGCGCAAAACTCGTGCTTGCCGCCGCGGCGGCGGCATAGCCGAGTTCGCGGTAGGGCGCGAAACGGCCCCATTTCTTGTCGCCGCCGTTGAGGAGATCAAACACGATCGCGCCGGGCACGATCGGAATGATGGCGCCGCGCACTTCGAAGCCGCGGCCGCGTTCGGCGAGCCATGCCTGCACGCCGCCGCCGGCTTCCAGCCCGAACGCGGAGCCGCCGGCCAGCGCAATGGCATCGATCCGATCGACGGTGTTGGCGGGATCGAGCAGCGCGCCTTCGCGGGTGCCGGGGCCGCCGCCGCGCACGTCCATCGATGCCACGGCCGGCGAATCGAAGATCACCGCTGTCACCCCTGACGCCAGCGCGGCATCGTCGGCGTGCCCGACGCGGACGCCGGCAATATCGGTAAGGAGATTTTTCATGGCTTGGTCCTAAGTTAATCCGAGATGACCGCACGGTAGCCGCCCGGTCAAGACGATCACGCCGCGATCACAACGCGGGGAGGCGGACGGCAGGCCTTGCATCCGGGCGCGGTCGCGGTGCAATTAGTCCCATGATGCACGATGTCTCATTTCCCGCTGCGCTGATTGCAGGTCTGGTCAGTTTCCTGTCGCCCTGCGTGCTGCCGCTGGTTCCGCCTTATCTGATCTATCTCACCGGCGCGACCATCGAGCATGTCGCCAACGACGAGCCGGACTCATCGTCGAAACGGGCGGTGATGATTTCCGCGCTTATGTTCGTGCTGGGCTTTTCCACGGTGTTCGTGGCGCTTGGCGCCAGCGCCAGCCTGATCGGCAGCCTGATCCGCGCCTGGTCGGCGCAGCTGTCGATCGTCGCCGGCGTCGTTATCATTCTCATGGGGCTGCACTTTCTCGGGCTGACGCGGATCGGTCTGCTGATGCGCGAGGGACGGCTCGCGATGTCGAAGCCGGTCGGGCTGTGGGGTGCCTATGCGATGGGTCTGGCGTTCGCGTTCGGCTGGACGCCGTGCATCGGGCCTATACTGGCGGCGATCCTCTCGGTCGCTGCCGCCGAGGCGACGGTGACGAAGGGGGCTTCTCTGCTCGCGGTTTATTCCGCGGGGCTCGGGATCCCGTTTCTGCTGGCGGCGCTGATGCTCAAACAGTTCTCGTTGCTGTTCGCGCGAATGAAGCGGCATCTTGCCAATGTCGAGCGCGCGATGGGGGTGCTGATGATACTCACCGGGATCGGTTTCCTCACCGGCGCCGTGTCAAACACCAGCATCTGGCTGCTGGAGACATTTCCGGCGCTGCAGAATTTCGGCTAGGGAAGTCGCACATTCCGCCTCATCCCGAGGAGCGCGCTCTTGCGCGCGTCTCGAGGGATGCGGCCTCATAATTCGAGACGCGCGAAGACGCGCTCCTCACCATGAGGGACTCCTTCAGAGCGAGCGCACTGCGCACCCCCCAGTCAACCGTCGCACTCCGCGAAAGCGGAGTATCCAGTACGCCGCAGCTTTGCGGTTCCAGAACTGACACTCTGGAATACTGGATCACCCGCTTTTCGCGGGTGATCACGGCGGTGGGGACTCGCCCCGTACTTGGCGGCGAGAGGTGGGAAAAGGGCGTGCCGTGAAGCCTCTCGCCTCACGAGCCTTTCGGGTTGATCTCGGTATAGTTGCCCTTGGCGTCCCATTTGTAGACGACGTAGTCGATCGCCTTGATGTCGCCCTTGGCGTTGAAGCCCATCTTGCCGAGCACGGTGTCCCATTCACCCGCCTTGATCGCGTCGATCACTTTCTTCGGATCGGTTGAGCCGACCTTCGCTACCGCCTGCGACCACACCTGTATCGCGGCGTAGGTGTAGAGCGTGTAGCCTTCGGGATCGATGTTCTTGGCCTTGAACTTTTCGACGATTGCCTTCGCGGTCGGCTTGTTGCGCGGATCGGGACCGAAGGTGAACAGCGTGCCTTCCGCGGCCGGGCCGGTGATCGAGGCAAACTCCTTGTCGTTCATGGCGTCGCCCGCCATCAGCACGGTCTGGAGACCCTGATCGCGCATCTGGCGCACGATCAGGCCGGCTTCCTGATGGTAGCCGCCGACATAAACCAGGTCGATGCTGTCACGCTTCAGGCGCGAGACGATGGAATTAAAATCCTTGTCGCCCTTGTTATAGGATTCGAACAGTTTTTCGGTGAAACCGGCCTTGTTGAGCGCCTTCTTGGTCTCGTCGGCGAGGCCTTTGCCGTAGGTGGTCTTGTCGTTGAGGATGGCGACGTTCTTGCCCTTGTAATTCTTCAGGATGTATTCGGCGGCAACCAGGCCCTGCTGGTCGTCGCGGCCGCAGACCCGCAGCACGTTCCAGAGCTTGCGCTCGGTGAACAGCGGATTGGTGGAAGCCGGAGTGATCTGCAGCACGTTGCCGTCGGCATAGGCTTCCGATGCCGGGATCGACGACGACGAGCAGAAATGCCCCGCGACGAACGGAATTTTCGAGCTGGCATTCTTTTCTGCCACCGAGCGCGCCTGCTTCGGATCGCAGGCATCGTCACCGACTTCCAGCGCCAGCTTTTTGCCGAGCACGCCGCCGGCGGCGTTGAGGTCCGCGATCGCCTGCTCGGCTCCGTTCTTCATCTGCCGTCCGAACGCGGATTCAGAGCCCGTCATCGGCCCCGCCACCGCGATCGTGATGTCCTGCGCAAGCGCTGCTGTCGACAGCGCCAACGACGCGCCCAATGCCAGGCCGATGAGTTTCAATGCTTTCATACGATGGTCCCTCGCGGTGATCGTTGACGGGCCGCGCCCGGCGGTCCCGCCGGGCTGCAAATCGGCGCCATTGTCGGCTGAATTTGATCGCAAGTCATCGGCAAATTTCGGGCAAATCCACGCACCATGGGTCGTCGTCCGGGCTTGCGCTCGCCTGCCTTGACGACTCGTTGGGAGAATACCGGTGAGTCTTAGGTCCGCCGGCCGCCTTCGAGATAGGCGGCGCGGATTTCCGGGCGCTGCAGCAGTTCCGCGCCGCTGCCGCTCAGCGTGATCAGGCCGTTGACCATGACGTAGCCGCGATGGGCCAGCCGCAGCGCGTGGTTGGCGTTCTGCTCGACGATCAGCACGGTGAGGCCGTCCTGCCGGTTCAGGGTGCGGATCGCATCGAAAATCTGCCGCGCGATCAGCGGCGCCAGGCCGAGCGAAGGCTCATCCAGCATCAACAGCCGAGGCCGGCTCATCAGCGCGCGGCCGATCGCCAGCATCTGCTGTTCGCCGCCCGAGAGAGTGCCGCCGCGCTGGGACATGCGCTCTTTCAGGCGCGGAAACAGCGCCAGCACGCGCTCGAGGCCGGCGGCGCGGTCGGCCTCGCCGGAGTCGGTGGCGTCGGCGCCCATCTGCAGGTTTTCCGCGACACTCATGCGCGGGAAAATCCGCCGTCCTTCCGGCGCCTGGGCGATGCGCAGCCGGGCGATCTGATGGGTCGGTAGTTCGGTGATGTTCGTGCCATCGAATTCGATCCGGCCGGTCCGCGCGCGCGGCTTGCCGAAGATCGTCATCATCAGCGTCGACTTGCCGGCGCCGTTGGCGCCGATCAGCGCCACGATCTCGCCGCCGTTGATGTCAAGGTCGACCCCCTTCAGCGCTTCGACCTTGCCATAGGCGGCGCGCAGACCACGGATCGCGAGCAGGGGTGTGGCCGGCGCGTTCACGTGCCACCCTCCATCACCGCAATCGCTTCTTCTTCGTCGGCACCGAGATAGGCGGCGATGACCTTGGGATCGTCCCGGATCGCCTGTGGCGAGCCGTCGGCAATCTTCACGCCGTAGTCTAGCACCACCACGTGATCGGAAATTTCCATCACCACCGACATGTCGTGCTCGATCAGCAGGATCGAGGTGCCATGATCCGACCGGATCGACAGCAGCAACTCACTTAGTGCTGCACTTTCACGCGCGTTTAATCCGGCGGCGGGCTCGTCGAGGCACAGCAATGCCGGTTCCGTGCACATGGCGCGGGCGATTTCGAGCCGGCGCTGGTCGCCATAGGGCAGGTTGCCGGCGGCATCGTCGGCGCGCGCCATCAATCCAATCCGATCGAGCCAGGCGCGCGCGAGATCGATGGCGCGTTTTTCAGCCGCGCGGTAAGAAGGTACGCTGAACAGTCCGAGCAGCGTATAGCCCGAGGCACGCATCAGCATATTGTGCTGCGCCACCATCAGATTTTCCAGCGCGGTCATGCCAGGAAACAGCCGGATGTTCTGGAAGGTGCGCGCGACCTTGGCGAGCTTGGAAATCCGGAAATCGTTCAGCCGCTCGAGCCGGATGTCGCGGCCGTCGTCATGGGTCAGGCACATCGTGCCTGATGTGGGTTTGTAGAAACCGGTAATGCAATTGAACACCGTGGTCTTGCCGGCGCCGTTCGGCCCGATCAGCGCGGTGATCTTGCGCCGCTCGGCGGCGAAGCTGAGATCGTTGACGGCGACAATGCCGCCGAAGCGCATCGACAGATGATCGACGTTGAGAATGTCGTTGCCGCTCATCCGTGGCCTTCCTTGACCAGGTCGGATGAGATGGCGTGGCTGTGCTGCAGAAACACCGTGGGCGCGCGGTGGCCGATCAGTCCGCGCGGCCGCCAGATCATCAGCAGCACCATCGCCATGCCGAAGACCAGCATTCTGTATTGCTCGAAACCGCGAAACAGCTCGAAGCCGCCGATCATGGTCAGCGCCGCCAGCGCGACGCCCAGCTGCGAGCCCATGCCGCCGAGCACGACGATCGCCAGAACCAGCGCGGTTTCCTGGAAGGTGAAGGATTCCGGGCTGATAAAACCCTGCCGCGTTGCGAAGAATGCGCCGGCAAGCCCGCCGAACATGGCGCCGGTGGCAAACGCCGTCAGCTTGGTCGTGGTGGTGTTGATGCCGAGCGCGCGGCAGGCGACCTCGTCCTCGCGCAGCGCCTCCCAGGCGCGGCCGATCGGCAGCCGCCGCAGCCGGATCGTCACCCAGTTGGTGAGCAATGCGAGGCCGAGGATGAGGTAGAACAGAAATACGATGCGGTGGGTCGGCGAAAATTCGATGCCGAGCCTGGCGGCCAGACCGTCATCGCCGGGCGTGAGCGGGATGCCGAAAAATGACGGCCGGGGGATGCCGCTGACTCCGTTCGGCCCCCCGGTCAGGCTTTGCCAATTGATGATGACGAGACGGATGATCTCGCCGAACGCCAGCGTGACGATGGCAAGATAGTCGCCGCGCAGCCGCAGCACCGGAAACCCCAGGAGGACGCCGAAGAACGCGGCGAGAATTCCCGCCAGCGGCAGGCAGATCCAGAATGAGAGGCCGAAATTGGTGGCGAGCAGCGCGTAGGAATAGGCGCCGACGGCGTAGAACGCGACGTAGCCGAGATCGAGCAGGCCGGCGAGGCCGACCACCACGTTCAGCCCCCAGCCGAGCATCACGTAAGTCAGCACAAGAATGCCGAGATCGAGGATGTAGCGCTGGTCGTAGAAGATCACCGGCACCAGAAACGTGAACACCAGCAGTGCCGGGGCAACGAGGCGGCGCAGCACGGCGAGCGCGTTTTGGGTGGATGGTGGAATGATCCTGACGGCATCCACCGGACCAAACCATTGACGCAACAGCTCGACGACGATGCTGCCGCCGAACACGGTCGCGACGCAAGCTGCGAGATCGTCAAACCTCGTCCAATAGATCAGTTGCCCGGCGGGGCCGGCCTCGGTGCGGACGCCGATCATCAGCGAAAACAGCAGCAGCGCCACCAGCGCGCTGATCATTGCCTTCTTGAGAATGAATGCGATTCCCGGACCGCGCGTCTTCGTTTGGTGTGGGGCGTCTGTTGCCACGTCGCCGCCGTCAAACTTTTTCGACTTCCGGCCGGCCCAACAGACCGGTCGGAAGGAAAATCAGCACGATGATCAAAATCGAGAACGCCGCGACGTCCTTGTATTCGACGGAGAAATACGCCGACCACAAGGTTTCGATCAGGCCGATCAGAAGACCGCCCAGCATCGCGCCGGGCAGCGAGCCGATGCCGCCAAGCACCGCCGCGGTAAAGGCCTTGATTCCGGCGACGAAGCCCATGAAGAAATCGACCAGGCCATAATACAACAGGTACATCATGCCGGCGACGGCGGCGAGTGCGGCACCGATCACGAAGGTCATCGAGATGGTGCGGTCGACGTCGACGCCGAGCAACGCCGCCATGGTCTGATCCTGCTCGCAAGCCCGCATGTCGCGGCCGAGCCTCGTTTTAGCCACCAGCCAGGTGAAGATCCCCAGCAGCACGATAGTGGTGACGACGACGATGATCTGCACATTCGACAGCCGCACCAGGAATCCGTTCTGCTCGAACAGGGTGTAGCCGCCGGTGATGATCGGCGGCACCGGCTTCACCCGGGCGCCCTGCGCCACCTGCGAATAATTGGTCAGCACGAATGACATGCCAATCGCCGAGAGCATCGGGGCGAGGCGGAACGAGTGCCGCAGCGGACGGTAGGCGATGCGCTCCACCGTCCAGCCATACAGCGCGGTGATCGCCATCGATACCAGCAGCACAATCAGCAGGATCACCGGAACCACGGTCAGCCCGATCGAGACCAGGATCAGGAACGAGATCAGCGCGATGAAGCCGCCGATCATGAAGATGTCGCCATGAGCAAAATTGATCATGCCGACGATGCCATAGACCATCGTATAGCCGATCGCGATCAGGCCATAGATCGAGCCGAGCACGATGCCGTTGATCAGTTGCTGGGCGAAATAGTCCATGTGCTGCCGTTATTTGGATGACGCGGCGATGGCCCCGGCAGCCGGAACGTCGCGTCGTGCCATTTTCTAACAGTGGGAACCGGGGCCGGCAACAGCGGCCAATGCGAGTTGAGGCAACTGTACACCGAGACTTTGCCCTAGAAACCGGCGCCGTTCCCGGGCCACGATTACGCCGCGCAATGACCACCTTGGAACCTCGGGGTTCCCGAAACCAATCGCGGGGTTGTTGGTTGTCGCCCCGTTGAATCATTCAACAAGGGAGTTCCCAGAATGACGAACCAGAACCAAAATAACCCGGGACAGCAGAACCCGGGACAGCAGAACCAGAACCCGGGCCAGAAGCCCGGCCAGCAGCAGGGCGGCGGCCAGAAGCCCGGCCAGCAGCAGGATCCCAATCGTCAGGGCCAGAGCCATACACCCGGCCAGAAGGCCGACCGCTAGTCCGGCCGAACTGATCGAATGAAAGCAGGAAAGTCCCGCGGCAAGGCGGGATTTTTCTGTTTTGCAAGAGAATTCCCACCGGAGGGGCACTGCGCCCCTGCTCCAAGTGCGATTAAGGTAAACAAAGGGTTTAGATTGCCCGCCGCAATTAACGGGAGTTATTTCGCCGGCACGCCGCCGCACCCCATTGGGGAGGTGTCGCGGACCACCCGGCGGGGAGCGCGATGGATACCAACTGGCGGATCAGTACTTTCAACGGTGCCCTTCTGGCGTCCTATTTTATCCCGACCTGGACCATCGTTGCCTTCAGGATCATCATTTCGCCGATCCACGGCCTCTACGAACAGCCCAACATTTCACTGGCGCTGTTCATGAGCGATCATCTGCAACTTGCAGCGCTGAGCACCATACGCTTTGCCTGGCTATTGGCTTTCGGCAAGCTGACGGTGGTGGCGTTTTTCGCGGTGTTCCTGGTGCTGATCACCCGGGTCTCGATCCGGAAAACCGGTGGCTGCGATGAAGCCCTCGCCATGGCGCTCGGCATCGGCAGCCTGATCAGCTTTGCAAGCATGATCATGGCGTCGCAAGTCGGCGAGACCGGGGCGCTTCGGCTGCATGCAACCGAACTTTTGTTGCTGCTCGGCACCGCGATTGTGATGGTGGTCGAGCCTCCGGTGCAACGCGGCACAGAGCAGGTGCGGACATGGCCGCCGGAACCTCAGATCTATCCTTTCGGCAGCAGTCCCAGCTCCTGAACGATCGCTGACGCTTCCTTGACCGCGTGGTTGGCGGCAGGAACGCCGCAATAGATTGCCTGCTGAAGCAAAATTTCCTTGATGTCGTCGGGCGTGAAACCGCCTTCCGCCAGCGCCGCACGCACGTGGAGGCGAAATTCGTCCCATTGGCCGAGCGCCACCATGGTGCCGATTACCAGCACGCGGCGGGTGCGCTCGTCGAAATGCGGTCGGGTCCAGATTTCCCCCCAGGCATGGCGGGTGATCAGATCGATGAACTCGCCATTGAATGAGTTCCTGGTGGCCATCGACTTGTCCACCCAGGCATTGCCAAGCACCTTGCGGCGCTGGGCCATGCCGTCGTCGCGGCGCTTTTGATCGTCCATTGGTTTTCTCTTTTCTAGAGTCTGATCCACTCAGATTGAAATTTTGCGGTGATATCGCCGCAACGATAGCGCGCTCCCTCTCCCGCGTGCGGGGGAGGGCTGGGGTGGGGCATTCCGATCTGCAAGGCTGATGATGCGGTGAACGCAGTGCCCGGCCCCTCACCCGGAGCCCTCGCTTCGCGAGGGCTCCGACCTCTCCCCGCAGGCGGGGAGAGGTTAAGTCCGTGCTCGCGGCATTCCTTGATATTCACGCGCATTGATCGCCCCTAGCGTTGCGTGAGGAAGCCGATCACGGCGTCCGTGAAGGCGTGCGGCTGCTCGACATTGGAAATGTGGGCGGCGTCCAGGATCGTCAGGCCGGCGCCGGGAATCTGGCTGCGAATGAATTCTCCTGCTGCCAGCGGCGTCGCCATGTCGTGGCGTCCGGCGATCACCAGCGTCGGGCTGGTGATACGCGGCAACAAATCGCGCTGGTCGAGCGTGCTCAATGCCTCGCAGCAGGCGAGATAGCCCTCAACCGGAGTTGCCATCAGCATGGATTTCATATTCTCGGTGATCCGCGGTTCGCGCTCGCGGAAATCCGCTGTCAGCCAACCGGCGATCACGGTATCCGCCACCGCAGCAAGGCCGCCTTCCTTCACCGCCTTGATCCGGTTGTGCCAGTTGGTCGGATCCGGATAGTAGCAGCTGGTGTTGGAGAGAATGATCCTGTCGAGGCGTTTCGGAGCATTGGCGCCCAGCCATTGCCCGACCATGCCGCCCATCGACAATCCGCACCAGTGCACCTTGTCGATGTTGAGATCATCGAGGATCGCCAGCACGTCGCGGCCGAAACGTTCCATGGAATAGGGGCCGGGCGATACGCCGGATTTGCCATGGCCGCGCCGGTCATAGCGAATCACGCGAAACAGGTTTGTCAGTGTCGCCATTTGCGGCTCCCACATTTGCATGTTGGTGCCCAGTGAATTCGACAGCATCAGCGTCGGACCGCCGTCGCGCCCCTCGACCGAAACATTGAGCAGGCAACCGTCGGCGTCGATCATAGGCATCGCATTTCTCCTTAAGTCTTTTATTTGGTGTCGAGCGAGGCAAGCAGCCGGTCGATCAGCGCCTGCGAGGCGCCCTGATAAGCCATCGGCTCGAACAGTTTGGCGATCGTGTCGGCGTCAAGATGCGCGGTGACCTCGGAATCCTTCGTCAGCACGTCGCGCAGATGCTGCTTCTCGTTGACCGCCTTGCGGCTTAAGGCCTCGATCAGATGGTGCGCGTCGCTTTTGCCGATTTTTTCGGCCAGCGCCATCGTCACCGCCTCCGCCATGATCAGGCCGTGGGTGGCGCCGAGATTGACGCGCATCCGCGCGGCATCGACTTCCAGTCCCTCGGCGATATCGACAATGGCGGCGAGCGCGCCGGATGTGATCAGCTGCAGCGTCGGCAGCGTCGGCCATTCCGCGTGCCACGGCCCGGCGCTGCGCTCATGGTCCTGCACCTGGGCGGCAAAGATCGTCGCCGCCAGACCAGGCGCCATCGTTGCGGCGGCCAGTGCGGATGCAGCGGCGACCGGATTGCGCTTGTGCGGCATGGTGGATGAGCCGCCGCGGCCTTCTCCCGATGGCTCGAACGCCTCGGCAACATCGGTCTGCATCATCAGCGACACGTCGCGGGCAATCTTGCCGCAGGAGCCGGCGAGAATGGCGAACACCGAGGCGGCTTCGGCGATGCGGTCGCGATGGGTGTGCCAGGGTGCATCAGGCAGCGGCAGGTTCAGCTCCACCGCGAGCTTCTCTGCGACGATCAGGCCGTTGTCGCCCAGCGCTGCCAAGGTGCCGGCGGCGCCGCCGAATTGCAGCGCCAACGCCTCGGCGCGCAGCCGTTTCAATCGGGTCTCTGATCGATGCAACGCGGCGGCATATTCCGCAAGCTTGAGCCCGAACGGCATCGGCAGCGCATGCTGCAGCCAGGTCCGCGCCACCATGGCGGTGTCCCGATGCTGCCTTGCCAGTTTGGCAAAGCCGGCGATGGCGCGGTCGAGATCCCCGAGCAGCGCATCGATCGCGGCACGCAGTCCCAGCATCGTCGCGGTGTCGATCATATCCTGGCTGGTGGCGCCCCAGTGCACGTAGCGCGCGGCCTCGGTGTCGGTCTTTGCGACGCTGGCGGTGAGGGTCTTGACCAGCGGAATCGCTATATTGCCGGAGCGGGTGGCGGCCTCGGCCAGCGCGGGCAGATCGAAGCGTTCGGCCCTGCAGGCTGCCGCAATCGGCGCCACCGCGCTTTCGGGAATCACGCCGATGGCCGCTTGGGCACGCGCAAGCGCTGCTTCGAAATCGAGCATATGCTGCAGATACGCGGCATCATCGCAGACGCTGCGCATGGCGGCGCTCGACAACAAAGGTGCCAGCAGAGGCGAGAGGGACGTGCTCATGGTGCGCAGGACCCTAACCATTCCCGGCGCGATCTGCCAATAGCCTGGTCCGTTTCCCTTGCCTGCTGCGCCGCGAATATGCATCGCTTGCACCCGGGCTATGCCCTTTCCTTTGGCGCTGCCGTGCTTTACTTGAGGCTTGCCGCCCTCGCGGCGAGACGGCTGACTATTCCAGGAGGCATTCCCCATGGCCATGACGATGAGCGGCGAAGTCCAGCTTGCCGCGCCCCGTGAAGTGGTGTGGACCAAACTCAACGATCCCGCGGTGCTGAAAGTCTGCATTCCCGGCTGCGAAGAGCTTGAAGCGACCGACGACGGTGGCTTTCGCGCGGTCGCCAAGATGAAGGTCGGGCCGGTGTCGGCCCGCTTCAAGGGCAAGGTGACCCTGAGCGATCTCGACCCGCCGAACGGCTACAAGATCTCGGGCGAAGGCGAGGGCGGCGTCGCCGGCTTCGCCAAGGGCGGCGCTGTGGTCGGGCTGACCGACAAGGACGGCGGCACCCTGCTGAGCTACAATGTCGAAGCCCAGATCGGCGGCAAGCTTGCCCAGCTCGGGCAGCGGCTGATCAACGGTTCGGCCAAGAAACTGGCCGACGAGTTTTTCGCCAATTTTGCCAAGGCGGTGCAGGGGCAGGCCTGACTGGCGTGCTTGGTCATGACGGACCTGGCTTGTCATGGCCCTTCGGCCTGACGCGAGGTTGCTCATTGCCGCCTTGGCCCATATTATGGCTTTGGAATGATTTTAAATGACTGCTCTGCCGTGCAATGCGGCAGCGCAGATGAAGAGAGTGCTGATGGCCAAAATCTCCATGATCGTGAACGGCAACCCCGTGAACGCCAATATCGACCCGCGCACCCTGCTGGTGCAGTTCCTGCGCGAGAATCTGCGACTGACCGGCACCCATGTCGGGTGTGATACCTCCCAATGCGGCGCCTGCGTCGTGCATCTCGACGGCAAGGCGGTCAAATCCTGCACCACCCTGGCGGTGATGGCGGATGGCCACGAGGTCAAGACCATCGAGGGCCTGGCCGCCGACGGCGCGCCGCTGCATCCCATGCAGGAGGCGTTCCGCGAGCACCACGGTTTGCAATGCGGCTTCTGCACCCCCGGCATGATCATGACCGCGATCGATCTGGTGCACCGCAAGGGCCATGATCTCAGCGACCACACCATTCGCGAGGAGCTCGAGGGCAATCTCTGCCGCTGCACCGGCTATCAGAACATCGTTCAGTCGATCGCGGCCGGCGCCAAGGCGATGGCGAATTCCGACCTCGCGTAACGACGCAATCGCAAAGAGTTCGCTTCAGACGATCTCGAAGGACCTTTCATGTACGAATTCAAATACCATCGTCCGGCGACTGTGCGGCAGGCCGCCAATCTCCTGATCAAGAATGAAGATGCCAAGCTGATCGCTGGCGGCCACACGCTGGTGCCGGTCATGAAGCAGCGGCTCGCCAGCCCGCCGCATCTGGTTGATCTGTCCCATGTCGAAGGGCTCGACGGCATCGAAATGAAGGGCCGCTCGCTGGTGATCGGCGCCACCGCCAAGCATGCCGATGTCGCAACCTCCGCCATCGTCGGCGAGGCAATCCCGGCGCTGGCCGAGCTCGCTGGCCTGATCGGCGATCCCGCGGTGCGCCACAAGGGCACCATCGGCGGCTCCCTCGCCAACAACGATCCTACCGCCGACTATCCGGCGGCGTGCCTGGCGCTCGGCGCCACCATCGTCACCAACAAACGCCGCCTCAAGCCGGAGGAGTTTTTTCAAGGCCTGTTCACCACAGCGCTGGAAAGCGACGAGATCATCACCAAGGTGATGTTCCCGGTGCCGAAGAAGGCCGCCTACATGAAATTCCGCAACCAGGCCTCGCGCTACGCCCTGGTCGGCGTGTTCGTCGCCAAGCGGCCGTCGGATGTGCGCGTCGCCGTCACCGGTGCCGGCTCGGAGGGCGTGTTCCGCGTCACCGCATTCGAGGAGGCGCTGAAGAAGCGCTTCTCGCCGAAAGCACTGGACGGCCTTACCGTGCCTGCGGAAGGGCTGAACAGCGACCTGCACGGCAGCGCCGAATATCGCGCCCATCTGATCGCCGTGCTGGCGCGGCGCGCCGTCGAAGCCGCGAGTGGCAAGGCATGACATTGCCGGATCTTGCCGCATCAAGATTGGCTTCCTCATGACTGCGACGTCGGCGCTGCCCACTTCGGTCGATGCGACGCTCGAGCTCTTGACATCGCGCGGCTATCTCGCCGAGCGCTCATTGGCGACGGTGGTATTTCTGTCGCTGCGGATGGGCCGGCCGCTGTTTCTCGAAGGCGAGGCCGGCGTCGGCAAGACCGAGATCGCCAAGGTTCTGTCGGCGGCGCTGGGGCGCAAGCTGATCCGGCTGCAATGCTATGAAGGCCTCGATGTCGCCTCCGCCGTCTATGAGTGGAACAGCGCGTCGCAGATGATCGCGATTCGCTTGGCCGAAGCGGCCGGGGATACCGACCGCGATCAGCTCTCCAGCGACATCTTCGCCGAACGCTATCTGATCAAGCGGCCGCTGCTGCAGGCATTGGAGCCCGACGTCGCTGGCGCGCCGGTGCTTCTGATCGACGAACTCGACCGCGCCGATGAGGCGTTTGAAGCGTATCTGCTGGAAATTCTGAGCGACTTCCAGGTGACGATTCCCGAATTCGGCACCGTCAAGGCGCCGCAGCCGCCGATCGTGATCGTCACCTCGAACCGCACCCGCGAAATCCACGACGCGCTGAAGCGCCGTTGCCTCTACCACTGGGTCGACTATCCCTCCGCCGAGCGCGAACTGGCGATCGTCAAATCGCGCGTGCCCGGCATCTCCGCAAAGCTGTCGCAGCAGGTGGTTGCATTCGTGCAGGCGCTGCGCGAGCAGGATTTCTACAAATCGCCGGGGGTCGCCGAGACCATCGACTGGGCGACCGCGCTGACCGAGCTCGACGCCCGTTCGCTGACGCCGCAGGTGGTCGGCGATACGCTGGGCGCGCTGCTGAAATACCAGGACGACATCGCGCGGATGCAGGACGACAATCTGCAAAAAGTGCTCAAGGAAGCGACGAGCGACAACTAGCAGTCGACTTGGAACGAGTCGGGTCGCAATATGAGTCGCCATTCCCCGATGCGCAATTGCGCATCGTGGATGCGCCACTTGGCGCAGGCCCGGAATGACGGCTGTAAACTCTAGCTTCGAGTAGCACGCATGGCCATCGAACCCGCCTCATCCCCAACCGGTCTGATCGCAGACAACGTCATCGGCTTCGCCCGCGCCTTGCGGGCGGCCGGCCTTCCGGTCGGCCCCGGTGCGGTGATCGACGCGCTCAAAGCGTTGCGGGTGATCGATATCGGCAGGCGCGCCGACGTCTTCACCACGCTTGAATCGATTTTCGTCAAGCGCCACGAGCACGCGCTGGTATTCGCACAGGCGTTCGATCTATTCTTCCGCGCCGCCGAGGAATGGAAGCATCTGCTCGATTCGATACCGTTGCCGGATGCCGCCAAGCGCAAGCCGCCGCCGGCGTCGCGCCGGGTCCAGGAAGCGCTGTCGCAGCCGTCGATGTCGGAGGTGCAGCAACCGCAGGAGCGAGAGATCAAGCTCTCGGTGTCCGACAAGGAGGTGCTGCAGAAAAAAGACTTTGCGCAGATGAGCGCGGCCGAGATTGCGCAGGTCACCCGCGCCATCGCCCAGATGAGCCTGCCGCAGGCCGAGTTGCGCACCCGCCGGTTTCAGCCCGACACCCGCGGGCTGCGGCTCGATCTGCGCCGGACGCTGCGCGGCAGCCTGCGCACCGGTGGTGATATTGTCGATATCCGCCGCCTCGGACCGATCGACAAGCCGGCGCCGATCGTCGCCTTGCTCGATATATCCGGCTCGATGAGCGAGTATACACGGTTGTTTCTGCACTTCCTCCACGCCATCACCGACGCGCGCAAGCGCGTTTCGGTGTTCCTGTTCGGCACCCGCCTCACCAATGTGACGCGGGCGTTGCGGGCGCGCGATCCCGATGAGGCGCTGGCGAGCTGTTCTTCGGCGGTGGAGGACTGGGCCGGTGGTACAAGGATTGCCACCTCGCTGCACAGCTTCAACAAGCTGTGGAGCCGCCGCGTGCTGGGGCAGGGCGCGATCGTGCTGCTGATCTCCGACGGGCTGGAGCGCGAGGCCGACAGCAAGCTGGCGTTCGAGATGGACCGGCTGCACCGCTCCTGCCGCCGCCTGATCTGGCTCAACCCGCTGTTGCGGTTCGGTGGCTTCGAGGCCAAGGCGCAGGGCATCAAAATGATGCTGCCGCACGTTGACGAATTCCGTCCGGTACATAATTTGAGTTCAATCGAGGGGCTGATTACCGCGCTGTCGTCGGTACCGCCGCCGCATCACCGCAGCGTGATCCGCTCCGCAGCTTGACGTCCCCGCTTCCAGTCCCGCTTGAAGGAGAGGCCACCATGCTCAATCGCGACGAAGATATTCTCAAGGCGGCGGAGGATTGGCAAAAGGCCGGTCACGGCGTCGCGCTGGCGACCGTGGTGGAAACCTGGGGTTCGGCGCCGCGTCCGGCCGGCTCCAGCCTGGTCATCAACGACGACGGCACCTTTCTCGGTTCGGTCTCCGGCGGCTGCGTCGAGGGCGCTGTCGTCACCGAGGCGCTCGATGTGATCGCCAGCGGCCAGCCGAAGATGCTGGAATTCGGCGTCGCCGACGAGACTGCGTGGAATGTGGGGCTGTCCTGCGGCGGCACCATCCGGGTGTTCGTCGAGAAAGTCGGCCAGTCGTGAAGCTTGAGACGCTTGCGGAAGTCAACGTCGAGCGCGCCGCGCGACGGCCGGTGATCGTGGTCACCGACGTTGCCGATGGCGTGCAGCGGCTGGTGAAGGCCAAGGATATACCAGCCGATCCGCTGCGCGCCGAACTCGCCAGGCAATTGCGGATGGGCAAGAGCGGCATGATCGAGGCCGACGGCAAGAAACTGTTTCTCAACGTCTACGCGCCGACCGCCAAACTCGTCATCATCGGCGCGGTCCACATCAGCCAGGCGTTGGCGCCGCTGGCGCGCTCGCTCGACTATGATGTGACGGTGGTCGATCCGCGCACCGCGTTCGCGAGTCCGGAGCGATTTCCCGACGTGCCGCTGATCGCGGAATGGCCTGACGTCGCGCTGCCACCGCTCAATGTCGATCACTACACGGCATTCGTCGCGGTGACCCACGACCCCAAGATCGACGATCCGGCGCTGCTGCACGCATTCCAACGCGACTGCTTCTACATCGGCGCGCTGGGTTCGCGAAAGACCCACGCCAAGCGCGGCGAGCGGCTGAAGGCGCAGGGCGCCTCCGAGGCCGATATCGCGCGGGTCCATGCGCCGATCGGTCTTGCCATCGGCGCAGTGTCGCCCTCTGAAATCGCGGTGTCGATCATGGCGGAGATCACCGCGCAGTTGCGGCTGCCGAAAGAGAACGCAGCATGAAATTCGGTCCCGCCAGTCCGGCGGACGCGATCGGCGGCGTCACAGTCCATACGCTGCGCCAGGGAGCGCTGGTGCTCAAGAAGGGCACCACCATCGGACCCAGCGAAGTGGATGCGCTCATCCGCGGTGGCGTCAAGGAAATCGTCGTGGTTCGTCTTGAAGACGGCGACGTCTCCGAAGACGTCGCCGCGGCCAGCATCGCGCAGGCCGTGGCCGGCGACGGCGTCAATGTCGAGGGCGCCTTTACCGGGCGCGCCAATTTGTTTGCGGCGCGGGCCGGCGTGCTGGTGGTCGATCGCGAGAGGGTAGACCGCATCAACAATGTCGATGAGGCCATTACCTTCGCGACGCTGGCCGCCTTCAAACCGGTGGTCGAGGGCGAGATGATCGCCACTGTCAAGCTGATCCCGTTCGGCGTCGAAGGTGTTCTGCGCGATGCCGCGGTAGCCGCAGCCTCCGGCGGCGCGATGCGGATCGCGCCTTACGGCATCAAGCGGGTCGGCATCGTTTCAACCTTGCTGCCCGGGCTGGCACCCAAGGTGGTGGAGAAGACCTTGCGCGTGACCGCGGAACGGCTCGCGCCCGCTGGCGCGTCCATCATTGCCGAGCGCCGCGTGCCGCATAATGAGGATGCCTTGGCTGCGGCGATCAAGGAACTACTCGATCTTGGCGCCGAGCTGGTGATCGTGTTCGGCGCCTCCGCCATTGCCGACCGGCGCGACGTGATTCCGGCGGCGATCGAGCATGTCGGTGGCGCCATCGAGCATTTCGGCATGCCTGTCGATCCGGGAAACCTGCTCCTGATCGGCAATGCGCGCGGCGTGCCCGTGCTCGGCGCGCCCGGCTGCGCGCGCTCCCCGGTGGAAAACGGCTTTGACTGGGTGCTGATGCGGCTGCTCGCCGGCCTCAAGGTCACCCGCGCGGATCTCACCGGCATGGGCGTCGGCGGATTGCTGATGGAGATCGTGACGCGGCCGCAGCCGCGCGTCCCGGTGGGCGCCGACGGCAATCGCAACGTCGCGGCAGTGATTTTGGCGGCGGGCCGCTCGACCCGAATGGGCGGGCCGAACAAGCTCCTGGCAGAACTCGGCGGCAAGACCCTGGTGCGGATCGTGACCGAGCAGGCGCTGGCCTCGAAAGCCTCGGGCGTGATCGTGGTGACCGGTCATCAGGCCGAGCAGGTCGAGAAGGCGCTCGACGGACTGAAGGTGAAGCTCGTGCGCAACCCGGATTTCGCCGACGGTCTCGCCAGTTCGGTCAAGGCCGGCATTGCGGCGGTGCCGGCGGAGGCCGATGGCGCCGTGGTCTGCCTCGGCGACATGCCGCTGATCGACGCCCATCTGATCGACCGTCTGATCGAGACCTTCGCGCCGGATCGCGGCAATCTTATCGCGGTGCCCGTCAGTGACGGCAGGCGCGGCAATCCGGTGCTGTGGTCGCGACGCTTCTTCGGCGAGCTCATGACCCTCGACGGCGATATCGGCGCGCGGCATCTGATTGCGCGTCATGGCGAAGCGGTGGCGGAAGTCGCGGTCGAGGGCCACGGCGCTTTCCTCGATATCGATACGCCGCAGGCGCTGGAAGACGCGCGCCGCGCGTGATGCCCGGGGTCGTCATTGCGAGGAGCACTTGCGACGAAGCAATCCAGTGAGCGCTGCCCCGAGGCAGCTGGATTGCTTCGCTTGTCGGCGTGGATTTGCAACGCGTTCACCAAGTTGAAACATCCGCTGAGATAGATTCTCCCCGCTGAGCCTCGGGGGAGGGGATTTTGACGTTTTTCGCCACGGCGCGCCTTCGCGCGATGTTTGTTGTTGCTGTGATTTTTGCACTGGCCGAACCGCAACTCGCCACGCCATCGATTGCGGCGGGTGCATTCTCCATCGGCAAATGCGGCGCCTATGGCCAGGCCTTCGACTATGCCGCCGAGGCTGCGGCGCTCGCCGCGGCGCGCAAGCAGTGCAAGGGCGAGTGCACCACGGTCACGATGAAACGGGCCTGTGCGGCGCTGTCGGTCGACATGGCAGATCCCTGCGGCGCCCACGGCTATGCGGTCAAGCCACAGATTTCGAGTTCGCTGAACGAGGCCATGCGCAAATGCTACGAATTCGGCGGCAAGGAATGCGTCATTCGCGCCTGGGCCTGTGACGCCAGGGGCTGATCGGCTATTCTCTCGCCATGCAATTCGATACCAAGATCGCGGTGGTGATCCGGACCGACATCGAAGTCTGGCAAAAACTCAACGTCGCCTCGTTCCTCACCAGCGGCATCGCCGCGGCGTTCCCGGAATGCGTCGGCGAACCTTACGAGGATGGTTCGGGCACAAGATACCTGTCGCTGATCGGGCAGCCGATCCTGATCTATGGCGCCGACCGGCCGGCGCTGACGCGTGCGCTGGAGCGGGCATTGGCGCGGGACGTCAGGCCGGCGATTTACACCGAGGAGATGTTCAAGACCACCCACGACGCAGCCAACCGGGAGGCGGTGAAAGCGGTGATCCGCGCCGACCTCAATCTGGTGGGGCTGGCGATGCGGGCCGAACGCAGGGTGATCGACAAGATCGTCGATGGGCTGAAGTTTCACGGCTAGAGTATTTTCCGGCTTGGGTGTCGTTCCCTCATCCTGAGAGTTTGTGAAACTATCTCCGACCTCATCCTGAGGAGCGCGTCCTTCACGCGCGTCTCGAAGGATGAGGTGTGCTCATCCTCATGGTTCGAGACGGCGCAAGTGCGCCTCCTCACCATGAGGTGCACCACCAGCAGCGGCCCAAAGCTCACCACACCCACGGTATCAGGCGATACCGCACCTTTTGTTGATACTTCAGGTAACCCGGCAGATTTCTTGCCAGGAATTTTTCCTCGTCGATCAGTCGCCATATCAGTGCGGGCACGACCGCGACGATGACGAGCACCCCCCACCACGAACCGAGCGCAATCGGGACGCCGACAAGCATGACGAGGGCTCCGGCATACATCGGATGACGGACGAGCGCGTATGGGCCGCTCGAGATGACTTTTTGATCTGGCGCCAATTCAATGGTGGCAGAGGTAAATGTGTTTTCCCTGAACACGAAGAAAATCGCCAGCCAGCCAAGCGCCATAAGCACATCGCCTGCGATGGCCACATACGGCGGCATGTGAGACCAGGCGAAGCGATGATCGAGTGCGGGGACAACAACGAGGCCGATAAATCCCAGCGACGCGAAGGACATGATGATTTTTTGGCTCGTCTCCTTCTCGGCAAACGGGCCTCCGCTCATCCGCCGCTCGAGGAGCTTCGGATCCCATTTCATCAAGTAGAAGGTCATCGCAATTGACGATGCGAAATAGATCGCCAGGAACGTCCACGCCTGCCAATAGTCCAGCGTCCCCGCTGGAATGAACAGCAGCGCCGCCATGACAACGAGAAGGAACAGGAGCCCGCGCAGGGCCTTTACCGTCAGGGTGTTCATTGCACAATCATAACATCGAGCCGAACGCGTGATACATCACATGCTGTAGCGTTCTTATTTGAGTTACTTCGCTCATCAACGATAACAGCCGTCATTCCCCGATGCGCAATTGCGCATCGGGGAATGACGAACGTTGGATCCGTTGAAATACGAAAGCGCAAAGATTCCCCAACTGTCCTCTTGATTATGACTGACCAGTCAGTCATAATTGTCCCATGGCTCGAACCCGGACCAAATCCGCCACAAAGCCGCCGGCGCGGTCGGCCATTGGCCGACCCGGGAAGCGGGCTGGTCTGAAGGGAGCGGTCGCCGAGGCTGCTGCGCTCGAATCCGTTGCGTCCGAGGCCTCTGCGTCCAAGGCTTCTGCGTCCAAGGCTTCTGCGTCAAAATCGCCTTCCAGCCGGGCGATGCGCGCGGCGGAGCGGCGCCAGGCGATCATTGCCGCCGGGCTCGACGAATTCATCGCCCGCGGCTTTGCCGCCACCAGGCTGGATGACGTGGCCAGGCGGGCCGGTGTCGCCAAGGGTACGATCTATCTGCATTTCAGGGACAAGGAGGCGCTGTTTCAGGAACTGGTACGGACGGCGCTGGTGCCGCTGATCGGCCGTCTTGCCGCGCCGCCGGTCGCGGGCGGATCGGCCCGCGCGATGCTGGAGGCATTCGCCGAAGCCTTTGTGCGCGAGGTCGCACAGACCAAGCGCGGCGATATCGTGCGCTTGATCATGGCGGAGGGTACGCGGTTTCCGTCGCTGGCGGAGTTCTACTATCGCGAGGTGGTCGAACGCGGCATCGCCGGAATGCGAAAGCTGATCGAGTACGGCATTGCGCGAGGTGAAATCAACAATGAGGCGCTGGTCCGGTTTCCGCAGATCGTCGTCGCACCGGCCATGGTGGCGGTGATCTGGCAAGGGCTGTTCGGCAAGCATGCGCCGCTCGACGCGATGGCGATGCTGAAGGTTCATATCGATCTGATTTTTGGCGAACGGAGGACGACATGACTTCGTCGCGAATTGCTGTACGAATCCTGGCCGCGCTTACACTGGCTGCGGCGCTCGCCGGTTGCAATGAACGCAAGGATCCCGGCTATCAGGGCTGGG
>WNFI01707466.1_pt2 | contig 48491 bp, 40 predicted proteins | sample 5400471 | NCBI WGS metagenome assembly WNFI01 (sample SAMN13153348, study PRJNA577476) | soil metagenome | isolation source: 100 cm saprolite on Douglas fir-dominated hillslope | place: USA:California | collected 2013-09-17
GGGTTTCGTGGCACCGTAAAGAATCGCCACTTGAGTTTGCCGCTGTCCAGATCGAAAGCGGAGATGTATCCACGCACGCCCGGATAGTCCGCGCCGGCGTTGCCAATGACCACGGCGTCTCGGGTAACGACCGGGCTGCCTGTCACCGTGTACGGAAGGTGCTGCTCGCGTCCCATCAGTGTATCGCTCTTCCAGATTGGCTTTCCGGTGTTGGCGTCGAGGGAATACAGGTAACCATCGAGGGCGCCGACGTACACGCGACCTTTCCATACGACGATTCCGCGACTGACAGCGTCGCAGCACGCGTAGCGAGCCCACTGCATGTCGACGTCGGGGATAAATGTCCAGCGTTCTGCCCCTGTGGCCGCATCAACCGCGTACACTCGGCCGAAATTACCGACGGCGAAAAGAACTCCGTCGACAACGATTGGGCTCGCCTCTAGCCCTCGCGAGGTGCCCAACGCATATTCCCAGGCGAACCCCAGCGACTTGACGGTCTGCTCGTTGATTTGTGCCAGCAGTGAAAAATAGGTTCCGCCCGAATCACGCCCCGATGTGAACCACTGGCCAGGTTCGGCGTCGGCCTTCGCAAGGCGGGCCGCGTCGACTTGGCCCAGAAGCGCCTGCCGATTCGGTTCATCCGTCAGGTGCGGTCGCGCGCAGTTCATCAGCGCCAGAGACAGTAATATCATTATTGGAATGCGCATGGATCACCTAGTACCCGAGATAGGGAAGGAATCCGGCGTAGCTATGAGTACACTCGGTTATCACATAGCTGCTCGAATTCCGCCGAAAGACAGCATGGAACATTTGCCCCGCAACATGCTTTGCTCACATGCACTACTTGCTAGGAGTTCTAGCACGATCTTCGCCGGAGAGCCTCAGAAGTAGGTGCATCAGGTACCATTCCAAAAAATTCGGCATTCCTTTCCCGAGCGGCACACAAGCGAAGGTACGGTACGCATGATCGAGTCAGGATTGAACATTAAGCGCGCGGACATCGAAGCGACAGCCGTATGTATAGCGCCGTACGTGCGCCGGACTCCCGTGATTTGGGCCGACGGCGCCGATTTCGGTATCGAAGCCGGCCGCATCGCGTTCAAACTCGAGTTCCTCCAACACGCCGGCTCCTTCAAAACTCGCGGGGCGTTTTCCAACCTTCTGTCGGGTACGACCCCTTCTGCGGGTGTCGTCGCCGCGTCCGGCGGTAACCACGGAGCTGCCGTTGCTTACGCGGCCGGGCGTCTTGGCGTGAAGGCAACCATATTTGTTCCCGCGACTACTTCAAACGTCAAGCGCGAGCGGATCTTGGGCTATGGGGCGGATCTGCGCCTGGCGGGCGACTGCTACGACGATGCGTTAGCGGCAAGCCAGGAGTTTGTTCACGCAACCGGCGCAAGACCGATCCACGCCTTCGACCAGCTTGCGACGATTCTCGGTCAAGGGACCATTGGCGTCGAGTTTGAACAGGATGCCCCGACGCTTGACGCGATGCTGATATCGGTGGGAGGCGGTGGCCTTATCGGAGGGGTCGCCGCGTGGTACCGCGCGCACCCGAGGACCCGTCTGTTCGGCGTCGAACCAGAACAGGCGCCCACCTTGACGCGAGCGCTCGACGCGGGAGAACCCGTGGATTCCCCCGCCGGTGGCATTGCGGCCGACTCTCTCGGGCCGAAGCGTGTGGGTCGAGTAGTCTTCCCTCTCCTCAAGCAGGTCGTGTCTGGAGCTCTTCTGGTCTCGGACAATGCGATTCGTGACGCCCAACGCGCGCTCTGGCGCGTGCTGCGCGTCGTAGTCGAACCGGGCGGCGCAGCCGCTTTTGCGGCGCTACTTTGCGGGCGATGGCGCCCGAACCCGGATGAGTCGGTCGGCGTGCTCTTGTGCGGCGCTAATACGAACTCTGTCAATTTCGATTGACCCGACGGATAACCGGATAACGATGGCTGGTTTGCTATCTTCGTTTCGGCTGGACGGTGACGTTGTCGCGGTAACCGGTGGCGGAAACGGTATAGGACGCGCGGCGGCATTGGCACTGGCGGAGTTCGGCGCAAGCGTGGCCGTGCTCGATCGAGATGACGTCGCGGGCCGCGGAGTCGTCGAAGAGATTGCGGCGGCTGGCGGCAAAGCCATCGCCGTCCAAGTGGACGTGACAGAGGAGTCCGAGGTAGAGGCCGCCATGGCGCGCGTCACCAAGACACTCGGCGGTCTGGATGTTCTCGTCAGCAGCGCTGGAATCGCGATCCGCGCGGCGACCACCGAGTTGTCCCTCTCTGACTGGAACCGGGTCGTCGCCGTCAATTTAACCGGAGTGTTCCTCGTTGCGCGCCATGCCGCGAAGGCCATGATTGCGCAGAAGCGCGGAGGCCGAATCGTGAATATCGCTTCCATCATGGGGCTCTCGGGTGGCGGTCTTTACCCAAACATCTCCTACCAATCGACGAAGGGCGCAGTCATCAATCTCACCCGTGCGCTGGCGGTCGAATGGGCGCCTCATCGAATTCGTGTCAACGCGGTGGCACCGACCTGGGTTCGCACCGGCTTCATAGAACCGCTTCTCAGCGACGCTGCCCTGGTCCGTCGTATCGAGGCTTTGACGCCGCTCGGGCGACTCGCCGATCCCGAAGATGTCGTTGGCGCGATTCTCTATCTCGGAAGCCGCGCCTCGGCGATGGTCACCGGCCATATTCTCGCGGTCGATGGTGGCTATCTAGCGCAGTGACCGACGAATCGGCAACCACGAATCAGCAATCGTCCGTCGCGCTGAATCCGCGAGTTTTCGAGAAGTGCTGGAACTCCTAATAAATTGCGAGCCGCTGCTAATGTTTTGACTAATGCGTACAAATATACTGCGTTTCAGGGTTCAACCGAAGGCGTCTCCGGGGATAGGCAGGACGATGCCAGGACAAACAATTACGTGAAAGGTTTCGACTATTCATTCTCCACGCTCATGAAGCGAGCGCTCTTCGGTCAGCGGGGATGGCGTCCGGCTTGGCAGTCGCGAAATCCGAAATCATCGTACGATGTGGTCATAATCGGGGGCGGGGGTCACGGATTGGCATCCGCGTACTATCTCGCAAAGCAATACGGCGTGACGAAAGTCGCCGTGCTGGAGAAGGGGTGGCTCGGCGGCGGCAACACCGGACGCAATACCACCAATGTGCGTTCCGACTACATGTTTCCAGAAAGCTCGGCGCTCTACGACCTTTCGCTGCGCCTTTACGAAGGACTGGCCCGCGAGATCAATTTCAACATCATGCTGTCCCAGCGAGGATGGTTGACGCTCATTCACAACCAACATCAGATGGAGTCCGCCCAGCACAAGGTAAATAGAATGGCGTGCAACGCGGTGGAAAGCGAGATCATTGGCCGAGACGAAGTACGGCGGATACTGCCGCATCTTAATCTCGACGAGGATGCACGCTATCCGGTTCTAGGGGCCTTCATACAGCGACGTGGCGGGACCATCCGTCACGATGCTGTCGCCTGGGGATTCGCTCGCGCGGCCGACCATCTCGGGGTAGAGATTATCCAGAACTGTGAGGTCACCGGGTTCGAGATGAGCGGCGAGCGCATCACGGCCGTTCTAACCGCGCACGGCCGGATCGTCTGTGGACGGGTGGGCATGGCGGTTGCGGGGCACTCGAGTGTCGTAGGAGGCATGGCGGGCCTCCGCTTGCCCGTGACGAGTCATCCGCTTCAGGCAATGGTCTCGGAGCCGATCAAACCAATTCTGAACCATGTGGTGGTATCACCGGCGATGGGCGTTTACGTCAATCAGACGCAAAAGGGTGAGCTGGTGATGGGTGGCATGTTCGATCACTATCACTCGTATGCGCAGCGCGGCAACTTTCCGGCGATTGAAAGGGTAGTGACCGGTGTAGTGGAGATGTTCCCGATCTTGGGGCAACTGCGATTGATGCGCCATTGGGCTGGCATAGTCGATCTTGTCCCGGATAACTCGCCGATACTTGGCCCGACCCCCGTTGAGAATCTATTCATCAATTGCGGCTGGGGGACCGGTGGTTTCAAGGCCATTCCTGCAGGGGGACTGTTGCTCGCGCACTCGTTGGCGACCGGGCAGGCGCATCCATTGGCGCAGAAGTTCGGGCTGGACCGATTTCGGAGCAATCGGCTCATAGATGAAAATGCCTCGACCGGCATGTCTCACTGAGACCGTACATCATGATCATTATTCGGTGTCCTTACTGCCATGAACAACGTACCGAAGAAGAGCTCACCTATGGCGGAGAAGACAATATCGCGCGCCCACCGGAGCCTCAGAACGCGTCCAACGAAACTTGGACTGACTATCTTTTCATGCGCTCGAATCCGAAAGGAGTTCTAGGAGAGCTTTGGTGTTGCACCCACGGTTGCGGTCAATGGTTCAAAGTGCGTCGGGATTCTGTGACGCACGAAATCGGGGAGGTCGTCCGTCTTGACCCGAGTCAGGGCGATCAGCGCGATCGCGCGCTGGAGGGAGTCTGAGTGATGACTCGACGAACTGGCTATCGCCTTGCCGAAGGCGGGTTGATCGATCGTACCCGAAATCTACGATTTCTATATAACGGGACGGAGCTGGCGGGCCACCCCGGTGATACGCTAGCGTCCGCATTGATCGCCAACGGTGTGAGCTTAATCGGGCGAAGCTTCAAGTACCATCGGCCGCGCGGTTTTTTTGGCGTGGGGCTTGAAGATCCGAACTCCATGCTTTCCGTGAAAGACGGCCATGGCTATGACCCGGCAATCCGCGCCGGCCAGGTGCGCCTTACCGAGGGCTTGGAAGCGCATTCGGTGAGCGGCTCGCCGTCTCCCCGCTTCGACGTGGGGGCGGTCGCGCAGCTCGCCTCGAACATTCTCGGGGCGGGCTTCTATTACAAGACTTTCATGTGGCCGAGCTGGCGACTATTTGAGCCGCTCATTCGCCGCACGACAGGGTTCGGACGCGCGAAAGTCGACTCTGATCGCCGCGTTATCCAGCACCGACATGCAAGCTGCGATGTGCTGGTCATTGGCGCCGGTCCTGCGGGCCTTATGACCGCACGGGCACTGCGCGGAGCGGGCCTCAGCTTGATAGTCGCCGACGATCAACCGACGCTGGGTGGCGCGCTACTGTGGGAGAGCGCCGAGTTCGATGGCCTCTCGGCGCTCGCGTTCAGTCGCAAGGTGCTGGCGGAACTCGAGACTGATTCAAGCATAACGCTATTGCCGTCCACGCTGGTCGCGGCAGCGTACGAAGGCAACGTCTTTACTCTCGTTCAGACACTCTACGATGCCGGAGGAGTGTACGGGGAACGCCACTGGGAGTTGAAAGTGCGCCACGTGGTTTTAGCGTCGGGCATGATCGACCGACCGCTCCTGTTTGCGGGAAACGATAGGCCGGGCGTCATGCTGTCATCGTCCGTACGCCGCCTAATCGGAGAGTTCGCCGTAGCACCGGCCGCCCGACTGGCTGTCTATACCAATAACGACAGTGCCTATCTCACAGCCATTAGGGCCAAGCAGGCGGGTTTGGAAGTGGTTGCGGTCATCGACACGCGTCCGGCAAAGGCGGCTATTCATGCGGATGATGCTCGACAGCTTCACATCGCGTGTTATTTTGAAAGTCAAATTGAGAGCACGTCCGGCTATCGTCGACTAACGGGCGTCACTGTGAAAGGACGCAACGGTGAGACGCGGCGACTTGGGTGTGACGGGCTGGCGAGCTCCGGCGGTTGGACCCCCCTCATACATCTAGCTGCGCATCTCGGCATCAAACCCTCGTACGACGATGAGCGCAGCGTGTTTGTATGTCGTTCCTTGCCGGCGGGGTGGTTCGCGGTAGGCGGAGCCAACGGTGCACTCGATTTGGCGACGGTCGTCCGCGAGGCCTCACAGGCTGCTCATGCCATTGTAGCCGCTTGCGGTAATGCAGAGTCGTATGACCGGGCGGTGGGTGATGAAGCGAGGACTGTCCGGCTCCTGCCGCGAAGAGCCTCTACGGAACGGATCAATGCCAGAGGCTTCGGCACAGTAGAGCCGGTATGGCGCCCGAACTTCGGATCGCCGACGAAGATCTGGGTGGACCTCCAGAACGATGTGAAAGTATCGGATATAGAGCTAGCCGCTCGCGAGAACTATCGCTCCGTCGAGCACTTGAAGCGCTACACCACACTGGGAATGGGCACCGACCAGGGTCGCACCTCCAACGTCAATGGCCTTGCGGTTCTTGCAGCCGTGACGGAACGTAAAGTATCGGCAGTTGGCACCACGACGTACCGTCCTCCCTATGCAGCCGTGCGCATGGCAACCATTGCCAACGAGCGACGCGGCGACCTTTACCGTCCGCGCCGGTATCTTCCTGCGCACGCCGTTCATCGGGATTTCGGGGCGGTGATGGAAGATTACGGCTGGGAGCGGCCGGATTGGTACCGATCAAACGGCAAAGATCGCGACGACGCCGTCGCGGCCGAAATGCGCGCAGTGCGCGAAGGGGTCGGGGTATTCGATGGTTCTTCGCTCGGGAAAATAGAGATTACGGGACCCGACGCGGGCAAGTTTCTCGCCAAGTTCTATATCTCGAACATGGCGACGCTGAGGCCGGGTCGCATCCGGTATTCAGTCATGCTGCGTGAGGATGGCGTCATCTACGATGATGGCGTCGTCACTTGTATAGGGGATAATCATTTCCTGGCGAGCCCCACCTCCGGTAATGCTGACAGCGTCGCCGTCTGGTTCGAGCGCTGGCGTCAGACAGAATGGCCGAAAATGAAAGTGGCTGTCTCTCATGTGACCGAGAATTGGTCAGCCATTGCGATCGCAGGTCCTAAGGCTCGTCAGCTACTCCAGCATTTGGAACCGAGCTTTGACGTGTCGGGTCGAGCGTTTCCGCACATGGAGTTTCGCGAAGGGATGGTAGCCGGAATTCGGGCGCGTGTTGCCAGGATCAGCTTTACCGGCGAACTCCAGTACGAGATCGCCGTACCCTCGCGATATGCCGCCGGGCTGATGCAAGTCCTATTGGCCGCCGACTCGGGACTCGCGCCGCGGCCGGTAGGGATAGAAGCGTGGCTGCGCCTGCGCCTCGAGAAAGGCTACATTCATATCGGTACCGATACGAATGGCCGCACGACGCCTCTCGACGTCGGTATGGCGGCTATCGTCGCAAAGCGCGACGGCGATTTCATCGGCAAGCGCTCGCTCAGCCTTCCTTTTGCGACAAGCCGCGAGCGCGAGCAACTCGTCGGCCTGACGGCATTGAACGGTACCATTAAGGTCGGCGGCCGGATTCTCGCCCACGGACACTCTCGCGTTCCATGCCCCACGGACGGCTACGTGACATCGGCCTGTTATAGCCCATCATTGGACTGTTCCATCGGCCTTGCGCTACTCGAGCGAGGCTATGAGCGCAACGGCGAAACGATCTTGGTGTTCAGCGGCGGCGCAATCGTCAGCTGCCGGGTATGCGGCCCAAATTTCGTTGACCCGAAGAACGATCGATTGCAAGCATGAGAATTCAGCCCAGATCCGTGCTTGGCGGGATGTTCGTCGATCCTGTTGTGCTGACGCGGTTCGAATCCGGAAACACAACGCTAACGGAGCGGGCGGACATCGGATGTCTTCTTGTCAGCAGTGCCGTTGACTCAGACGAGATATCGACACGACTAAACCTCGCGGCGCGATTTTCATTTCCACTGAAGGGGGGCAGGGTGGCCGAGGCTCGCCCGTACCGCGTCCTTTGGCTAACACCTCGATCGTGGCTTGTTCACTGTCCGCTTGACGACGAATGGGCACTGGCCAATCGCTTCAACGAAGCATTCCCGGATAAGCTCGTCCACGCGTCGCTGTTTACGGACCAACTGTGCTGGCTCGAATTGTCGGGCGGCCACGCACTTGCTCTATTGACCGACGGCGGCTTCGTGTCACTCGAGCGACGAGGGTTGGGCGTAGGTTGTGCGAAACGCACGTCGCTGGCGGGGGTAGGGGTCATAATTTTTCGGAAGCAACCCCAAACTTGGCTCCTCGCCGTCGAGCGTAGCCGTGCACTCTACGTCGCGAGCTGGCTGCAGGATGTCTCGAAGCGCGGTTCACTAGGCGTTAGAGAGGATCCAGCCAGCTGGCAAAGATTTGGGGAAATTGGCGACACGCAAAGTTTTTCGAGGTGAACTTTGAAACTATTGAGAATTGGCGATCGTGGGGTGGAAAGACCGGCGTTGCTGGATGCGCAATCCAGAGTACGGGACCTTTCGGGTGTCATCGATGATGTGAGCCCGGAGTGGCTCGCCAGCGGCGGGATTGATTCCTTATCCCGTATCGATACGGCTGCGCTGCCGATACTTTCGCCGACGATGCGAATGGGTGCGCCTTTATCGCGCGTTGGCAAAATCGTTTGTGTCGGTCTGAATTATACCGACCACGCTGCCGAAGCGGGTCTGGCGATCCCCGAGGAGCCGATCCTCTTCCTTAAGGCAGGCCATGTGGTTCAAGGCCCTAACGATGTGATACGCATGCCTCGTGGCTCGGAGAAAACCGACTGGGAAGTGGAACTAGGCGTGGTGATCGGGCGGCGCGCTCTTTATGTCGCCGAAGCTGAAGCCCTCGACTACATCGCCGGTTATTGCGTATGCAACGATGTTTCAGAACGTGCTTTTCAGATGGAACGCGGTGGGCAATGGGATAAGGGCAAGAATTGCGATACGTTTGGTCCGGTCGGTCCGTGGCTTGTAACCACCGACGAAGTTCCGGATCCGCAACGATTGCGTCTGTGGCTTGACGTAAACGATCGCCGCTATCAAGACGGCACGACCGCGACCATGATATGGGGCGCGCGTTTCCTGGTTCACTACATCAGCCAATTCATGCCCTTGGAGCCGGGCGACATCATCAGCACGGGTACGCCGCCCGGTGTGGGGATGGGCCAAAAGCCCCCCGTATTCTTGCGTGCCGGTGACAGGATTCATCTCGGCATCGAGGGATTGGGCGAGCAGCAGCAGCAGGTCGTTGCCAGTGGTTGATTGACGGCTCGCCGGTGCCATGGGTCTGCGAGAGCCAATTTAGGAGACGGGGAGATGAGAGGATTCTCAAGACGCCAATTCAACGCGCTCGCGGCCGCGGGTTGCACTGTAGCGGTGTTCGGTGGCTCGGGCGACGTAGAGGCCGGGAACGTCAAGGTCTCCTTCCCCTTCGGCACCCATATCTATCGCGAGCCGTCGCTGCCGATGGAGCAATTGTTGGCCGATATGCCCATCCTGAGGCGGTTAGGGTTCAACATGATCAAGCTGCAGGAAATGTGGGCCTATGATGAGCGCAGCGAAGGCGCAATCAATCTCGACAAGGTCGAACGCCTGATCGCCGGCGCGGAGCGGCAGGGGATGGCGATTTACTTTGGTTTCACGATGGAAAATGCGCCGGCTTGGCTGTGGCGCAATTTCCCCGATGCAACCATGCTCTATGAGGACGGCTCGCCGCATCTCGACCCCTCCCAGTACGTGTTGCCGGCCGACGGCAAGCCGGGCCCCTGTTGGTATCACCCCGGGGCGCGGGCCGCGGCGGAGGCCTTCATCGGCCAAGTGGTGCGGCGGCTGGGGCGGTACGAGAATATCGCAGTCTGGAGCGTATGGCAGGAAATCGGGCTCTGGCCCAACCGGCCGGGTCATCCGGTGGGTCTGGATTACAGCCCCTATACGCTGGCGAAATTTCGCCAATGGCTGCAGAGCAAATATAAGTCGTTGGACGATCTGAACGCCGCGTGGCGAACGCCTTACGGTGACTGGCGCGACGTGACGCCGCCACGCTTCACGCCGAGTGTGCCTGCCATCGTCGACTGGCGCTATTTCATGGACGATGTGTATCTGGCAGATGCGCTGACATTCAAACGGGCCGCGGTGCTGCGGGCCGATCCGAAATCACGCCCGGTGTTGGTGCATGTGGCCCCGTCGAGCGCGCTCGGGGGTACACAGGAATGGTCCTGGGCGAAGGAGGCGGATTGTCTGGGGAAGTCTTGTTTTCCCGCTTGGGCGGAGCCGCCGCCTTGGGATTACGAGCACGATCTGCCGGAAGCGGAGGCGACTTTCGCAGCGCGATATTTTCAGCTGTGGGATCAGGTGTTGCTCAGCATCGATTATGTGCGCTCGGCGTGTCCCGGGGGTCAAGTGTGGGCGGCGGAATTGCAAGGTGGGCCAATACCGCAGATGCTCGAGCTCGGAAGAACTCCCGAGCCGGCGGATATCCGCAGATGGACCCTCGGCGTGCTGGCGGCCGGAGTCAAAGGCATCAGCTTCTGGAACCACCGGCCCGAGATCATGATGGGCGAGCTCGAGGGTTTTGGTCTCTTGGATTCTGCGGGCGACACGACTCCGCGCGCCGCCGAGGCCGGCCGGATCGGCCGGGCGATACAAGCTCATGCCGAATTGTTCGTGAAAGGCGACCGCGTGCGCCCGGACATCGCCATCATCGTCAACGAGGATTTGTACCACCTGTTCGAGTCCATCGGCGACATGCGCAAACATTACGAATACACGATTCGCGGCATCTACCGGTCACTGTGGGATCAAGGGTTCGGAATCGATTTCCTCAACGTCGACGATATCGTCGGCCGCGGTGGGCAGTACAAGATGATGGTACTGCCGATGCCCTTTGCTCTGAGTCCCGACGCGATGAGCGGGCTGCAGGGCTATGTCCGGGGTGGCGGGACCCTGATCTCGGAGTGCGGCCCCGGCCGCATGGATCGTTACGGCGTAGCCTACAATGCGGACGCGATGCCCTTGGCAATGCGTGAGCTGTTCGGTGTCGAGAGCGTCGCCATCCGGAACGTGCGCGAACCGCGTGAAACGACCAAATGGCGCAACGAGTTGCGCCTCGACGATACCATCGCCTACCAGCACATGACCGGGCAGGGTGAGGGGATCGCTCCGGCCAACTACTTGCAGACTCTACGGCCGGTGGCGGCGAAACCCCTGTTCAAATTCGGTAACGACGTCGCCGGCACGGTGAATGCTTATGGGAAAGGCCGGGCCTATCTGATCGGCACGCTCCTGGGTCATGCGACGCTGGCCTACAACGACTGGCGGAACGCGAAGTTCCTGGCAACGGCGGCAAGCGAGGCCGAGGCCAAGCCGGATCGTGTCGGCAAGTTGCTGCGTATGCGACGGCGGCTCGGGAAAACCGAAGCATGGTTCCTGATCAATATCGGCAAGGAAACCGTAACCGAAGCAGTCCCTCTCGGTGGCTTTACTCGCGTCGTGGATCTATTCGACGACAAAATCGACCAGCGCGGCGGCATCGCGCAGGTGCGGGTCGATTCCCTCGACATCGTATGCTGGATAGTTAGTTAAGCCAAACTCTAATTATTATAATGCGGGGCGACGACCAAAATTAATTCGGTGGTTAACCGGGAGAAGCAATGTGAGCGCGAGTAAGACTATCTGTGTCGCGGCAGGCGCAATATTGGCGGTTATGACGGCACGTGCCGGCGAAACGACCATCGTGGAGAATGTCCTCGGGCCCGAGGGACCGCTGTACCTTGGTGGCGACGTTTACTACGTGAGCTGGATCTCGAGCACCTTGTCAAAATGGGACGGCACCCATGTAGTCGTTTTGAATAGCACGGCGGGTTGCGGCCATAACGGCTTGGCGTTGACGAAACAAAGAACCTTCTTGATTGCGTGCAGTGATCACGGTGCAATCCTCGAATTGGATATCACGGGAAAACAACTGCGCCGCTGGGAGGCCGACAGCAACGGAAAGAAGTTTGACGGCGGCATAAACGATATTGTGGTAACTCCGGCGGGCGCCGCCTATGCCACGGTTTTCGGCCCAAGTACCGAACTCCCGACATCCGTGATCGGGAGAATCCTCTATCTTGCGCCCGGAAACGACAAATGGGTGGAGGTAGCGGACGCGCTCAATTACGCCAACGGGATAGGCGTCTCTCCAGACCAAAAGACTCTCTACGTCAGCGAGACCGTGGGCAACTGCATAAAGAAGTTCACGATAAACAGCGACGGCTCGTTGAGCAACAGGTCGAATTTCGCTCTGCTGAATGTCCTCACGAAAAACAAGACCGACTCGTGGTGGCTGGGACCCGACAGCATGAAAATCGACAGCAAGGGCAACATGTATGTTGCCCAGTGGTTCGGAGGTAAGGTATTGAAGATATCGCCGAGCGGCAAACTTCTGCACGTATTCAATATCGCCGCGGGTGACGGCACGTCAAACGTTGCCTTCGGCGAAGGCGAGAGAGAAATTTACGTCACTGTGGTTAAGGATCCAAACGACCCCCGAGCAAGAGGCGGCGTCGTGAAGATCGCAAATGTCGAGTAGTCAGCGGACGGACAGCATCTCACGCCAGCTTCAACTGGGAATCGCTTCCGACAATTCGTCGTTGATCTCCTCGGCAATTCGTTCATAGATAATTCAGGCGCTGTTCGCGCAGCCGCGAGTACTCCGGCGAGCGAGTACTCGGGCGAGCGTTTCCTGGCAATCCCATTCGGCATTCAGAATTTATGCCTCACTTCGATACCGTAAGTGAGCGGAGGTCCCCATTCCGTATTGATTTCGCCAAAGCCGGCTTGCAGGTCGGCTATGAACGTCGCATAAAGTCTGTCGGTGAGATTCTTGCCCCAGACCGAGAACTGCGTATTTCCGTTCGGCGTCACGTACGCGATATTGGCATTCAACAGCCCGAATCCCCCCCAGTAGACCGCGGGAGTGTTGAGAACACCGAAATACTGCGAACTCGTGTAAGACCCATCGAGATGAACATTGACTTCCCCGAACCCGCCATGGAGCGCGCGCCAGTCCATGCCCACGGTACCGGTCCACCGTGGCGCCGCTACCAGCCTAAATCCGTCTATTGGGATGCCCGAAAAGCTTCCCTTGACGACACGGGCGTCGACGAATCCAACTCCGACGTTCAAATGCAAATCGGGAGTCGCGCGGCCGGACAATTCAAGCTCCGCTCCTTGAATCTTTGATTTTGGAACCGAGTTGAGCGTTTGCGCCGCAGTAATCGGGTCAATGTTGAGGAACTGTTGATTCCTATAGTCGTAGTAAAAGACAGATCCATTTGCGGTCAAGCGATGTTCAAAGAGCTGGCTCTTGAGGCCAAGCTCGTAGGCGTTGATGGTCTCGGGTGGTGCGGAATTGAATTCGGAGGGCTGAAAGAAGGCTTGAGCGTTGAAGCCTGCTCCGCGATAGCCTCGATTGAAGCTGGCATATGCCATCACGTCCGGGGTCAAATCATAGTCGATACCGAGCCGTCCGGTTAGTTTATTGATTTTGAACGATTGCGAAAGGGTTGCATTCAAATCCGGACCACCGGGAATCAAGCTAGCGACTGGTATTTGGGGAGCTCCAATATTGATTCCTCCAGCCGGTCCGGCTCCCTCAGCGATCGATTTGAAGTTGTACTGTCTGCCGTAATCATGTGTTTCGCGCAGGCCGAAATGAAGCGTGAGAGGGTCGGCCAGCTTGTACGTGCTGTCCACGTAGGCGGCGTAGCTATCCTTGGTTTGATTGAATCCGTTCTGGTTGACGCAGCCAACGACGGTGATCGCCGGATTGAGTTTGCTCGCAGCAAGGCTATTTTTACAATCCAGGTAATTCAAAACGCCGTTTTGGTTATAGTCGGTGTCCAGATACACGGGCAATGCATTCGAGTTGAAGAGCGTTTCTCGCCCATAATAGGCTCCCACCGTAAAGTTAAACGGTCCACTGAAGTTACTCGCCAGCCGCAGGTCTTCGCCAATTTGCTGCGCCTCTACGTAATAAAAACTGAGGACGGCGCGATTCTTACTACCTGCGCTGTCTTCCGGGTCGAAAAGAGTGCCGCGATCCAAAGATGTAATTGAAATTAGCTTGAGTTGATTTGTGGCATCCCAAGTCGACGTGAGTGCTAACGAGCGCGCCTTGTCGTTGCGGTGCAACGGGACTGTGCTGGACAATTGTCGCGGCCCGAGACCCGTTCGGGGATCAGGTGGTACGTTGCTGGGAACGCTGACGACCGTGCCGTTGGGCTCCAAGTAGTTGAACGATGTATAGACCGGGCCGCCGATGCCCGGACCGCTGACAATACGGCCGTCAAACCCATAGTCGGTCGGATTCGAGTAGCTGTATTGGCCGCTAAGCGTAAATTGCAAGGAATCGGTGGCAACGAATTTGACGGCAGCTCGAACCGAAAAATTCTGAACGCCGTTCTTATTCTCGATGCCGGGCGAAACCGATTTAAACCAACCCGTCGCCCGAGCGGTGGAATACGCAAAACGCGCGGCAACGTTATCCGTAAGGGGAACGTTAAATGCCCCCTCGGAATCGAAGCGTTGATAGTTGCCGATGCCCGCTTGCAAATATCCCTCCTCAGATCCCAGTTGAGGCTGTTTGGTGATGAAGTTGATTGCGCCGCCGGTGGTGTTCTTCCCGTATAACGTGCCTTGCGGGCCCTTCAGCACCTCGACCCGGTCGATGTCGTATAAAGAAATACCGAATAGCGCCGGGTTCCCTTTGTAGACTTCGTTGATATAAAGCGCGATAGGCGCTTGTTGATTGTAACTATAGTCATTGAGCGACACGCCACGGAGCGTAAATATCGGAACGTTATCACCGACGACAGTTTGAACGGCCAAGTTGGGCGTCAGTCCGACGAGATCCGCGGGGACGCCGATGCGAGCCCGCTCTAGTGTGTCTCCACTGATCGCCGTAATGGAGATCGGAACCCTCTGGATATTCTCCGACCGGCGCTGCGCTGTGACTATTACGTCGTCCAGACTGTCTGTTGCGGCGCCCGCGGTCAACGCATCCTGGTCTGCCAGTGCGCGGCCGAGGACTAGTAACCCAAAGACAAAGATCGTGGACGAACGCAATGATTTCGCAGAACAGGTCATAATATCCCTCACTACTTTCGAGTGTTCAATATGAGAATAAAAAACTAAGCAACTCTCGAATCGCAACTCGTGTAGTCGCAACATAGACGTGTTGACATTCGATGATCAGTAGCTTAAGCACACCAATCCGCGGAATCCTTTGCTCATCTGCGATATTTGCTAGGAGTTCTAGCGCGATTGTCCGGCGGTAGTGCCGTCGTCCCAGCATTCCTGACCGGCGGGAACCTGGATATCAAGCTCGGTGCGAGACACCGAATTGCGCGGTCCGTTCCGATTGGCTGTAAATCCATGAACTGGACAGGGCAACGGAACCCCGGTTGCGCCCTGACGGGAACTCCTAGTAAATTCCGACGCCAAGCCTAGGTGCCCGCGCAGTGCAGCGAATATCGTCCGGGCTACGGTCGAAGAACAGAGCATGCAACGGTATTCATTTGCAAATCTCGCGCGGCCAGCGCTGGGGGATCAGGATAGGAGCCAGTCATGAGACACAGCTATCTAAAAGCGATTTCACTTCTATCTCTTGCGCTTTACCTCATGGCGAACGTCGCACGCGCCGTGGAGCCCTGGATGGTGCTGCCACCGATGCCGTCGCTACCTCGTGGGACTGAAGGCCGCCACGGACAAATAAACGGGGTACGCATCTGGTATGCGCAATGGAACTCGACTGCGCACGGAACGCCGGTGCTGTTATTGCACGGAGGCTACGGAAATAGCAATTACTTCGGCCATCTGATTCCGGCGCTCATCGCCAAGGGATATCACGTCATCGCCATGGACAGCCGGGGGCATGGAAGAAGCACGCGAACCAACGAGCACTACACCTATCATTTGATGGCGGAGGATGTCATCGGACTGCTCGATACATTGAAGGTCCAAAAGGTCAGTTTGGTCGGTTGGAGTGACGGCGGCTCCATCGGCTATGACCTCGCCCTGAACCATTCCGAGCGACTTGCGCGCTTATTTGCGTTTGGTGCCAATGCCGATGTCTCCGGTCTCGAGGACGGCTTTGACAAGAGCCCGGCTTTTTCGGCCTATTTAAAGAGAGTGCCGGTCGAATATCGAGAGCTGTCACCGACTCCGAACGATTGGGATAGCTTCAATACGGCTGTCAACAAGATGTGGGAGACACTGCCCAATTTCAGCGCCGCTCAGTTGCGCTCGTTCAAGGTGCCCACAACCATCGCAGACGGGCAGTACGATGAAGCGATTCGTCCTGAGCACAATCGTTATGTGGCAGCGACGATTCCGGGGGCAAAGCTCGTGATACTTCCGAATGTCAGCCATTTTGCCATGTTACAGAATCCGACTGAGTTCAACGACGCGGTACTTGGCTTCCTGAGACAGTAGGCCCCACGTCGAGGGGAGCGCCGATTGATCCGGTAGCGGATGCCGGCAGCCGAAGCAGTCTGAACCTGGATATCAGGCTCGGTACGAGACGCCGAATTGCGCGGTCCGTTCCGATTGGCTGCAAATCGGTGAACGACAATCTACGGCAACGGAAAGGTCGGGTCCGCAAGCACTGAGTTGATATTCGGCAACAACACATGGCGGCTATTATCGCGGCCGAAACCCCAATTTTCCCCGCGGCGCGGCATTTTAACTGGGTATCTTCACCGAACAGAAGCCTGAACGTCGGGCTGCCGCACGTGCCACCGTCGCGTGACGCCCCCTTCTCGCTAGTTGAGCCGCAAGCGTCGTATATGAGGCAATGTCGCCGACCCTGTGGTATAGCTGGCTACAACGCATCCAGCATTGTGCATCGGAAGTATGGGTCAACATGAGAATTAGACGCCCGTGCGTTTGGTAGACCGAGCCCCCGAAGGCGACGCCCAGGCCGGCGGGCTTTATCGGACAATCGTTGCGGGCCCCGGCCGATCGCTTGCGGATGCCTTCGCCAATCTGGAGCAATCGCCCCGAGTCACACGTGTACTGCGGCACGCGGCACGCGACCTGCTGAGCGCGCGCGTCACCCTGACCCCAGACGAGGGCAGGGGGTATTGGGAGCTTGGGCGCATCCGCAACGATCTCTACATCATTTTGTCGAATTTCACTTACAAGAATCCGCGGATCGAATTCGTGCCCGGTGACGGACTAGTGCAATTCAACTTCAAAGTCTCGGGCGACTTGAACTATGGGGTCAACCGGCCCGGGCCTCTGCGCTTCAATCGCCCCTCGCTCCACATCTGGAGACAGCCCCAGGGTATCGACATGCGGGAATGGACCGCACCGGGCTCCCACGAGCGTCAGGTATCGATCAGCGTTCGCCCGGAATTTTTGATCGAGCATTTTCTGCCATCGAACAGCGACGTGCCCGCTCGTTTGCAAGCCTTCGTGTCTCCGTCCGGGAGCGGGATCGACTATTGTCAGCTGCCGTTGTCGGCCCAAATGATGGATATAGCTACCAAACTCATCGACAATCCCTACCCCGCAGCTTTGTACCTGATCAATTCCGAGGCGCTGGCGCTCCAGCTGCTTTGCGCCGCCGTCGGCGATTTTTTGGCCCTCTCCGACCGACCCACCGAAGACTATTCCGAGCACCAGCTGCGTGCCTTGAGCGCGGCGCGGCAGCTCCTCATGGAGCAGCTTTCTCCGGTCCCGACGTTGAGGAAAATCGCTCGATCGGTCGGGTTGTCGGAAAGGGTGCTCACGCGCGGCTTCAAGACTATCTATGGCGAAACGATTTTCGACTTCAGCCTGCGCTGCCGAATGCAGTACGCGCTTACTTTGCTGCGGGATCGGCGTTGGTCCGTGGACAGGGCGAGCGAGGCGGCCGGCTACTCCCATCCGACCTCGTTCACGACGGCATTCCGCCGTCATTTCGGCATGCGGCCGGTCGACGTGAAAATCTTGAAAGCCGGTTCGACCAGCAACGGAACCTCAGCTTCTCATGACGGGAACTCTTAGCAAGGCGAGGACGCAGCTCTCATGCCTGAGGAATCCGGGAGAGGGCGTTTTGCAGCGATGTGCAAATCGAGCTCATCGGCTATCTTCCGCGTTGCGCTTCCGGGAGCACGACCGACAGCTCGAGCACCTCGTGACCGTCCTCGTGCCCCAGGTTGATCTGGACCGCCGTCAGGATAAACGCATGATCGTGCCGTCCGAACCAGGTGCGCTGATTCGGAGCGCCGAGCAGGGCATCGATCTCTGGACGAGTGAGAAAGCGGACCAGGGTACGGGTGAATCGCTTGCTGGGGATAGCCAGGACGCGCTGGATCTGTGCCGAGTGAGCCGGCAGCTCGAATGCCGCGTAGTGGATAGCGGTCATCCGCAGATTACTCCCTTGCCGTACGCCAAGTCGCCGTTCGCCAGTGCGTCGAAGATGCGCTCCGCGTTCAGGCGAAGCGTGGGCCAGCGGGGGAAGTCTGCGCAGGCCGGTATTTGTCGGTTACCCATCAGGTCGAGAATGCGGGACTCGAATCGAACCAGTCCGCTCCATCGAATAGCCGCCTCGAACGGCGCGAACCACTGCGGCATGGCCAAGATGCGCTCATAAACACCGAAGCCGACCGTGCCCAAGCCGAGAATCAACACACGCCTCGCAGGTGTCTCCGTCGTACCACTCAGCCCGCACCCCTTCCGCTTTACTGCTAGCAGAAGCCTGTCAAACCCTCGCGGGTACGACAGTCGCTTTTACACGTGGTTCCCCGTTCGGAATTGCTTAGCACGCCACCGTCACCGGTGACGCACCAATTCCTAGGCTACCAATGGCTGAACATTGGGTCTCCATCCCGTTCAAAGTCCGGTGAGACAATTATTTGAATAGCTTTACCAGTTGGACCGTCACAAACCGTTGCGTTAGAACTGTAAGCAGGGAACGCATTGTCGACGACAGCTTCGCGAGCTGCAGTTTTCAGACGGAATGTCTGAGGATCTGCAGCGACCCAACCGGCGACCGTCAGGTCGCACAGCCGCATTTCTTTCGCGCCCGCAAGCTGAATATCAAATCGGCGCGTACACACATTACAGCTTCAACGATGATCCTTGTCAACATGAGACTTGACCGCGGAGAGGCGAGGGCCAGTGTGAGCGTTGCCGCAACACCCCGACTCCAATGCAACTAGTCAGTTTTTCTTTTTAAAGAATGGACGTGGTGAACCCTTTTGTCCCCGAAGGATCGGCGGCAACTTCCCGTTGAAGTCCGTAAATCCATACTCCAAAGCTGATTCAGCGGCGATGACGACGCTTCCCGACTTCGACATCAATTGGGGGTCTGCATAAAGCGAAGCGATCGCAAGCCCGGAAAATTTTGGTGTCTCGGAATTTTCGATGATCTTATCGCCGCCGGGTAGCCTGGAGATGAGGGACTTGGCTCTCTCGGTGGCCGTCGGTCCTGGCCAGACCGAAATAACGGCAACTCCGTAAGGCTCAAAATCCTGCGCCATGTCGAACGTTAGCTTGTCGAGTCCGGCCTTGGTAGCACCGTACGCCGGATCAAGATGGTAAGAGACCGCTCCATAGTAGGAGATATTCGGCGGGGCAAGAGGATCTGCTCCGAGTGTTGTGGCGCTGTTTACCAGGATATGGAGATGACCCTGTTCAATTTTGACTCGCTCAAAAAGAGCTTTGACCTCTGCATCGTCCCCGTGGTCGCATTGAACGGCAATGCCCACACCGCCCGCCGCCGTGATGCTGGCCACCACTTCGTTGATCGTTCCGGAAGTAGCGTTGGGGGTGCTCACGGTCGTTCGCCCGGTCACATAGACGGTTGCACCTTGTTCTCCGAACAGCGTGGCAATTCCAGCGTCGATGCCTCGACTCGCCCCGGTTACGACAGCGACTTTACCGGCTAACGAGAGACGGCTATTCACAATTCTGATCTCCAAACGCGTGAATGAAGTGTAGACAAGGAATTATGCGTTAAGTTGAGTAATGAGCTGGGTCAGCGTACACGTCGCGAGTGTTGGGCAGGGCATCGTGCACCTTCGAGCGCAAGAGAACCCTAGCCCCTGAGGCGCAATTGCATCTTTCCGGATCACCGGTCCAATGTTCTACTCGCACGACCGGAATAGTCGCCAGTCCTAGCTCGAACAAAGGGTCACATCTATGAAGATAAGATGACCTGGAGGCACGGTACGCCTCAGGGAGACTATCAACAGTAAATGACCTGCTAGGATGCACCTAACAGCAGAACGGGCCCATCAAGTGCACGCCCTGGCCAAGTTCCCTTGCACCTGGTCTTTGGTGTACCCAGTCTAAGCTTCTGCATTCAGCGCGACGGCATGGCAGCGATTGCAATATCGCGCTGGCGGAACGCAAGTCCGGTGTTTCGAAGCCCTCGCTGAACCGGGTGTACACCCCCGTGAGTAGTTGTCGCGCGTCCTCCGACCGATCCTGCCTGACCCTCAAGCGGGCAAAGCTGAGGGCACTCCGCAACTCCCATGATAGCGCGCCTTGCTCCCGCGCCACCTCGAGCGCCTCAGAGAAGCAGCTTTCGCTCGCCGAGAGGGACTCATCATCTGCTCCATGGAGCAGTAACTCGCCCTTGATGCGCAGGAGCTCCGCCACGAACCAACGCTCGCCACCCCGGTCTGCCACCGCCAGCGCTCGGTCGATTGTGGCGAGCGCGTCGGTCACCTGTCCGAGCCCGGCCAAACTCTCGGCCAGCGCGCCCAACAATTCCGGGTAGCATATCGTCCACCCGGTCCTCTCGCACGTCTCGAGCGCCGTGCGTAGCTGCGCCGAGCCCGTTCCGAACTCGCCGCGCTTGATCCGCAGTTTCCCCTCCAGACACTGCGCTAAGGTTCTCCAAAATGGGGCGCCAAGGCTGGTTGCGAGCTCTGTCAACATCGCCACCACCCGCGCGGCGGCAGCGAGATCGCCCGTCATGACTGCGATCGGATACGCCGAATGGTGAAGAACCCAGCAAAGCGTGAGCTTGTGATCCGTGGTATGTGCCTCCTCGAGGCTTACCTGGGCTTGGGTTACACCCTGTTCCACAAAGCCACGCAGCCAGAGCACCGGCGCCAGCATCGCACGGGCCATGAGCCGCTGATCATAGCGGGTCCAGATCGCGTACCGATGATCATTAGGCGCAACGTGGAGGTTAAGCACCTGCTCTAGGTAGCGCTGGGCCTCGCGCTGTTTACCTCCATAAAGCAGAGCGTTGCCGATACGCTGATAAGCAAGTGGTGCGAGTGCGGGGTCGCCAGTGCGAAGCACGAGACGCTCGAACCGTTCTGCAATCAATTGCGCCTCACGACATTCGCCAGAGTGAAGGTAGACGTTAAACAGAGGAAAGAGAATCTCGAGGGTTGCCTCCGCGTCGTCCCGCCTCTCGGCGGCACTCAGAGCGTTGGACAAGACCATCTTGATTCGTACAACGGATCCCATCGTATACAGCAGCGCGACCGCGAGGGCGATATGCAGCTGCATTGTGAGGTTTACGTTCACGGTCGAATCGGACTCAAGACACTCCAGCGCGTGCTCGATACGCTCACGGCACTCGACCACTAAGGACAGATCTAACCACACCGGCGCGTATGCAGCCGTCAAGGCGACGCCGATCGCTGCATCTCCGGCAGACGAGAAGGACCAGTCGAGGGCCGCGCGCACATTGTCGATTTCTCGCCCGTAGCGTGCCATGTCCTCGGCGCCAGGTGGCCCCGGCGAGCCATGGATGGCCGGCCTGATGAGGTCTCGAAAGAATTCGGCGCAGCGGCGCGCGACCTGTTCCGTTTCACCGCTTTCAGCCAGTTTCTCGAGCGCGTACGCCCGTATCGTCTCGAGCAGCCGCCATCGACCGTTGGGCGTCGACCCATCCAATGTGACCAGCGACTTGGCGACCAGATTGGTGATCTCGTCGAGGACTACCGACGGGGCGTAACTTTGATCGCTCATTACGGCGTGTGCTGCTTCAAGCGTGAAACCCGCGGCGAAAACACCCAGGCGGCGCAGCAGGCACCGTTCCGATCCCGGTAGTAGGTCATAGCTCCAGTCGAGCGTCGCGCGTAGCGTCTGATGTCGCGGCAGAGCGGTTCGACGTCCGCCGGTCAACAGTCCGAATCGCTTATCCAGGCGGGAAAGAACCAATTCGGGTCCGAGCATGGCGGCACGAGCCGCCGCAAACTCGATCGCGAGCGGGATGCCGTCAAGACGTCGACAGATGGCAGCAATCGCGCGAAGGCTCTGTCCGTCCGGCAAGAAGGAGGCGGCCAACGCCCTCGTCCTCGCGATGAACAGCTGTACGGCGCTATTCCCGAGGACAGCGCCTGACTCCTCCTGAAGCGGGCTCGGCACATCGAGCGGAGGAACACGATAGATGTGCTCGCCCTCGATCCGCAGGGCCTCGCGGCTCGTCACCACAATGGACGTGGCGGGACACAGACGTACGACCGCTTCCGCCAGTGTCGCTGCGGCGTCGATGACGTGTTCGCAATTATCGAGAACCAGCAGAAGCTTCTTTGCTCTGATCGCGCGCGCGACCGCTTCCGCGGAAATCTCATCGCCACACAAATTCAGGTCTAGGACGGCTGCGACCATCAACGGGACGAGATTGGGATCCGACTGGGAGGCCACATCCACAAACCAACCATCGCCGTTAAAGGCGGGCAACAGGCTGCGGGCAACCTCCAGTGCCAGCGTGGTTTTTCCAATCCCGCCGGGCCCGGTCAGCGTGATCGTTCGGTAGGCGCAGAGAATATCGCGCAACTCCTTTACAGCATCGCTTCGGCCGATGATCTCAGACGATGCCGCGGGGATATTGGACAAACACGGTGGGACCGGCATCCGCGTCGGATCGAGAGCAATCGGGTCTGCAAAGGTGCTCCTCTTTCGAATCGCCCAGTCCCCCACGAGGCGATAGCCACGACCGAAGGACGTCTTCAACATTCCCCGATCATCTCCGAGCACCTTGCGCACCGCGGATATGTGAACCTGGAGCGTATTCTCCTCGATGATCAACCCCGGCCATACGCGGGCCATGAGTTCGTCCTTCGTGACGAGTTGCCCGGCCGACTGCACCAGTACCGCGAAGATCGAAAACGCACGGCTGCCCAGTGGGGCCGGTACTCCATGCGTCCGAAGTTCACGCCGCACGAGATCCACCTCCCACCCGGCAGACGTATACACCAGATCCCGACCCGCCTCAGGCGCGTTCGCCAGTGTTTTGGGGTATTCGAAGTCTTGCGTCATACCGCGGTGAGCACTACGGAAATCACGCATGTGAGCTGTTCCAGCTTTCGGCGGATCATGTCGGCCGTGATGGCACTCGTGAGGTGGATTCCAACGGAAATCTTCAACTGATCCGACAACTCCCGGCTTAGGCTTGCACTATGTGGCGCGACATTCGCGATGTTAAATAGCGCGGCGACCCGTGCCAGTACATCAGGCGCGGCATCTGCCTCAATAGTGAATAGAAAGTCGCCGGCGCCGCGCACCGTGGACGGAACGACGATGGGCATATCGCCGGAATACACGTCGGCTGTCGAGGAATTGCCATCGATCTTTGACATTGCGACTCAAGCTTGGGATCTTGGTATCAGGTGAATGCTCTCTCGCTGCCAGTGCGTGCTGTCCGAGAACTTGAGCGATGGATCATAGAAAGCACCGGCATCACCAGTGCGTCGACCTCTCTGTGTTCATTGCGAGAACCAGGCACGCGTCCACCAGCCGATCCAGTTCGGTGCCGATGCGCAGCGGATCGGCAACCGGTAGGTCAAGCACTTTGCTATATTCCGTCAGCACGGTGCGCGACCGTGCCTCACTCAGCTGCGCAGTATTGATCGAGACGCCGGCGCAGCGAACCTTCGGGTTCGTTCGACGCGCAAGAGTGAGCGTCAGCTCGATCGCTTCCGGAATGCTCGGCGTTGCATAGTCCTCGAGACCCAGCACTCGGTCGCGACCGATCTCATGGCACATCACGATCACATCGGGTTGCGTGCCGTGCAGAAGCCCCAGCGACACACCGGCATAGGAGGGATGGAATACTGAGCCCTGTCCCTCAACCACATCCCAATGAGTCGGTGGAGCATCGGGGCTTAGGGTTTCCGCAGCACCTGCCACGAAATCCGACACCACGGAATCGATGGGTATCCCACCGCCGGCGATCAGAATCCCGGTCTGCCCCGTGGCACGAAAATCGGCATCGACGCCGCGCTTTTTGAACTCACGAGTCAGGGACAGCGCCGTGTATTTCTTGCCCAGTGCACAATCGGTGCCCACCGTCAGCAGTCTCTTGCCGGTGCGCTTGCGCCCCGTGCCGACCGGGAAACCCGACCGCGGTTGCCGTACGTTGATCAAGCGGCGGCTCAAACGTGCGGCGGCGGTCTGGAGTTCCGGTACACTCTCAAGCCGCGTGTGCATACCGCTCAATAGATCCAGGCCCGCCTCGAGCGCCTCCACCAAGGCCGGCACCCAAGCGGCGGCAATCACACCGCCAGGTGGCGCCACACCGATCACGAGGCTTTGAGCGCCCTGTGCATTCGCCTGCGCGGGCGTGAGGCGCGGCAAGTCCGTCGTCACGGTCGACGCCGGCAGCGCGTATTCACCGACACAGCGCTCGCGCGCCCAGTCGCGAAGACCAAAGGCGGTCTTGGCATGGCGAACGGAGGTAACATCACCGAGAAACAGTAAATAGGGCTGTGGAAGAGCTAGATCGATCATGAGTTGTCAAGATGGTGATTGTCTAACCCCATTAGACGAGTGAGCTCGCGCGTTCCTCCATATGCCAATACAAATATTTACCCAACACCGAATTCGGGCTCCAGGCATACAATAGGCGCGAGGTACCCGATGAATCCCATCGAGCGCAATACCTGGTTGGCCAAGGAAATTCTCGTGCACGAGCGAGCCTTGCGGGGCTATTTGAGTCGTTTCTTCAAAAACGTCGCCGATGTTGAAGACGTAGTCCAGGAAACCTATGCGCGGCTGCTCAGCCTGAGCGACTCGGCGTCGATGGCTGTGCGCAACTGGCACGCGTTCCTATTCGCAAGTGCCCGCAATGTGGCCTTGGATCGGATTCGCAAGGCCCGCGTCGTGTCACTCGATGCACTGGCGGAAATGGGCAGCGCGGACGTCTTCTACCCCACCGCTGCCGCGAAGCATTGACGTTGCGCAAGCTGTATGGTTTGTCGCAACGCGAAATCGCCGAGCGCCTTGCCATCTCCGAAAGCACGGTGGAAAAGCATGTAGCTTACGGAGTGCGTCTTTGTGCCGAGCGGATGTTCGTCAAGCGCGGTGAAATAAGGAAACCCGACGAAAACAGTACGTCGGGTCGAAAAGGAAAGTCGGATGAACAGTAATCAGCCAGAAATTGAAGCGGGGGAGTGGCTCGCACGGTTGGATCGCAACGACCCAACCGCTGCGGACATCGCTGCGTTCGATCGATGGAAAGTAACGGACCCGCGTCACGCTGCCGCTTACGCGAGGCTCGCCGCGACATGGCAGGCGTTGGATCGTCTTCGAGCCATTCGACCCAGCGCCGATGAGCCCATCGATAACGACTATCTAAATGCTGTATCGCAACACCACCGCTCCGATCCTTTGCACTGTTCTTTGCCGGACGCCCCTCAGCATGCGGCGCCCGATTCGCAGGACCCGCAGCAGCATCGTTCCTCTGAGTCCATGCGCGATTTTTCTTCGTATCCGATGAAAGAATCCCCGCGTTACGATTCGCAACTATCGCGGTCGCATCGGCCATTGCAACTCTCCTCGCGCCTTCGTCCCTGGTTTTTCACCTCCATGGCCGCGTCCTTAACTGTTGCCATCTCTTATCTTTGGGTCATGCACACAGTTGGCGGTCCAACGACTTTTAGCACGAGCATTGGCGGCTTCCAAAGGATCGTCTTAGAAGACCGATCGACCATCGAGCTCAACACGGACTCCGAGGTTCGCGTTGCACTGACGCCCCAACTCCGCAGGGTGGAACTAGTTCGCGGCGAAGCAATCTTTGAGGTCGCCCACGACGCGGTTCGACCTTTCATAGTCTCGGCGGGAAGAACCGCGGTGCGCGCCGTAGGAACGAAGTTCGACGTACGCCGGCTCGGTAACTCCGTTGAAGTCACCGTTGACGAGGGTAAAGTTGCGGTGGGTGAACCCTCCCTGCTCGAAAGCAGGGCAGACCTGCTCGCCATCAGCATCCCCCTCTCCGCGGGCCAGTCGGCACTAGCCAGCGGCAGCGGTGTCCAATTGAAACAGCTTCCCAAAAGAGAAATGGCCCGCAAGCTCGCTTGGCAGAACCAGATGCTCGTGTTCGACAGCGATACGCTTGCCGATGTCGCGGCGCAATTCAATCGTTACAATATGCGCCAGCCCGTCATCACCGATCCCAACCTCGCCACTCTTAGAATCGGCGGGTATTTCCGTCCCACCAACTTGGACGCCTTCATCAGCGTGCTGCAGTCGGACTTTGGTATCAGCGTCAATTCGGACGGCAATCGACTCCTACTCGCCACCTCAAAGATCAATTAAGCCGCTCGTCATATAGCGGAAATGAATCTGTAGCACGTCTCACTCGCATAATCGGCCGAAGATGCCGAAACGACGGGATTTTAGATGCGTTCGTTCGTTCGCAAGGTGAGGCATTTCGGCTCGATGGCAACTATTGTCTTGGCGCTCGCGATTGGGAGCACGACAGCCATGGCAAGTCCAAGGCCATTCAGCATTGACTCGGAAGACGCACCTCAATCGCTGCTGGAATTTGGACGGCAATCGGCGCTACAGATTCTATTCGCCTCTGAGAAGGTCAAAGGCATTGTCACCAACGCGGTGCACGGGAGCTACGAACCGATCGATGCGCTCCACCTGTTGTTGAAAGGCACGCCTTTGGTAGTCAGAGAGAAATCTGAGGGCGTGCTGGTGGTTGAGCCGCAGGTGAAGGAGCACGTCTCGTCGGAAAGGGAGCCAATCCCCGCAAATGACAGAGGTACTTCGGCACGTGTTGCACAATCCGATACGTCAAACGCTCGATCACAGGCCAGGTCCGACAGCGGTCCAACGGCCAATGACGCGTCTTCAGTATCTTCGGACTCCGCAAGGTCAAGCCTTGGCGAAGTCATCGTGACCGCCGAAAAGCGCGCCGAACGCCTTCAAGATGTACCGATCCCGGTGACAGTGCTCAACGGCGTGGACCTCGTCGAGAACAACCAGGGGCGTCTACAGGACTACTACACCAGCGTTCCCGGGTTGAGTGTCGTACCCGGCTCATCATCGTCGACTTTCCAAACCGTATCCATTCGCGGTATCACCACTGGTAGCGGCACTAATCCCACGGTGGGAATTACGATTGACGACGTACCTTACGGATCTGCCACCGCTCTAGGGTACGGGGACGTCGTTCCCGACCTCGATCCGAACGACTTGGCCAGGATCGAGGTGTTGCGCGGACCCCAGGGCACGCTCTACGGCGCCAGCAGTATGGGCGGCCTCATCAAGTTTGTGACGCTCGATCCTTCGACGAACGATTTTAGCGGCCGCGTCCAAGCGGGTCTGGAGGGCGTCCATCATGGTGTCGAGGCGGGCTACAATTTTCGCGCGTCGGTCAACGTGCCGCTCAATGATACATTGGCCATTCGTGCGAGTGCATTCACGCGCAAAGACCCTGGCTATATCGACAACCCTGTACTCCACACCGACGGGGTCAATGATCAACAGGTCAGCGGCGGCCGGCTGGCGGGATTGTGGCGCCCATCAGACGTGATTTCGCTGAAAGTTAGCGCGCTCTATCAGAGTTTCAGCGCAGATGGAGTGAACGATATCATCCCGGGATTGGGAGATCTGCAGCAAAATCACATACGAGGAACCGGAGCAAGCAGCGGGAACATCCAAGCCTACAGCGCGACGTTCACCGCCAAACTAGGAAGCGTCGATCTAACGGCCCTCAGCGGATACAACATCCGACACGGCCACATTGTGCTCGATGAATCCTCTGCTTTCGGTACGTTCACACAATCATTGTACGGCGTCGGCGGCGGCGGACTCATCGACGATAACAATACCGATAGGTTCACCCAGGAAATTCGCCTGTCCGGTCCGATCGGCGATCACGTCGACTGGCTCCTTGGGGGGATTTACACGCACGAGGACTCTTCTGTAACGCAAGAAATACCCGCAATAAATCCCGCTTCGGGGGCAGTGGTTGCCATTGCGTACCATTCGACCTTTCCCAGCACCTACCGGGAATATGCGGCATTTGGCGACCTGACATTCCATATCACGGATCAATTTGACGTTCAGGCCGGCCTGCGGGGGGGCCATATTAACCAAACCTTTCAGCAGACCACTGTAGACCCCCTGTTCACGGGTGGTTCGACCGTACCGAGCATCGGTCCGACGGAAAAAGCTGTCGCGAGCCCCGTCACCTATCTGCTGACACCGCGTTTCAAGGTGACGAACGATCTCATGGTGTATGCGAGATTGGCTTCGGGCTACCGCGTGGGCGGACCCAATGGAGCACTGTGCACCACATACAATTACCCGTGTCAATTCGGGCCGGACAAAACGAAGGATTATGAGGTGGGTGCAAAGGGTGACTTCCTTGATCACCGACTCTCGTTCGATGCATCGCTCTATTACATTGATTGGAAGAACATACAGCTCAGTGCAATCAACGCGACTTCCGAACAGACGTTCAACACGAATGCCAGCCACGCCAAGAGCCAGGGCGTGGAGATGTCGATTCAAGCTAAACCGCTGACCGGCATGACAATCGGTGTACAGGGTGCATATGACGACGCCTCGCTGACACAGGGTTTCCCGGCCGCAGTGACATTGTTCGGCCCCTCAGGTGCCAGATTGCCCTATACCAGCCGCTTTTCTGGCGCCGTTTCGATCGATCAGAGATTCCCGCTCGGCGCTGTGACCGGGTCTGTAGGGGCCGTGACAAGCTATGTCGGCGACCGCTTGGGCAACTTTTCGGGATCCGCCTCGGCTCCTCGACAGAATCTTCCCGAATACGTACGGACCGATTTGCACGCTGCAGTTGAGTACCACACGTGGACATATAATTTCTTCGCCAACAATGTCTTTGACAGGCGCGGCCTCCTTGATGGTCCCGTGGATACTTCTCCTCCCGCTCTGATCTACATTCAGCCGCGCACCATTGGGCTGAACGTTGCCAAGACATTTTAGCATTCTGACTTCGGACCGGCCCCGGTGTACTCATGTGAACGCCGGAGCCGACGAGAAGTGAAAGAGGCGATGCGCAAGAATTATCTTCTCACCATTCTCATGGTCGTCCTGACCTTCAATAGCGTGGACCGCTCCTTCTTGGGACTGGTCTTGCAGAATATCAAGGCTGATCTCTCATTGAGCGACACTCAACTGGGTTTCCTGAGTGGCATCGCCTTCGCGCTCATTTACGCGATCATGAATATTCCCGTCGCCCGCTGGGCTGATCGCGGTAATCGCGTAACCATCATCACGCTCATGACCGTCCTATCAAGCGCCGCGGTGGCGCTGTGCGGCGCAACCAGCACGTTCCTGCAGCTTTTGCTGGTTCGCATTGGTGTGGCGGTAGGGGAAGGGGGAAGCGTTCCGCCGGCTCATTCTCTCATTGCCGATTATTTCACCCGCACCGAACGGCCACGAGCCGTCACCCGCTACATGCTCGGTTACCCGTTGAGCGTCGTGTTCGGTTACTTCGTGGGCGGCTGGCTGAATCAATTCTACGGCTGGCGAGCCACCTTCATGATGCTGGGTCTTCCCGGACTGGCTTTGGCGGCATGGGCGCGGCTCAGCTTGAGAGAGCCGCGTCGTAGTAGGCCCGCGACGGATGCAGCCACCAAGGTCCCTCCTTCCACACGCTCCCAGCCTGGGGGAACGTCGTCATCGATACCCCCACCCAGCATCAGGGAAGTGGCCGTGACCCTGTGGGTCAATACCACGTTCCGCCAGTTGCTGTTCAGCGTTTCGGTGAACTCATTCTTTGCCTATGGGTTCGTGCAGTGGGTGCCGGCGTTTTTCACCCGCAAGTACGGTCTGACGAGCGGGGAACTAGGCACTTGGCTGGCCGGCATACAAGGGCTGGGCGGGCTGATGGCTTATTACCTCGGGGGGGAGTGGGCCTCCCGCTATGCGGCCAACAATGAGCGCCGGCAGCTCAAAGCCATGGCATCCGTGACCGCGAGCTTCGGAATCGTATCAGTATTCATTTATCTTTCGCCCAATCTTCATCTGGCCTTTGGATTGCTGGTGATCGCCACCGTAGGCGGCCTCATGATCAATGGCCCACTGTTTGCGCTGATTCAGACGCTTGTTCCACAACGCATGCGCGCCACGGCGGTCGCCCTCATTTTTTTGTTTGCCAACCTCATTGGGGGCCTGGGACCGTGGGCGCTTGGGGCGTTGAGCGATGCGCTTCGGCCGCTGGTGGGGGAGGACTCTTTGCGTTATTCGCTGCTGGCTCTATGCCCGGGATTTTTTTGGAGTGCGTGGCATTTCTGGCGCGGAAGCAAGACTGTCGCAGACGACGTGGAGACGGCGCAAGCAAACCTGGACGGTGACCGCGGGCAGGACACGGTCACGCCCAAGATGTCGGTCGAATCATGCCCAGTTGATCTCGCGCGTCGGCCATGACGAAGATGTGTTGGGATTTCAGCGATGTTCGGTCCAATTTCATGAGCGTGGCCGGATCGGCTATGTCACGCCTCTCGTGAAATCCAAGGGGCTGTACGTCGAAGGGGGACGGCGATGAATTCCGTGGCGGCGTACATCCATGCGGTCGAAGGTCGACAGCGTGGTGATCCTGACCGCTTTGCGCCCCTGACCCTTGAAGATCTCATGACGGAGCTTCATGTGCCGGGCGTGAGTGTTGCGGTCATCAAGGACTTCAGAATTCACTGGGCAAAAGGTTACGGAATCGCTGACTTGGAGAATGGGGCCAGAGTCCACACCGATACCCTCTTTCAGGCTGGTTCCGTCAGCAAACCCGTGGCCGCCATGGCGATATTGAAGGCCGTACAGGATGGAGCGTTCTCCTTGGACGATGACATCAATCATAATCTCCGTTCCTGGAAAATGCCCGACGGACCATTGACCAAGGACCGTCGCGTCACACCGCGCATGCTGGCGAGCCATACGTCCGGTCTTGGAGATGGCTTTGGCTTTCCCGGATATGACCCAGCGGACCCTCTGCCCACCGTGGTGCAGATTCTCGACGGACAGCCACCTTCCAATGTTGGGCCGGTGTTGATGGAGTGTCCACCGCTGAGCGCCATGAAGTATTCCGGAGGCGGCTCCACGATTCTTCAATTGGCCCTTTCGGATTCAATCCGACAGCCGTTTGCTCAAATTCTACGGGAGCAGGTCATCGAACCGATCGGCATGACCAATAGCGCATACGAACAACCCCTGTCATCGAAGCGGGATTGCAATGCCGCTCGCGGTCACGACGGTAACGGCCGCTCCATGGGAGCGAAATGGCACGTCTATCCCGAGTTATTCGCCGCCGGCTTGTGGACGACGCCAACGGATCTGGCGAAGTTTGCAATTGAAGTACAGAAGTCCGTGCATGGGCAGTCCAATCGCGTCCTCTCCAAATCAATCGTCCAGGAAATGCTGAATCCCGTGGGAATCGGCGATTTTGCGGTGGGATTCGTGGTGGAGAGACGAGGTCAGGGTTGGTACATGCAGCATGGAGGCACCAACCGGGGTTTCATGTGCCTCCTCGTCGCTCATAAGCTGCGCGGCTATGGACTGGCGGTGATGACGAACTCCATGAGTGGAGGGGCCATCATCGATGAAATCAAAGGGCGGGTCGAACGAGCCTATGAATGGGACTCTCTCGACGAACCTCTCCCGCGCTGAATTCGATGGGGCGCCAGAGTAAGCACCACTTTCTTCGTCATTGGCATTGCCAGTGACGATCTGGCGCTGAGTTACGGAGCTGATATCTATGGGTTGTTTGACACTGCGCACCCAGATCGAGCGATGGCCACTCGTCGCGCCTTTCCGCATTACGGGCTACACGTGGGAGGCTGTCGACGTTCTCGTGGTTAGTCTGGAAGTCGACGGCCGCGTTGGACGGGGCGAAGCTCATGGAGTCTACTATCGAAATGACAATCCCGCGTCCATGATCAAGCAAATTGAATCATTACGGACGACGATAGAAGCAGGGATCGACCGTGAGTCGCTGCAATCGATGCTGCCGCCGGGCGGCGCACGCAACGCACTGGATTGCGCGCTGTGGGACCTGAAGGCCAAGCTCAGCGGCCGCCCCGCATGGCAGGTAGCCGAGGTGGGGAGCCCTCGCCCGTTGTTGACCACGTTTACATGCGGGGCCGATGAGCCCGAAACAATGGCCGCTGCTGCCCGTGCCTACACGCACGCTCGTGCCATCAAGCTAAAATTGACCGGGGAGCCGATCGACGTGGAGCGCATTCTTGCTGTGCGTGAGGCGAAGGCAGACGTATGGCTTGGTGTCGATGCCAATCAAGGCTTTACTCGGCCTTTCCTGGAGCGACTCATGCCGACCCTGACGGCATCCCGAGTGGCGCTCATCGAGCAGCCGTTCCTTATCGGGCAGGAATCGCTGCTCGACGGATTTCAGTGCCCGATTCCAGTTGCCGCAGACGAAAGTGTGCAGTGCCTCTCCGACATTCCGGGACTCGTCGGCAGATTCAATGTCGTCAACATCAAGCTCGACAAGTGCGGCGGTCTCACCGAAGGTTTGGCCATGGCGCGAGCCGCGCGTGACCTTGGACTCGAAACGATGGTGGGATGTATGACGTCCACTTCTTTGGCGATGGCGCCCGCGTTCCTGGTAGGGCAACTCTGCAGGGTCGTAGATCTCGATGGGCCTGTCTATCTGAAATCCGATCGGGCTATCTCGGTCCAATACGCAGATGGATTCATTACCTGCCCCCAAACACTATGGGGTTATGCAACTGAGTAAGTACCAAACCCTAGATAGGCTGCTCCAGGAAGCCGGGCGGGTTGCCTATCATCGCACCGTCGAGGAAATCCTCGCGCAGATATCCATGAAGGCAACGTCATGCTCTCGTTTGTAAAGCAATCGGTCACGCTGAAATGAAAATCTTCGCCGCCGGAATCGCCACCGAGACGAACACGTTTTGCCCCGTTCCCACTGGCCGCGAGGATTTCCTCGTGCAACGTGGAAAAGACGTGTTGGAGGGGCGAATAACCCAGCCAAGCCTTGATCTATCGGCAATCTGGGGACACCAAGCAAAGGCGCGAGGCGATGAATTTCTGTTTAGCCTGATGGCCTGGGCGCAACCAGGCGGTATCACCGTCAGATCCGCTTACGAAAGTCTGCGCGATGAGATGCTGAATGACCTGCGAACCGCCATGCCGGTCGACGTTGTTCTCTTGATGTTGCACGGTGCCATGGTGGCTCAAGGATATGACGATTGCGAAGAAGACATGATTAGCCGTGTCAGAGATATTGTCGGTCCGACGACGGTGATCGGCGTGGAACTGGATCTGCATTGCCATCTCAGCCCGTTGATGATCGCTCCTGCCGATATCGTCATCACGTACAAGGAATATCCGCATATCGATATGAATGATCGCGCCCGGGAGCTATTCGACCTGGCGGTGGCGACAAAGCTTGGAAGCATTCGGCCGACGATGGCCCTGTTCGATTGTCGGATGATTGGGTTGTATCCCACAACGTCTCAGCCTTTACGGGGCTTCGTGGACGCGATGACCGAGGCCGAACGACGCAAGGGAATGCTTTCGATATCCTTCGGGCATGGGTTTCAATTCGCCGACGTACAGCACGTCGGCGCGAAAATGCTGGTCGTGACCGATGACGACCAAGGCCTGGCAGAACGGGTGGCCCGAGAGTTTGGCTTGCGAGTCCATGCGCTGCGGGGGCAAATCGGATTCGATTCACTTGCCCTACCGATGGAAGAGGCCCTGTCCAAGGCTTTGGCGAGCAAGAAAACACCCGTCGTGGTGGCAGACCAGTCCGATAACGCCGGCGGCGGTGCGCCGGGTGATGCCACGTTTGCCTTGCGCTGGCTGCTGGACCACCAAGCCGAAGATGTCGCCATGGCCATTTTCTATGACCCTGAAGTGGTGAGGATCGCCAGAAAGGCCGGAAAGGGCGCGACGCTTGCTGTAAGGCTGGGAGGGAAGATGGGCGCCTTTTCGGGCGCCCCCGTAGATATGAAGGTCACGATTCTATCGATGCTCGATGACTACATGCACGCGCTTCCCCAGCGATCCGGAGAACCCTATTTGTATCCTGCAGGCCACGTCGTTGCTCTGCGCCGCGGCAGCATCGATATCGTGGTCGGCAGCGAACGCTGTCAATGTTTTAGCCCCTCGATCTTCAGCGACCTCGGCATCGATCCGATGCTCAAACGCCTGTTGATTCCAAAATCTGTCCAGCATTTCTATGAGGCTTTTGCCCCCATTGCAGGTGAGGTGATCTACATGGCGGCACCCGGAGCGGTCGCCCCCGATCCAAGGCAAATTACCTATCGTCGGCTGGATACCAGCCGATTGTATCCGTGGGCTGAGGCCCCGCTCGCGGGCGCGTAAACGGCGCATGGGCGGATGTTGATTCATGAAGCAAGTCTGTGGGGTTGAAAATGTCCATTCGGAATGTTGACCAGCTCGATCCGATCATCGGGCCGATGTTGAGTGCCGCGAGAATTCCAGGTGCGGCGATCGCCGTTGTGGCAGGCGGCGAAATCGTATTCGCACGAGGTTATGGTTACCGCGACCTGGAAGCCAAGCTCCCCGTAACCCCGGACACCGTCTACCCCATCGCCTCCACCACAAAAGCGATCAACGCGACGATGCTAGGCACGCTGGTGGATGAGGGCCTGCTCGCGTGGGATGCGCCGGTGCAGCAGTATCTGCCGACGTTTCGGATAGGGGACTCGTTCATGAGTTCCCAGATTACCGTGCGCGACCTCTTGCTCATGCGCACCGGCTTGCCGCGCCATGACTGGTTGTGGATAGAGAATCCGATCAGCCGCGCGGAACTCGTGGAGCGACTTCGCTACCTGGACTTGACAGCGGGCCTTCGAGAGCACTGCCGGTACAACAACTTGACCCACACTGCAGCGGGGCACATCGCCGAGATTGTTAGCGCGAAGAATTGGAACGACTTGGTGCAGCAGAAGATCCTCACCCCATTAGGCATGAGCAATACGGGTTTCACGCTGCCAAAAACAGACAATGTAAGCCTGTCCTATCATGAGAACAGCCGTCGCGAGCTGATCTTGACCAAACGCCTATCAGGTGAAGTCACCGCCCCGTCTGGCGGCTCGATTCATTCCACAGTTATGGACATGGCCCGCTGGGTGTCGTTCAATTTACGCGGCGGCGAGGCGACGGAGGGCCATCTGATCGCGCCGCAAACCCTGGCGACAATCCAATCACCGCAAATGTTGACCAGCATGGACCAAGGAGCGCTCACACCGAATGCGGCCTACGGACTGGGCTGGTTCATCGATACGTACAATGGCCGGGCACGAGTATCTCATGGCGGGGATATACATGACGTGAACAGCAACGTCATGCTTTTTCCCGAGGAGGGAGCTGGAATCGTCTCTTTCATCAATTTTGGCCGCCCGCAACTGACTAGCCTAATCAACCAGTACGCGTTCGATCTGATCATGGACTTGAAGCCTGTGCAGACGCTCGAAGAGATATTGGCGCGGTATGAAAAACGGATCGAGGACACTCGTGAGCGCGTCGCGTCGGTGCGCCGTGTGGAAAACACCTCGCCGTCGCATTCTTTGAGCGAATACGCGGGAATTTACGGGCATCCGGCGTACGGAGAAATCCAAATACATCGAGAAGACCGAGATCTGGTCTTACAGCGCAATGACCTGATCCTGCCCTTGCAACACTGGCACTACGATGCCTGGGTCGCGAAAGACAACGACATCTTTCCGATCGACTATCGGCATGCCTTCGAACGCACGAACCGCATTTTATTTGAGACGAGCGCGGACGGTGAGATAGCGGCCGTCTCCATCCAGCTTGAGATTGCGGTTGCTCCCATCCGATTTATGAAGCAATCGGCCACCGTGTTACGTTAGTACCTGCGGCCGTCGTGTCGCGCCCGCGCCATTTTTGCCGGACGTGTGATTGGGCAATCGGACAGGCGATCAGGAAAGAATCATTCGCGCCCCAGGTCCAAGGTCCTCTCTAACTCAACCCGAACGGAGTATCCGACGTGCCGCACATCGTCATCGAATCGACGCCGCGCCTCTCCGCCGCGATCGACTTTGTGGCTCTATTCTCCGCGGTCCACCACCGGCTCGCCGCGGATGGTTGCAGGGGGATGTATATGATACCGCGGCAGCGCGACCCATTCTTCGCGGCGGCGGCAGCGGGGATTATTTCGAGATAAGGCCCGACGATTTGTTCCGGATGACGCGACCACGGTAGCAGAGAATCATGACATATGGGCCACGTCGTCTCGAACGCGGTACCACATCGCGTAGAGCGCCGGCAGGAAGAACAGCGTCAGAACCGTTGCGACAAGAAGGCCCCCCATCATGGCATAGGCCATAGGTCCCCAGAACACTTCCCCGGCAATCGGAATCAACCCGAGAATCGCCGCCGCCGCCGTCAGCAGGATGGGTCGAAGTCTGTGCGCCGCGGCATCGACGATAGCACGCCATGGGTCAGTCCCTTCGCCTTGATTCGCCTGAATCTGTGCGATAAGCACGACAGAATTTCGGATGATCATGCCCGTGAGCGCAAACACTCCCAGCATCGCAACGAACCCGAAAGGCTTGTGCGAGAGCAGCAGCGCCAACGTGACGCCAATGAGGCCAAGGGGTGCCGTGAGCATCACGATCGCGAGCTTCTGCACGCTTTGCAACTGAACCATCAGAATGAGCAGCATCAGAATGAACATGACCGGAATCACCGCCAGGACTGACCGTTGACCCTTGGCGCTCTGCTCGACGGCTCCGCCATCTTCCAGCCTATAGCCTGGCGGCATCGACGAGCGAATCTTTTCCACGTCATCGGCCAGTTGCCGATTGACGGTCGCGGCTTGAATCCCCGGCACGATATCCGCCTGAACGGTAATAGTCGGCAGCCGATCCCGGCGCCAGACCACGGGTTCCTCGAGGCCGTAGGTAAAGCTCGCAATTTGCGCGAGAGGCGCGGAATTGCCATTGAGCAGACGGATCTGCAGATCGCGAAGTGCCCCGAGATCTCTGCGATCTTGATCCACGGCACGCCCACGCACGTCGACCAAGTAGATATCATCTCGCAGTTGCGTAACCGTCCGGCCTGATAGGACGTCGTTCAATGATTTCGCCACTTGTTCCGACGTCATGCCGACCAGCCGCGCCTTCTCTTGGTCAACCGTGACGAGCACCGAACGACCCATATCGTACCAGTTGAAGTTGATCGTCCGAGTATTGGGATTCGACCGGAGCGCTGTAGAGACCTCGTCCGCGAGTGTCCGAACCATACCGATGTCTGACCCGCCCACCCGGTACTGAATGGGCCAGTCTACGGGCGGTCCAAGCTGGAGCGGCTCCACTCGCGACAGCACCGCCGGAAACTGCTCATCGAGTACTTTCTGTAGCCGGTCACGCACACTGTCGCGCACGTCGTATCTTTTGGTGACCACCACGGCCTGGGCAAAATTGGCGTTCTCGAGTTGCACATCCAGCGGCAGATAGAACCGTACGGCGCCCGCTCCGACGTAGAAGCTGTGAGACTCGATATCCGGGTCAGCGAGCAGGATCCTCTCCAGGCGCGCGACCTCGCTCTGAGTGCCGGCGATCGATCCATTGTGCGGCAGCGTGAAGCTCACGAGTAGCTCCGCTCGGTCGGCAGCCGGGAAAAACTGTTGCTCCACCAAGGTGAAGGCGGCGAGCGAGAGGACGAACAGTGCCACTGTTCCGGCGACTACCCAGCGACGCCGTCGCAAAGCCCACACCAGTTGCTTTCTAAACAGGGCTGTCATTCGGCTCTCTTGGTGCGGCGCCTCCTGTGCAGGCCGTTCCTTGAGAAGCAGATTGCCGAGGTAGGGTATGAAGATGATGGCGACGAGCCAGGACACCAGCAGCGCAATGGCCACGACGGCGAAGAGTGTGAAGCAGTATTCACCCGCACCACTTTTGGCAAAGCCGACCGGGAGAAATCCGGCGACGGTCACCAGTGTGCCGGTCAGCATGGGAAAGGCCGTGGACGTGTACGCAAAGGTGGCCGCCTTGAAGCGATCGAAACCTTCCTCGAGCTTTCGAATCATCATTTCCACCGCAATCATCGCATCGTCCACGAGAAGACCGAGGGCAATGACCAGCGCACCGAGTGAAATGCGTTGTAGGCTGATGCCTTCTATGCTCATCACAACGAAAGTGATCGCGAGCACCAGCGGGATGCACACCGCGACTACCACACCCGCGCGCACACCTAGGCTGACGAAGCTGACCAACAACACAATCGCAACGGCCTCGGTGAGTGCGCGCGTGAAGTGACCCACCGACTCCTCCACGACTTCCGGCTGGTTTGCCACCCGATGCGGATCTATCCCCAAGGGCAAATCCTTTTCAACCCGACGCATGGTGGCCTCGATGTCTTTCCCGACCTCCAGAATGTTGCCCCCCTTGACCATTCCCACGGCGAGACCGATGGCAGGCTCGCCGTTGCAGCGGAACAGCGAGGTGGGCGGGTCTTCGTAGCTGCGGGTCACTTTGGCAAGATCGCGCAGCGGCACCAGCCGGCCATTCACGTTGATGCTCAACTGCTCGATATTCGCGATCGTATTGAGTTGGCCGCTCACGCGCACCGCCACCCGATCGCGGGATGTTTCGACGACGCCGGAAGCACTGACGGCATTCTGCGCGCGCAACGACTCCGCCAGCTGATCGGTGTTGATGCCGCGCCCGCATCGCCAAATTCATCATTGAAGAACGGCCCCTGGGTACCCTGCGGCAGAGTTTGCCGAATGTCCGCGATTTTCTTGCGCACCTGGTACCATTGATCGGGTACCGCCGACGGGGGAGTTTGATCCTTCAGGTTCACCATCAACGTGGCTTCGCCGGGCTTGGTATAGCTGGAGATGTAGTCGATCCACTGCAAGGACTGCAAGGCCTTTTCCAAGCGATCCGTGACTTCGCGCGCCGTGTCCTCTGCGGTGGCGCCGGGCCAGACGGCGCGCACCACCATGACTTTGATGGTAAACGGCGGATCCTCGTCTCGCCCGAGATGATCGAAAGAGAGCAGTCCGGCCACCGCGAGCAGGACCATCAGGAATCCCACGAATGACTTATGTTCAAGCGCCCAGGCGGAGGCGTTGAACTGGTTCATGTCCCGGAATCCGGTAGTAGCCGCACCTTTTGCCCTGCGAGCAGCTTGTGCACGCCGGCAGTGACGATGCGCTCGCCGCTCCGAAGTCCGCTCGATACCTCGACACTATCCGTGTCATAGCGAATCACGACGATCGGGCGCAGCTCGATGGTTTGATCATCCTTCACGATCCACACCGCACTCTTGCGATCCTTTTCGTACAGGGCGGTGGACGGAATTCGGATGCCTCGAGCTGCATGCCCGGCTTCGAGAGTGACGACGGTGTTCAGTCCCAGTCGCCAACCGGGCGGTTGGCCGGGCAGAGTGCACTTCACTCGGTAAGTGCGGGTGACAGGGTCGGCGCTGGGGGAGACCTCGCGCACCGATGCGACGAGCGGCTTATCGCGCGCCGACAGAAGGGCGGCCGCGACCGTCTTGGCATTCCGGACTGCATCGACTTGCGTGTCGGCCACGTCAAACACCACGTCCAGCTCCGATGGCTGAGCGAGCGTCGCGACCGCCTGGCCCTGGCCGAGTACTGCACCAACGTCCGCGGATACTCGGGTGATGACCCCGTCCCGGTCCGCGCGCAACGTCGTGTAGTTCAACTGGCGGTGGCGCAGATCCAAGTCGGACGTGGCTTGCTGCAACCGCGACTGCGCGGTCTCGGCAGCGGTCTGCTGCTCTATGTACGCCGTGCGCGTGGTGAGCCCTCGCTCGAGTAGGTGACGATAACTCGCTTCCTCCGACGTGGCACGGGCCAACTCCGCCTGTGCCGCGCTCACGGCGCTCTGCGCCGATTCCATCGCTACTTTTTCATCGGAGGGGTCGAGCTGAGCCAAGACCGTGCCCGCGCTGACGGATGCGCCGACCTCTGCCGGGCGCGCAATCAGCTTGCCGGCAACCTGGAAGCCGAGATCAGACTCGTGGCGCGCACGAATCTCCCCGGTGTACGTGACGTTGTCACCGTACTGCCCGGTCCCCACGATTGTGGTGCGCACGGGACGAACGTCCGGGCTGGCTTCGTGCTTGCCGTGGCACGCTGTGAGCAACGCGATGACTCCTAGAAATCCACCTCTAGTGACAATTCGTGTAGTGTTCATCGTGGTTCTTGCCCTGCCCAATGAGTCAGTGCGTTGCGATCGGTATACCGTGAGTGCCAAACCATGCATCGACGCTGTCGTACCAGGGCTCCCGCGTCTGCGGATCGAGGAGTACGTCAAAGCTGTTCGATACCCTCAGCGTGTCGGCAAAATCGATCAGGAAAGTGAAGGTCGCCTGCGCTTGCGACAGCTCCGCATTCAGTGAGGCATCTTGCGCGCTGATCAAATCAGTAATCGAGACCACTCCTCGTGCGTACGCATCCGCGACTTTCGTGTAGTTCTCGTGCGCCGCCGTCGCCGCCTCGCGTGACAGGGCAATCGCCGGATACGACGACGGAACGCGCGCAAGAACGGAACGCGCCCGCGCATCGACGGCGTCCACAGTAGCGTCCCGTTGCGCGTCGAGCTGCCTGAGTTGATGTCGGCTCTCAGACAGCCTCGCTTTGAGCGCCCCGCCTGAGAAAATGGGAATGGTTGCTTGGATGCCGACGAACCACGCACTGTTGTTCGGAGTCAAAGGCGTGCGCCCCGACGCCGCGCCCCCGCGGCTGAATTCATCGCCGGCAATGCCGACGGCGGCGAGGTCCGGGATAAAGAAAGCACGGCGTGCCGAGGTCACCTCGCGCTCCTGACCTGCGAGAAGTTCGTCTGCCCGTTTTACTTCCGGTGAATATTCATGAGCCTGCGCAAGGATGAACTCGCGAAATACGGTCCACTTCGCCGGGGTATCCAGATATCTTTGCGTGTGCGGGCTTGCGATCCATTTGAGAGGTTCATCGATCCCTGCATCAGCAACCACGAGTGGATGCGATGAGTCGTCATGGATGAGCCGACTCAACTCCACCGTGGCCTCCCGAACGTTGGCTTCGGCAGTGAGCAGGTCCTGCCGCGCAGTCGCCATTTGGGCCACCCACCGCAGGTAGTCGGATCGAGTCGACAGCCCGACGGCCTCACGCGCCCGCGAAGTCTCGAGATTTTGACGCGTGTTCTCCACATTCTGCCGGCGTACGCTCTCCACGGACTTAGCGCGCAGCAAGCTGAAATATGACGTGGCGGTCAGTTGAAGAGTGTCCAACAATTCTTGACGCGCCTGTTCGTTGGCAGCGGCAGCGAGGTGCCGCGACACCGACCAGCCGGCCCAGGCGCCGTCGCGGTAGAGCGGAACTTGCGCTATCCCACCCGCCTCGCTGGTGCGCTGCGCCAGCAGCAGGGGATTCGCATGACTCGCATCGATCTGGGTGTGGGACACATTGGCGGCGAGACTCGGCAACACAGCACTACGCGCAATCCGTGTCTGGTCCGCAGCGATATCCGCTCCAAGGCGTGACGCCCGAAGAGTGGGATTGCTGCGGATCGCCGCATCCAACGCCTGCAGCAAGCTGACAGGGCTTTGATCCTGCGTATTGTCGGCTCCGAGCTGCACGGCATCGGTGAGATCATCCCAGCGCGGGGAGAAACCGATGAGCTGTGCGGTGTGCATGTTGACGACGAGGCGCTCTTCGCTGGGAACCGCCACCTCGAGGTTAGCTGCATCATCGCCCTCGACGATTCGTTGAATATCAAGCGCGATACGGCGTGCGAGACGCGCTGTCCACTCCGCGTCGGAGGAAGTCGAAAGCAGTATTCCCTGCTCGACCTCGCTTCGACCGAGCAACGAAAAGGTCGGCAATTTGCGTTGAGCCAGCTGATCCGCGAGCGAACGGAGGTCATCGCCGGAGAGCCGCATCAGCGGGGCAATGTACACCGCATCTGTGCCTGGCGGCAGAGCGGCGAGGGAATCGGTCAGGCTATTGGTCGGGCGCAGCACGATGGTTGCACCGGTGGCGACTTCGAGCTCCGTGGCCTTCATCTGCAATTCCCGTACGACTTGGAGCGCCAACGGGTCTGCCAGCACCGCCAAGTGTGAGAATCCGACGATCCGGTGAAACGAGCGGACTTGGTCCTCGACCCTATGGAAGGTAGTGACGTAGGTGAAATTATGACGACCGCTCGCACCGCCCTTCATTGGAAAGTTCTGAAGCACGGGGTCCAGGACGGAGGCCGCAATGGTGGGCTTCGGGAACTTACTTCGATGCGCGACCATGTGGCTTGCCGCGAACCCGAGTGTCACGACGACGTCGACCTGCGGATCGGCTTCCAGTCGATCGAGGGCCGCGTTCAGTGCCGATACGCTCCAATCGCCGTTCAGCCGCGTTCGAGGCGCGACGGTCAGCGTGAGACCGTCGCCATAGACTTCCGCGGCTGCATGCTCGAGAGCGTCCGCGCTCAAGCCTTCTCGCGCTTCGGGGCCATCGATGAGGACACCGACGCGTACCTGGCGCGTCAACGCCGGCGCGTTAGCCGAGTACAGGATTGAGATTCCCAGTATCCAGGCGATAGGCGCCCATGGCGATGCTCGGAACACGCGGGCTACTAGGCGAACAGAATGCGCGCCGCACGGAGAAGCGGCGACTTGTTCTGAAAACCTCGTTGTCGTATGGCGTTATCCACCGATAACGGTCCTCCGCCGAGCACCGCGAACACCGCGATCATGACCGCCCAAAAGACGCCGAATTCATAGCCGCCCTCGGGCAACGCCCATACGTAGCCAATCTTAAAATGTCCGCCCCACAGCATCGACAACAGCAAATACACCGATCCGAGCAATGCGACGGGGCGTGTGAAGAGTCCCAACACGAGGCCGATCGCGGTAATGAGCTCGACCGATCCGGCAAGCAACACCTGCATCGCAGGCATATGCAAGCCGAGGCTCGCAAAATAGAGGGTGTAGATCTTGAATTGGAACGGACCGCCGAGGACGTGACTTCCGAAATGGGGGACGAACATCAAGCCGACATAGATTCTGATGAATGTCAGCGCCGCTGTATCGAGCCATGCCTCCCGCGAACCCGCCGATGCGGCGGCAGATTTAGCGCGCAGGATGAACTGTACGAACACCAGCGCGCCCAAAAGCCAGCCCAGAAGTTCAAACCCTGGCACACCCGGTCCAGCTGCGACCAGTAGGTCAAGATCATCTGGCTTTAGGGCGGCGATATTGGTTGGAGGGTTCAAGCGCAAAATGCTGAACAAGCGCGAAACCACGGCTGTGGTCAGAGCCAATGCGGCAATGGCCGTGAAAGAGCCCCGTAGGTGCCAGATTGCGGATATCAACAGCAGCGCCATCCAGATCGTGGTCGACGCGGCAAACCAGGCGGTGACGGGTTGGCCCAGAAGAACGCTTGAGCCCCATCCGATCATGATGACGGCGACGGCCAGTGTCGCACGACTCAGCCAGCGCACGTAACTATCGATAATCATGACATTGCTTCCTCAAGATTGAAACGTTCTTACCCCTAATCTTGCGAGTACACCCATCCCACTCGGGACGTCGTTGAGGTTTACGAGAGCGCTAGGCTGCCGAACCCGGCAGCCCGGTGACCGTCGGCGGACCACGCTTTACAATCGGCGTTGTGCTTCGATTGGAAAGGGCCCAGCGCGCAATTTCATCCTTTCGCGCGAACCACACATCAGGCTTCGATCGCGCGTAGGCCAGAAATCGGTCCAGGCTCCGTACACGATTCGCGTGCCCAGAAATGCGATCGTGCAGGCTGACGACCATCATGCGACGCCGATGGCTGCCTTCCTCGTAGAGTTGATCGAATTCATCACGCAGCGCCTGCTCGTAGGCGGCGGCATCCCAGCCAACGAACGGGAAAGACACGATGTCGTTCAGATGAAACGTGTATGGAACGGTGACGAATTCACCGCCCTTGAGCGGGACGATGAATGGTTCGTCGCGGCTTGGCTCATCGATATGATAGACGAAGCCTAGGCTCTGTAAAATATCGAGCGTTCTTGGTGAATTGCGCATCCAATAAGCGTTCCAGCCGACCGGCTTCTGACCGGTGGCTTTTTCTATGCTTTCCACCCCATCGGCAATAAAGCGGCGTTCGGCGTCGGGATCGAGTGCGTAGCTGTTTTCCCAAGTGCGCCCGTGAGCGGCTGCTTCATGGCCACGTTTGACGATTTCGCGCGCCAGATCTGGCGCTTTGTCCACTGCGTGGCACCGCCCGCGCCGGAGATGGGCTGCCCGCCGGCCTCAAACATGAGCGAGACACTCACGGCCAAGCGTGCACCGTGAGGCCAAGTTGAAGTTGTATCGGGCATGTGCGCCTCCCTCGTTGCATTCTGATCAATCGAGCTCCCATAGACTGCCGCCGGAACAGCCAACACTGCTGCGCCCGCGAGGAGCGTCCTGCGCGAGATTTTATGCTGGTCATCGGGGAATCGTACTTCCAACATGCTGGGACTCTCCTCATCATTTGTGCGTGAAACGGCCTCGCTGCCCGACGCCATCGATCAGCCGTGCCAAGCAACTTTGATCCCGGACCGCTAGTGGATCTTCCCGGATCGCCGGTCCTATTTTCCAATCGCACGTCGGGGATCGCGCGGACGTTTCGTAGACTCGTCGGGATCACACCCTCGAAGTACAAAGCAGAGAGCAATTGCCTTTCCAGAACGTGAGAGAAAAGGCGGGGCCCACCTGTGCACAGAGGCCCCCCTGTCCGAATGAGATCAGTCACACACCTTTGTATACAAGGCGGGTAAAGAACGCCGGTCCAATAACAAAGCCGCCCCATTTAGCATCAAATTGTGCCGTTGGTTTCGCGGCAACTATCTCGTCGAGCGACTTGCCTTGAGATTTCAGTCGGAAAACGTTTTTGCGGATCGTGACTAACATGTCGCGAAATTCCACCAGCTGAGCACGGTCGCCTATCGGACCATGTCCAGGCACGACAATCGTGTTCGGACCCACCGAGTCGATGTTGGCATTCGCAGCGCGAATCATTCCATCGATTCCACCGCCGACGGAGTAGTCAATGAACGGATAGTAGCCGTTCCAAAACGTGTCGCCGGTTGCAAAAACGTCCGCCTTCCGGAAATATACCGATAGGTCACCATCGGTATGCGATACGGCATAGGGCTTTACGACAATCGCCTCTCCATCGAAATCGAGGGTGTATTTGGCTTTGACGAGTACAGTCGGCCGGCCGCCTTCGGGGACGGGTGGAAATGTATAGTCCCAATCCTCCACCCGCGTAACTGCAGTAAGCCGCTTCAAGACATTTTCGTGCGCGATAATTGTTGCACCGACGGAATGAACCCAGGCATTCCCGTCTGTATGGTCCCAATGCCAGTGCGTATTCACGACGTACTTAAATGGCGTCGTGCCGATATCGTTTAGCACCTTTTCAAGTCGGGGACGCGAGACCGCGATCCCTGCGTCAACCAAAAGCCGGCCGTCCGATCCTGTCAGTACGGTTATATTCCCGCCCGATCCCGTAACAAGGGCGACATTGCGTCGCAGCGGTTGCACGACAATTGTCGCGACAGCAGCCTCGGCATTAATTCTAACCACTGGGCTTGTAGAATCTCCAAAAGCCATTCTGCTCAATAGCCCCAACATGACCAGCCATAGGCTAAGACGTACACGACATGGTTGTGGTAGGGCGTCGGAGGGTAATACACTCATTGAATAGCTCCATATGTTGATTAGCATGCCTAGGCGCGGATCTTGGGGTCCTTGCGAAGGCACTCCGTCGCCGGCTTCTATTGGTTCACAATCGACATTTTCGCGGAAGCTTCGATCCTCACCTCAAGTCATCGATCGTTCTCCGAGGCAGCCGGAAGCACCGGCAATCCCCCAGAGCGTGCGGGGTAGCAGAAATTCACTGTGGCGAGCGCGAGAAGGGCCCCAGCGACCTCTACAAGCACGTAGAGGAACGCGGTACCGGCGGGAAGGGACGCCGGCCCCATCGCGAAGATTGCGGCTAGCGCGATTGCGGGGTTCGCGTAAGAGCCGGAAGGGGTTGCCATGATCGCCGCCGCGAGCCACGCGCCCACGGCGAACGGCGCCGTGTCTGTCCGACCACCGCGAGTACAGCCGAAGACAATGATCATTAACCCGGCGGAGGCGATGAACTCGCTCACGGCGAGTCCAGGCGTCATAAACGGTGTCACTCTGCACGGCCCAAAGGCAACAAACATTAAAGCCGCTGACAGCGCTCCCACGATGCCGCCAGCCACTTGGGCGGCGATATACATAATGGTGCAATTAAGATCGCGTAATCCTGACAGCCACTGCAAGAGCGTAATAAGTGGATTGAAATGGCCGCCCGATACTTGGCCGAATGCAATGATCAATCCGACAAGCCCACCGGCCACCCCCAGTGCTTCGCTGATGACCCCGAGGGTGGGACTGCCACGCAGAGTGGTCAGTCCCACTCCCACGACGATCAGCATCAGTAATAGCGTTCCCGCAAATTCCGCCATCGCTCGACGCGCCAGCGCTAAATGGGGATCAGCCTCTGTAAAGCAGTTCGGAGCGCCCAAGCGCTGCGGAGGCGTCACCCGGACCGTACCGCTGGGTCGTTTGACCTCACTTCATCGCTCGTCGAGCGCGATGCCACGAGATCCATTTGCCGAGCCAGTTCAGTTGGGGTCAGTATTGCCTTCTGAAACAGAATATTAGCGAAGGCTGCGATCCACCTTTCGTAGTACGTCAATTTGCCAATAGCGACTTCACCAAGGCTTTCGACGCCGCGACGTTTCTCCTCTGTGTTGATGATCTTATGAAAGTCGAGGACGTCTGCGAGCGCGTGGCAGCGCTTCTCCCAAGGCTCCAACTGATGCTCGACCTGCTCGATGGGCCCGGCCTGAGCGCCTCCGATATCATTGACAAGCCGATTGAGTAGGGCAGATGTGTCCGTCATAAAGAAGTCCTTTGAGGTCTCGGGATGGTTGCCCGCACGACACCGATCATCGTGTCGCGGGTCACTAGAGCGGCGAGTTGCGCCTCGGTATAGGCCTCGGTGCCTTCCGGACGCAACGGGAGCACCAGGTAGCGCACCATCGCAGTCGAGTCGCTCACCCGAATCTCGACGTCATCGGGAATGTGGGTGCCGAATTCCGCGAGGACTGCTCGCGGTTCGATGACCGCCCTTGCCCGAAAGGGCTTCAGCTTGTACCAATCCGGCGGCAAACCAAGGACCGGTCGGGGATAACACGAGCATAAAGTGCACACGATGAGGTTATGAACCTTGTCCGTATTCTCGAGCACGATGAGCCGAGTGTCGTCATAAAAGCTGATCGCCGATGAGAAGCTCACGCACGGCGGTCTCCATTACTTCGTAATAGCCAAGCGGTACATCAGCATCAACCGGATGATGATGATCGTCACGAGTGTGCGTGGACATACATCAATTCCTTTCCAGCCATGTTTCGAAGATTTCAACGTGTAGCGCGTCCCGATGAGAACCTGCATAACCGGGCCAAAGCGCGGTGAGTGGGATGGCGACCCGGTAGTAATGCCGCTTCGTACCGGCATTACGGCCAAAGCCCTCTTCCTCGTTGTCGATTCCCGCAGGCTCGATTACTTTCTCGACTGATCCGGTCCTGCCCCGCAGATAGCTCGGCACGCGATAGTGACCAACGGGAAAACGGATGGTGATGCGTACGCGATCAGCCTGCGCAAAGAGCGGTTGCTCCCCTTCAGCTCTTATGATGCGCGGCGTTGACGGCTCGCGACTTGGAATAACTGCTGACATTTCAAATACCCCTCGCTAATTCCGTGGCGCCGCTGACCAGTGCGGCTAACACTGAGCTGAGTGCTGGGACCAAGTTCCGTGGCTTTTCCACTCCGTCCCCGACAAACCGGCATGCCGTCAGAGGGAACCTTGCCTCCTGAGAGGCAAATGATTCTTCCCGGATCGCCGGTCCGATTTTCCAATTGCACGATTGCCGGGCGCGAGCTTATCGGCGTATCAAGACACCACCCATCTCCTGCTGCCCGCAGATACGACCTTTGGACCGCTCACTGCTGCCGAAGGGCAAAAGTCACGCTCACGGCTTTTTCCGATCCATTCCCCCTTAGGGAACGCTGCGCTCCTCGCTACCGCGTTGATGGCGCGAGTGCACGAACTTCTCATCTCTGACTGTCCCCGTCAAACACGACCTCGACTCGCACGTACTTGGAAGCGATACGCGATCACGGTGCGGTGCCGCGCTTTCTCGGCGCCTGCCGCTCGTCATCGATCTTGAACACGGCGTCGGGAATGAATCCGTCGCGGTTCGGCATCCTGACCTTCGGCAAACTGTCCCTGTCGAGCTTTCCATCATCGGGCAAGAGCCCGTTCAGGTTCAAAATATAAGCGGCAACCGCATAGGTATCGTCTGCGCCGAGCAGACCGGGTGCGGTGTACGGCATGGCCCGGCGAATGTAGTCGAACAGGGTGGTGGCATAGGGCCAATAGCTGCCGACAGTTTTGATGGGCTTGTCTGATCCAAGAGTTCCTTGACCGCCGGCGAGGCGATCCTT
>WNFI01558979.1_pt1 | contig 48487 bp, 43 predicted proteins | sample 5400471 | NCBI WGS metagenome assembly WNFI01 (sample SAMN13153348, study PRJNA577476) | soil metagenome | isolation source: 100 cm saprolite on Douglas fir-dominated hillslope | place: USA:California | collected 2013-09-17
CCGAAGATAGTTCGAAAGCCAAGCCATCTCCTTCGGGCAGCAACAATGAAGCCATGAGTTTCAAGCTGAGTCCGCAGAAGATGTCGCCCACGCAGGGAAGCAGCTTTGCTATAGAGGTAGTGCTCTCGAATGCGCATGACGTTCACTCGATACCGCTGCAGATTACCTATGATCCGAATGTGCTGCAATTCGTGAACGTCTCGAATGGGGGCTTCCTGTCGAAAGACGGCCAGCAAGCCCCGCTCGTAAACCGGGATGATCCCACCACAGGTACGTTGCAGATTATGGCGCAACGTCCGCCGGGCGTCGGTGGCGTCTCCGGCGACGGCACGGTATTCAACCTGGTGTTCATTGCCAAAGCGAAAGGGTCGGGCGTGGTGTCTATTACCGTCCCGGGCGCTCGCAACAGCCAGAACCAGCCGATTCAGGCGCTGGGATCGCAAGCGGCGGTCACGGTAAATTAAAATAGCATCTGATATGAAAGCGTTAAAGCAGCATCGGTCACAACGCGGCGTAACTTTACTGGAGCTGATCGTCGCGACGACGATCTTGCTCATCCTGATGGGAGCGGCCGTTCCATCTGCGCGCTTCGTGGTGAAGCGCCAGAAGGAGGCCGAATTGCATCGGGACTTGTGGGAAATGCGCGCGGCCATTGACCGCTACAAAGCTGCGGCTGACAACAATGCTTTTACCATCAAGTTCGGAACTGATGGCTATCCGCCTGACCTCGATACATTAGTGAACGGAGTGGATGTTCAAGGCAAGAAAGTCCGCTTCCTGCGCCGCGTTCCAGTTGATCCTATGACCGGCAGGGCCGAATGGGGGTTGCGATCCGAGCAGGACGATCCCACCTCGGAAGCCTGGGGAGAGCAGAATGTCTTTGACGTCTACTCAAAGTCCGATGGCACCGCTCTAAACGGCACCAAATACAAAGATTGGTAAGTGGCGATGATTCGCATAAGAGTTCGAAACAAAGAACGCGGCTTTACGCTGATCGAGATGATCATCGTAGTCGCGATCATTGCCATTTTGCTGGGGATTGCAATCCCTGTCTACAACATTCACCTGCTTCACGCACGGGAGGCGGTTTTGCGCACAGACCTGGCTTCTATCCGGGATGCTATCGGCCAGTTTACCCAGGACAAGCAACGTGCCCCCCAATCGCTCGACGACGTGGTCAGCGCTGGTTATCTGCGCGCTCTGCCCAAGGATCCCTTTACTCATGCCGCAGACTGGCAGGCGGTCCAGGAAGACGTGCTCTCGAGCTTGGACCAGACGCAGCCCGGGATTACTGACGTCCACAGCAGCTCCAACCAGATCAGCTCCGAAGGCACAGCTTACAGCAGTTGGTAATGATGGCTTTCACAAAAGCTCGGACCAAAGAACGTGGTTTTACGCTGATCGAGATCATCATCGTGATTGCGATCATCGGGACTCGCTGGATGAGCTGGTCAGTGCCGGATACTTGAGTGCCGTTCCCAAAGACCCGATTACACACGAAGCCGATTGGCAGACCGTGCCGGAAGAAGTGTTTTTGAGCGATCAGACACATTCTGACATCGGTAACGTTCACGGCAGCTCGGTCGGCAACGTCCATAGCAGTTCCAACCAGATCAGCTCCGAAGGCACACTTTACAGCAACTGGTAGCCGCGAGCTAATTTTTCCGCGCCGGGGCTGCGCGCATCGATCCGATGGTCGCCTTGCGTCACGACGGACGATTGCCGCCGTATAATTGCACAGTGATGGGTATCTTTTTCGGAAAGCGATTCCAGTACTACGGTATGGCTCTTCTGGCAGCCGTATTTCTCACCGCACAACCGACATCTCGAGGCGTTGTCTTGGCTGCAGTGGCAGATCAGGATTCTTACGTGATGGATGGCGGAGCCGGCCCGTGCTCGGTTGACCTCTCCGTGCTCGACAGTCAAGGCAAGCCGGTTTTCGCCGCGCTCGTGAATGTTCACATTGCCTACGGCTTTGGCGGATTCCACAAGCTGGATCTTAGTGTCTATTCAAACAATGAAGGCAAGGCGAAGTTCGTCGGTCTTCCGGAAAGAGTACACAAACCTCCACTGGAATTTCGCGCAAAGAAAGATGCTGCCACCGGCTTAGCCATCTACAATCCTGCAACCGAGTGCCACGGACAGCATGAGATCGTTTTGCAAAAGCCCAAACAGTAGCCCCCTAGGCGCCGGGCTCGACGCCATCAAGAAAGTTGCGCAGTAATCTTCCACAATATTCAGGTTGCTCGAATGCCGCGTAGTGACCGGCCTTGGGGACGAGTTCCATTCGGCTCCCGGAAATGTTTTGCCGCATGATTTCGGCTTCAGCGATGGGGGTCAGCGTATCCTCCTCGGCGCCGATGATCAGTGCGGGAACGTCTATGGTCTTCAGAGTCGCGATGGAATCCGGGCGCGTTGCCATTCCTTGTTGCAGCGCAACGATACCGCGGACGCTCATCCGTGCCATCATTTCGCGCGCGGCAGCAACGCGATCCGGCCTGGTTTCCATGCTTGTCTTCCCCAGAAGCTTGGGCAGCATAGCCTCAATGAAGAGAGCCGGACCACGCTGCTCAACTTCCTGGATCGACTTTTCGCGGTTGGCGCGACCCTCGGCCGTCTCGCCCCCCGCACGAGTGCTGGCCAAAATCAACGCTGCGACCCGCTCTCTCGATCTTCGCCAGAATTCAAAGAGAATGTAGCCGCCGATGGAAACTCCGGCGAAGATGGCTTTATTGATACCCAACTCGTTGCAAAGCCGAGCCAGATCGAGAGCATGTTTTGCCATGGTGGCTGGGCCGTTACCCGGAGGCGAGTCCGCATGGCCGCGGAGGTCGGGCAAAATGAGCTGATATCGCTGCTCCAAGCTCGGAACGACTGCCTCCCAGAATCGATGATTGGCAGGGAAGGGATGCAGCAGGACGACGGGCGCACCCTCGCCGCGGACGTCGTAGAAAAGCTCGGTGCCGTCACTGACGATGTTCATGTGCCGGCAACATTCTACAGATTAGACTCGCGTGGCGCTTTGCGGCTCACCGGCCGTCGCCGGGAGCATCAGAGGCTCCTCCGGCATTACAACCCAGCCTACCGCGTAGGCGATAATTCCCACCAGCCCGAAAAGAGAGCAGAGTAGCCAGACAATCCGCAGCAATGTAATGTCAATATCAAAATACTCAGCAAATCCCAGGCACACGCCTGCGATCTTCCGGCCCTGGCGCGGACGCACCAGGCGCTTACGCGCAACCACGACCGCAACTCGTTTGCTGCAATAGGCGCAAGTCTGGGCGTCGTCCTGTATGACTTTACCGCAATAGTTGCAATACATGAGTGATCTCCTGAGGACTTGAAAGCCGGGATGCGCGCCGCCAGACGGAGGTCGCCGTTGCCCCGAATCTAGTACTAGTACGCACGGCCACAACAGATGGTTCCATGCCTGGAAAGCGAATGCAAGGCCCGCTTCCGCTATGAGTTTTGGGATAATGCGGTACGGTAAGGTGTCATGCGGGTCAGTCTAAGGCAGTTTACCCGATTTCACATTCAGAGTAGAAGCTGTACAAAGTGGGCGACTCCCAGGAGCGCACACACTTTGGAGACGGGAAACGCCACTATGACAAGCTGGGCCAGGATGGGAAAGAAAGATTCTTACTCTGAATCGGAAGTTGCCGGTTACTTGAACATTTCAGTCGCCACTCTGCATTTGTTACTGGATGAGCACGTTTTCAACGACGGTACCCCACGTCCCAGAGACTTGACCTTTTGCGACTGGGAGATCGTTCTGCTGCGCTTCTGGAACACCGGCCGCAAGAACCCGAAGGTGCTTCGGATGCCGCGCCGAGCCTGAACGTTTTACATCGTAATAATTTCTTCGCGCGTGAGACGGCCGCTGTTAGCTGACGATAAGCCCCATGTTTACAGCGTCTTACGAGGATTTCAAGTATGGCATTCTATGTGCGTTATAGAAAGCCTAAAAGAGGAATCCTTCCATGGCACGTACAGCTCCTAATTACGAAGAGCGGCAAGAGTTCTGGAAACCACCCGTTTCTCAACACCCTGAACCCCAGGCGGACGCCGCAGCAGAGGCGTGCGAGCATTGCGGCACGGATTTCGTGCTGGGTTCCCGCTTCTGCCACGTCTGCGGCGCCGACCGCCAGAGCGCCGGCGCAAGTACCGGCAGCGGAGCGTGGCGAGCATGGTTTGATTTTGATTCCTTGCGGGACTTCCTGGGACAGTCCTATGCATCCCTGGTCGCGATGATCGGTGGATTCGTTTGTGTTGTGGCGGCCGCGGTGATTGGCTTTCTGTTTACTGCCACAACGCTGCTGGATTGGCAAGCTGTGCAGCTGTGGCGCATTGAATGGTTGCTGGCGGCAATCGCGCTCTTTGCTGCTGGAATACTTTTGCGAAAGTAGTCCGCACTCACACCCGATCGCGTGAGCGCGGTGCTCTTACTTGTTCAGCGCGCTCGCGGAAAGCGTCCTGGCCTGCTCCGTTAGTTTCTGCGCGTATGCGGCATTTGGGCCTTGTGGATCTTTCTTCAGGAAGATATCCAGTTCCACCAAAGCTTCGGGGTACTGCTGAAGCGCCACCAGGGTATTCGCCCTCGCCAGATGGATGAGCGCGAACTCAGGAGGCGCGAGCGACTCGGCCTTGTCGAATTGCCGGAGTGCTTCCTGGTAGCCGGCCTTTCCCAGAAATGCTTTGCCCATCTCATAATAGGACTGCCACGCGTTTGGCATGAGTGACTGGGCCCGTTCCAGGGTCCGAATTGCTTCGTCGAATCTCTTCGCGGCATTCAGCGTTGCTCCCATGCCAACGTATGCCAGTCCGTAGCTGCCGTCGCAGTCGATGGCTTTTTGCAGGTCCTCGATTGCGCCGGCCTGGTCTTTTGCGTCCAGTTTGAGGAAAGCGCGAAGAGTCAAGGCGGCCGAATACTTGGGATAGATCTCCAGGGCCCTGGCAACATGCTTCTCCGCTGCGGCATTATCTCGCCGGCCGGCGGCATCGTCGGCTTTCTGCATTTCTTTCCGGGCCTTCTCTGGGACCTTGTATTCCGCTACGGACACCACATTGATGTTGTTGCCATCGGTCGGCTTGTTGGTCACTGGCATTCGCATGTTGACCATGACCGGAATGCTGTTGATCTCGATACGCTCTTTCGATTCATTCAAGCCGGAGATCGCCACCACCTCGTAGGAGCCCGAATACACCTGCGAAAATTCAAACGATCCGGAGGCATTGGTGTAGACCGAGTCGACCATTCCACCGTTCGATATGTCTCGCAATTCGATCTTCACATCTTTTAGTGGTTTATTATCGAGACTGTGGACCGTACCGGTGATATTGGCAATCCCACCGCCTCGCGTGGCAAAACGCGAAGGCGGCTGATTCTGATTGCGAGAGAAAGGACCGTTCTGAGCTTCAGAACAAGTTGTAATTGCGGCTAGCGCAACAATGGAAACGAGAGCCCGGCGGAACATAACTGCTACCTGTCATACTTTGGGTTTAAGAAGAGGGGAAATTCCGGGCCGTAGGCCAGTTGACCGCCAGGTCTTTACCTTCTTGCTGGCGCGATCGCTTCCGCAATCGTGCTGTATCTATGATGTCTATAACAATTGGACGTTGTATCAGGAGAATCTTGCGCAAAGAATATATTGTGAGCGGCTGGGCAACTCATCTCTTAAGAATTGAGCGACCGCTATGATCGTTCGTCCGGCAAGGAATATTCTGGGCTCGATCCGGCTGCCCGGCGACAAGTCAATTTCCCATCGCTACGCGATGCTCGCGGGCATTGCAAACGGAACAACGCGGCTTGCGAATTTCTCCACCGGCGCGGACTGCGCGAGCACACTTGGCTGCCTCCGCCAGCTTGGTTGCGCGGTCCGACGCGAATCCGGCAACGTGGAAATCGAGGGCAGCCGCTGGCAGCAGCCGGCCGACAGCCTGGATTGCGGGAATTCTGGCTCCACCATGCGCATGATGGCGGGCCTGCTCGCGGGACAGGAATTTGAAAGTTATCTACACGGCGATGAATCACTCTCCCGCAGGCCGATGGCGCGGATCATGACGCCGCTTCGGCAGATGGGAGCACAGATCAGCGGCTCTGAAGGTGAGCGCCCGCCGCTGCGCATCCGTGGCGGAAGGCTTCATGCGATCGAGTACAAGACGCCGGTTGCCAGCGCGCAGGTGAAGTCCGCGGTATTGTTTGCCGGGCTCATGGCGGAAGGCGAGACCAGCGTGGAAGAGCCATTTCGCACACGCGATCACAGCGAGCAGGCGTTGCGGGCCTTTGGGGCGGAACTCTCGCGCAGCCGCAGTGCTGTTACAATTCGCGGCGGCCAGCAGCTTCAGGCGATTCAGGCTGTTGTTCCTGGCGACATTTCTTCCGCGGCGTTCTTCCTCTGTGCGGCGGCGATCTTTCCCGAGTCCAACCTGGTGATCGAGAACCTACTGCTGAATCCGACGCGCTCTGCTCTCCTCGATGTACTCACGGGACTGGGAGCACATCTATCGGTCATCAATCTTGAAGAGCACCACGGCGAGTTGGTGGGTACTCTGAAAATCGCTTACGGCGCGCTGAAAGGTGCAACGATTCAAGGCGGGCAATCGGTCTCGCTGATTGACGAGCTACCGGTGCTGGCCGCAATTGCGCCATACACGCGCGATGGCATAGAGATTCAGGATGCGAAAGAACTCCGGGTAAAGGAATCAGACAGGATCGCTTTGGTGGCAAAGAACCTTTGCGCCATGGGCGCCGAGTGCGAAGAGCGAGAAGACGGTTTGCGCGTTCCTGGGCAACAAAGACTCCGTGGCGCCGAGATTGACTCCGGAGGAGACCATCGAATCGCCATGGCTTTCGCGGTAGCTGCCTTGGGAGCTGAAGGAGAGAGCCGCATTCACGGCGCAGAGGCCGCGCGAATTTCCTTTCCTGAGTTTTTTGAAATGCTGGAAAGCGTGACCGAGCGCTAATCGCATCTGTTGAACCATGCAAACTATGACACTAACAAAACGAAGTCTGGGCGGTTCAGGGCTTCAGGTATCCCCTCTAGCGTTCGGATGCAACGTCTTCGGATGGACTGTGACAGATGCCACTACGTTTGCCCTGCTGGACACTTTCGTCGCCGCCGGCTTCAATCTACTGGACACCGCTGACGTTTACTCCCGTTGGGTACCAGGAAATCACGGTGGCGAATCCGAAACCGTCATCGGCAAGTGGCTGAAGCGCAGCGGCAAACGCGATAGCATCGTGATCGCCACCAAAGTCGGCATGGAAATGGCGCCAGACAGGAAAGGGCTTTCACGGGCGCACATCTTACGGTCCGCGGAGGAGTCGCTGCGGCGATTGCAAACCGATTTCATAGATCTTTATCAGGCGCACAAAGATGATCCTGATACGCCTATCGAGGAGACGTTGGAAGCGTTTGCAGAATTGATACAGCAGGGAAAAGTTCGGGCAATTGGCGCTTCCAACTTCGGCGCCGACCGGCTTGTCCAATCGCTGCAAGCATCGCGGCAACGTGGATTGCCTCGCTATGAGAGTCTCCAGCCTTTGTACAACCTGTTTAGCCGGTCTGAGTACGAAACTCAGCTTGAGCCCGTTTGTCTGAAGGAGAGGCTTAGCGTAATTCCGTATTACTCGTTGGCCGCCGGTTTTCTTACCGGCAAGTATCGCTCGGAGGCAGACCTGGCGCAGAGCAAGCGCGGCGCCGGCGTAAAGAAGTATTTAAGCGATCGCGGCATGCGAATTCTTGCCGCGCTTGACCAAGTAGCCAAGGAAAAACATGCCACGCTCGCACAAGTAGCACTGGCTTGGCTGATAGCGCGTCCGAGCATTACGGCGCCCATTGCCAGCGCAACCAGCACCGCACAGCTCAATGAGTTACTGGGCGCGGCGACACTTCAGTTGGACAACGATTCAGTCACGCTGCTCGATAGAGCGAGCGCCGAAGGATAGGGCCGACGGGGTTCAGCATACCAGGTTTTCGCGCGAGAGCTTGAGGCCATCCAGGTTCCCAAGCACCGTAACTGCGACTCTCTCGGGCTGGAACAATTGCTGTGACATCTCCGCGATCTCGTCGGCTGTGACCATCTCGATTTGTTCGATGGTCTCGTCCAGGCTGAAGAAGCGCTGAAAATACATCTCTTGCCGGGCAAGGTTTGACATGCGCGACGTGCTTGACTCCAGGCTTAACATCAGGCTTCCCTTGAGCTGGTCTTTGGCGCGCCGCAACTCCTCCGCAGGCAGCCCGCCGGCTTTGAATTCGCGGAACTCTGCCAGAATCGAATCCACGACGCTGGGAGTCGATTCGACAGATGTGCCGGCGTAGATGCTCAGACATCCTGTATCCCGATATGGATTCAGATCACTGTAGATGCTGTACGCCAGGCCCTGTTCTTCGCGGATCTTCTGGAAGAGCCGGGAGCTCATGCCGCCGCCCAGAATCGTGTTCAGAATGTAAGATACGTACCGTTTTTCGTGCGAAATGGGATGCGACTCTACTCCCACACAGAGCTGTACCTGCTCCAGGGACCGTTTGTTCCTGGTGATGAGGTGCGGAGTAATGGTCGGCGCCGGCTCATGGAAGCCGTTTGGTACCCGCTTGAGGTCCGCGAACCGGGCGTTGATCAAGTCGGTAAACTCCCGATGGTTCAGGTTTCCCGCCGCGGAGATGATCATGCTGTTCGGCGCGAACCGCTGGCGGTAGAAATCGAACAATATCTCCTGCTGAAACGATCGCACGCTTTCCTTCGTTCCCAGGATCGGCTTGCCCAGCGCATGGTCCTTCCAGAAGTTCTGCGTAAAAATCTCGTGAACGAGATAATCGGGATTGTCCTCGTCCATCTTGATCTCTTCCAGAATGACGCCTTTTTCGCGCGTAATGTCCTTGGGCGCAAAGACCGGGTTGAGCACCAGGTCGCTCAGGATGTCGATGGCGATCGGCACATGCTCGTCGAGCACCTTGATGTTGAAGCAGATGGTTTCCTTGCCGGTGAAAGCATCGATATTGCCGCCGATAGAATCCACTTCACGGGCGATCTCCTGGGCGGTCCGCGTGGTAGTGCCCTTGAACAGCATGTGCTCCACGAAATGCGAGATCCCATTTCGCTCGGCGAGCTCGTCGCGCGATCCGGTCTTCATCCAGATGCCAATAGAAATCGAGCGAATGTGGGACATCTCTTCGCTCAAGACGATCAGGCCATTGGGAAGAACTTCGCGTTTGATGTTTCGAGTCTCGCTAAAGGGTCGTTTTAAGGCGGTGGCTGGCATTTAGGTTCTTCTTAGATTCTTACACACCCTTGATGGTCGCACGGTTAATATATGTCATGTCTTTTCAATGACTTGGCTTTTCTTCCAGCAACGGAAAACAGTGGCCGACAAAGCGGTAGAATAAAAAAGCCGATGGTTTGATGCGTGCCTGAGCCGGAACAAATCGGACTTCTTGGCCTTGATTTTCAAGAGCTTAGCAGCATTGTGCAACGACACGGCCAGCCTGAGTACCGGGCACGGCAGCTCTTTCAAGCCATTTATCCACAACGCATTGGCGAATTGGACGCTATTTCCACTCTGCCCAAGCAGTTCCGCACGGCACTTAAAGCAGAAGGTCTGGAAATCCGTCGGCCAGAGATTGCCCAGAGCTTTGTCTCAACTGACGGAACAATTCGGTATCTGATTCGCATGGGCGACGGCGAAACGGTGGAAACCGTGTGGATGCCGGAAGGCGACGGCGGTGAGGCCGGTGACGGCAGCGATGCCGGCGACAATGGCTGGGACCGCGCTACGATCTGTGTTTCCAGCCAAGTGGGTTGTGCAGTGAATTGCCAGTTCTGCTTGACCGCATTGCTTGGCGTGAAGCGAAACCTGAGTGCAGGCGAAATTGTTGGGCAGATCAGTGCGGTGCTCGCCGACCGTTCGGTTGATCTGGAGCGCCAGCGCATCAATATAGTGTTCATGGGAATGGGCGAGCCGTTTCTGAACTATCCGCAGTTCATTAAAGCGGTACGGCTCCTGGTGGAGGGAGTGGGGCTTCCTGAATCCAGAATGACAGTTTCTACGGCCGGCATTGTTCCGCGAATTTACGATTTTGGCGGCGAGGCGATCCGTCCCAAGCTGGCAATCTCTTTGAATGCGCCAAACAATGAAATTCGCGGCAGAATCATGCCCATTACCAGAAAGTGGGACATTGAGACTCTGATGCAGGCAGCGCGCGAATTTCCTCTGCGCAATCGCGAGCGCCTCACGTTTGAGTACGTCGTGCTGCGTGCAGTGAATGACAGCGTGGAGCATGCCAGGCAATTGGTGGAGCTGGTCCGCGGTGTCCGCTGCAAAGTGAACTTGATTGCGCTTAATCCTGGCCCGGGAATAGAGTTTGGCACTCCCGCTGAGTCTGCGGTACGCGATTTCCAGAATGTGTTGGTGCGGGCAGGAATCCCAGTGTTCGTCCGGCGTCCGCGTGGCCGCGACATTTACGCCGCCTGCGGCCAGCTGAAGCGCACGGTTGGTTAGCCATAGCGGGCTCACGAGGCGAACAATCCCATCTGCTCCGAAGCTGGCGCGGTTGCGCTCAATGAAGCGATCTTCTTTTCCTGCGGAGGCTCTTCGCGCCGGCCAACGCCGTATTTTTCGCAGTATTTCTTCATCAATGCGGAGATGCGCCGGCGGTACTCCATGGGCAGAAAAGCGCGGTTCGCGTAGCGCTGCTTGTACATGGGCACAAGGTTGGGAAAGTTTTCCTCGAGAAATGGCATGAACACTTTCGCCGAGCAGGGCTTGAGGAACAGGGAATTGGCAAAGACTGATTTCGCTCCGGCCGCCGCCGCAGCTTTGACAACGTTTTCGAGATCCCGCGGCGAATCGGTGATGCCTGGCAGTACCGGGGCGCAATTGACGCCTGCTCGCAATCCGGCTTCCGCGAGCTTCTGGACCGCGGCAAGCCTCAGGTCCGGGCGCGGCGCTCGCGGCTCCAGGATTCGCGCCAGTTCCGTCTTCACCGTGGTTACGGTCATGTGAATGCTGAGTTTGTTGTTCTCGGCGACTCGTTGCAGCAATTCCAGATCGCGCAAAATCATATTGGACTTCGTCACGATCCCCAACTCAAGCCCGCGGTGCTGTGCGAACTCCTCCAGAAGAGCGCGAGTGACGCCGAACCTTCGTTCGGCCGGCTGGTAAGGATCAGTTGCCGTGCCAATGGCTATGCTCTCGCCGGCTTTAACTTTTTTGAGTTCACGGCGGAGCGTCCAGGCCGTGTGTTGCTTAACGTAGATCTTGCGCTCGAAATCCAGGCCGTCGCGCAGTTCCATAAACTCATGGGTATAGCGGGCGTAGCAGTACTTGCAGGCGAATTCGCATCCGCGGTAAGGATTGATGGTCCAGCTAAAGGGCATTCGCGGCACATTGCAGCGGCAGAGGACGGAGCGGTTGTTCAGGGTCAGGTATTCAACGTTGTGACCGTCATCCAGCGCTTCGCCCTCGGCCGCCAGCTTGGCGATCCCAACCAGCCGTTCTCCGGGCTCGAGTTGGGGGAAAAGGGAGTCCATGTATTCGTCTTTTGTTCGCTATTATGGCAATTGCGCCCGGCTTTGTCAAGTGGCAACAAAAAGCGCTGATAAACTGCATTTCCAGGGAGTGAACAACTGTCATGAGAGTAACGTGCTTTGTTCTGTTATTCGCCGCCTTGAGTCTGCGTGCCCAGACATCGACGCAGCTTCAAGGGTTGCAATATGCAAATCGTTTTTCCGGAGCGGATCTTGGGGACAGGATCACGCAATGCATAGCTGCGTTGCCGACAGCAGGAGGGATTTGCGACGCGCGTGACTTTTCCGGACAGCAGATGGCTGCCAGGGGTTTTAGTGTGGGCACTCCCGGCAAGCCGGTGGAAGTGATGCTGGGCTCAGTCACGCTGCTTACGGCACAGACGATCCACGTTCAGGCAAAGAGTTCAATTGTGGGTATGCCTGCTGCCATGGGAATCAGCACTGATCAGTCGCCGACCATGATCAAAGCGGCGGAAGCGACCGCGCTCAGTGCGGTGGTGCAGATTGACGGACCATTCGCAGTACTGCAGGACTTGACCGTGGACGGAAATCGAAAGAGTGCTCCCGGCGGAGGCGTGGGAATCCTGGTCAACAAAGCGAACCGGGTCGAGATGTCCCGCGTCACTGCGCAAAACGCGCCCAGGTTCGGCATTGAGATCTATTCCAGCAGCCAGAATGAATCCTGCTGCGCCAAGCTTTCCAAGATCATGGCAATCGCAAATGGAGCGGCCGGCCTGCACATTGCCAGCACCGCGGACGTGATGTTGTCAGTTTCCGAATTTGAGGGTAACGGGACCTTCGGGATCGAACTGAACAACGCCCCCACCACGCGGATTGAACACTGCGATATAGGCGGTAATCTGGGCGATGGAATCAGGATATATGGCTCTTCTTCTTCAGTCCTGCAAGCAAACCGGCAGATGATCGTGGGAAACCAATTCGGGAACAACGGACAACACGACATTAACGTGATTGGGTCCGATGGAAGGAAGCACGTTGCCACTGGCCATCTCATGAACTCCAACGAGTTCATTGGCAGTGACAAACGTCAGCCGGGCTTTGACGCCATTCACATCACCAATAGTGGAGAGAACACCATCAACGGCAACACATTCTCTGACACTCGCGCTCATCCCTATCGCGCTTGCGTCTACATTTCTGGGGACCAGGAGGTCAGGGACCTGGTGACAGGAAATTTCTGCCGGACCACGGACGCGAGCAAGATGGCTTTCTGGGGAACAGCGACGACTGTGCTCGCCAACAACCAACCCGTGAAGTAACGCTTACTGCGGCGGGAGGGCCTCGCAAGCTGTGTGCGTGAGTACGCTGCCGCCAGGAGTGGGAGAGCTATCGGCCTGCGCGTGAATGACTGAATCTTCGTTGGAGCAGAAGTCCTTGTCTCCATTGGTGGCGCCGGTGGGAGTAGCCGAGACTGTGTAGCCGAGGCCGCCGCTAAGTGTCACGTTATACCAAAAAGCGTCCTTCTGGCATTCAGTTGCGGTGCAACCCAGGGAGCTGTCAAGTAGACATGCATTTGTAGGGCTTCCACCCGTTGTGGAACACGGGGTGGCTCCAGGGCCAAGAACGGATAACGTAGCGAATCCTTGTCCCGGATAAAACGTGGTGTAAGCCGCTTCAGCCGTGTTAATAGTCCTAACCGTCGCGGCTGCAGCGGCATTGTTCGAAGCGATTCTTGATCTAATGAGATTTGGAATCGCGATGGCCGCGATCACCAGGATAATCGCCACCACGATCAGGAGCTCGATTAACGAGAAACCTTGTTGTTTTTGCGGCACCCTTAATCCCCCAAATCCTTGTGCTTTAGCGTATACCTGGTCCGTGGTTCCCGATTTACATACTATCTCTTGCATCTGATTGGCCATACTATCATTCGAGACGGAGGAATATAAGTCTTCAATCCTCAGTGGCTTGCGCTGTCTGCCGGTTCCTTTTGAAAACAACTCTCGGCCGATGACACTTTTTGCCATTTTCCGCAACACAAGTAAAAAGCGCGAGAGCCTGTTTGGTTCCGCCCTTCGTGCCATAAGTTTTAGAGTTCCCAGTTCAGGACTCTCGGACTACTGCGCTGCATATCCGGCACAAGTGTCGTGAGCGATCTGGGTGGGAGTTCCGCCCGCCGCCACGCCGACTGTGTCGGGGTTAAAGTGGATCGAGGCGTCGCCGTTTTAGCAATAGTCTTTATCGCCTAGCCCAGTGATCGGAATCGCGGAGACCGTGTAGTCGCCGGTCGTCAGGCCGATACTGACGGATAAGTCATATCAGACATTAGCAAAGACGCTTGCTCAAATTGAACTAGAAAAACGGGATATGGCTTTTTCTCCATATCCCGTTTGGCTCGTACCTCCCCAGGTACTGGCACTAACTTATGTTACTGCGCTTTGTATCCAGCGCAGGTGTCGTGAGCGATCTGGCTCGGAGTTCCACCCGCCGCCACCCCGGCGTTGTCGGGATTGAAGTGGATAGAGGCGTCTCCGTTTGAGCAATAGTCTTTATCGCCCTGTCCGGTGATTGGAATCGCGGTGACCGTGTAGTCGCCGGTCGTAAGAGCGATGCTGTAGTAGAAGGCGTCTTTGTTGCAAAAAGTGGTTCCGCTACCAGCGGTGCAGCCTAAAGTGCTATCAATCAGGCATGCAGCAGTTGAGGAGCCGCCACCCGCAGGACAGGAAGCCGCGCCCGGCCCAAGCGTCTTGAGATCAACGAAACCCTGTGTTGGGTACGTTGTCACGTAAGTTGTTTCGGTGGTGTTGAGTGTTCGCACAGTGGCAGCGGCGGCAGAATCATTGGCCGCGATACGCGACTTGAGCAGGTTGGGAATGGCGATGGCGGCAATGATCAAAATGATCGCGACCACAATCAGCAACTCGATGAGCGAAAAGCCTTTCTGTTTACGCATGGAGATCTCCTCTGTTGGATTCCTGGACATCTCTGAGTGACCGCCGTTTGGTCTAAACTCAAAATGATGTCTCGCTGTATGTATTGGCATGTTTAGCGCCAATGTAAGGGAAACTGATCTGACAAGTTACCTTAGATTACTGATTAGAATCAATAACTTAAACAAAGTAACGAGCGCCCATGTGCCCCCGGGTCACCTACTCGCCTCCATTGTATCCAGAAAGTGACAAAATTTGTCACTACTGGATGACACAGACTGTTACCTAGCCAAGGCTATTCCAGCAGGGGCGGGATCGGGTGGCCCGATCCCGTTAAATGTGATTACACCTAGAAAGGAATATCTTCGTCAGTAATCTGGGCGTGCTGCGCAACGTCGTCAGTTTGGGGGGGACGCTGATCCATCCCTCCGGCGCTGGCGCCTGCGCCACGTGAGCGCCCTTCGGAAGACTCGCCTTCACCTCGGCCACTCAGCAGCACGAGATCATTGGCGATCACTTCGGTGCGGTATTTCTTTTCGCCGCTTTGTTTGTCGTCCCAGCTCGAGGTTTGGATGCGGCCCTCAATGTAAATTTTGGAGCCTTTCTTCACGTACTCACCCGCGATCTCGGCCAACCGCTGCCAGGCCACGATGCTGTGCCACTCGGTGCGCTCTTGCCATTCCCCGCCTTGGTCTTTGTAGCGTGAGTTAGTGGCCATGGTGAATTTCGCCACGGCGGTGCCGTTGGGAGTGAATTTGACCTCAGGGTCCTTGCCTACGTTTCCCAGGAGTATCACTTTGTTGACGCTCTTCATGAATCCTTCTTTCTTTTGATGGGGGACACCAAAAACCGGCAGATGGCCAAGAATTTGGCGTTGGAAGCTTTCGCCTCCTATACGCCCCATGGTTTTCCGACACTATACCAGCATGCCCGGCTTTCTACAAAGGTGAAAATCAGACTCGGGCGCCATAAATCTGGTAAAGCATTACATAGACCACCACGCCCGTAACTGAGACATAGAGCCATACCGGATATGTCCAGCGGGAAATCCGGCGGTGCTTGTCAAAACGCGTCCGCAGTCCGTAACTCAAAGACAGCAAGACAAGTGGCGGGACCGCCGCTGCCAGCGCCGTGTGCGAGACCAGGATCGTGTAATACAGCGGACGCACCCAGCCTTGTCCGGGAAAGTGCACAGAACGCACATGGAAGTGGTAGAAGAGGTAGCAAGTCAGAAAGAGGGTGGAAGTGACAACCGCCGCGATCATACATAGCTTATGCAGTTTGACCTGATGATTGCGGATCAGCACGCGGCCAGTGGCAATAAGCACCGCACTCACGCCGTTCAAGCTGGCGTTCACCACCGGAAAGATATTGTAGTCAATTTGCATCAGACCACCGGTAGCGTGCTCCTTCGGTTCACAATCACAAAGCCTGCAATAAAAACGACAATGCCAAATGCCGCCAATACGCCTATAGAAGGCCACAGCGGCAGCAAACTCTGCGGAGCATTTGTGGGGAACATGGCGCGCAAAAGTGCGTCCATTCCGTAGGTCAGCGGATTGACGCGCATGATCCATCTGATCCAGCCGGAGGCTCCTGCAACAGGAAACAGCGCGCCAGAAAGCAGCCACAGCGGGATCAGGAACAAATTGATGACCGCGTGAAATCCCTGCGCTGATTCCATCTTCCATGCAATCGCGAATCCCAAAGCTGTGAGGGCAAAGGCCGTAAGAAAAGTTATGAGAGCCACTATCAGGAGTTGCTCCACACCCATCCTGATGCCGATGAATGGCGCCACAACCAGGAAGAGCAGACCCTGAACGGCGGAGAGTGTCGCGCCACCCAGCACTTTACCCAGGACGATTCCCGAACGATGCACCGGCGCCACCATTACCGACAGCAAGAAGCCCTGATTGCGGTCTTCAATTACGGACATCATGGTAAAAATGGATGTGAACAGAACAATCATCATCAGCGCGCCGGGGAAGAAGTAGTTCAGGTAATTGCCCTGTCCGGTTGCCCCGGCCCGCAGCGAGGTGCCAAACCCCGCGCCAATGACGATCCAAAAAAGCAGTGGCGAGGCAATCACGCCGACCACGCGCGCCGGCTGACGATAGAAGCGAACAATCTCGCGCCACCATAGTGTGAAGGCCGGGAGCAGAGGATTCACTCGAGGCAATGTGTCAGGCATGAGGGCCGTTTGCGCCATCAGTTTTGCTCCTCTGTTTTCTCTGTCCAGAAGCGATGCCCGGTCCTACGGATGAAGACATCTTCCAGGGTCGGTTTGCTGACGGAGATCGCCTGAATCTGCCCTGGGAATGATTCGACGATATCGGTGACGAAGCGATGGCCATCTTTTCGTTCCATGCGAACTTTGCCGTCCAGCACTGTTGTCTGAATGCCGAACCTGCGCTCGATTCCGAGTGCGAGAGCCTGCGGCTCTTGTGTTTCCAACAGGATCACGTCGCCGCCGATCTCGCTGCGCAAGTCCGCCGGCGTTCCCATCGCTACAATCTCTCCCGAGTTCAAAATGGCCAGCCGGTTGCAACGTTCGGCTTCCTCCATCAGATGAGTGGTCACGATCACCGATACTCCGTCGCGGCTCCGTAGCTCATGCAGGTACTGCCAGAGATCGCGGCGCGCGCCGGGATCAAGGCCGGTAGTAGGCTCGTCCAGCAGCAGTACCTTTGGGCGGTGCATCAACCCCTTAGCTAACTCAACGCGCCGCAGCATGCCGCCGGAAAATGTCTGTACGCGGTCGTTGGCGCGTTCCGCGAGACCAACGCGCTGGAGCATCTCGCTTACACGCTGCTTCAACTCACTGCCTTTCAAACCGTAGAGATGTCCTTGATGCCACAGATTTTCCGCGGCCGTGAGCTTGGTATCCACACTCTGTGCCTGGAACACAACGCCAATGCGTCCGCGAACGCTGTCCGGCTGGCTGGCAACCTCATAACCGCAAATCAGCGTGCGTCCGCTGGTCGGCAGCATGAGTGTGGAAAGAATCCTGAACAGGGTGGTCTTGCCGCTCCCGTTCGGCCCCAATAGCGCGAAGATCTCTCCTGCGCCCACATTGAACGAGACACCATTCAATGCGCGGCGGTTTCCGTAACTGTGGCGAACGTCGTCAACTTGAATCACCATCGCGAGGTCGTGGCCGGCTGCGCTTATGACGTTATTCTGCACAGTGGTTGCCATGCTAAAACCGCACAGCATCGATCATCATCAGTGCGAAGAGGATCGGCAGATATAAAACAGAAGCCTGTAAGAGCTGGCGCGCAAACTTTCTCGAATCCGGGGAAGTAGTGGGTAGCTTCGTGGCTGCCAGGCGGAGAACAAAGCCGAGAAACAGCAAGCCGATTATCAGCGCTCCCCCGATGTAGATCGCTCCGGCCATCTGCAGCAGGGCCGGCAGCAGGCTGATGGTCAGCAACGCGAACCCATAGGAGGTCATCTGCCGGATTACAGCTTTGCCGCTCGCGTCGACCACCGGCAACATTTTGATGCCGGCCGCCTGGTACTCATCGCGATACATCCAGGCAATGGCCTGGAAGTGGGGAAACTGCCAGAAGAAGACAATGGCGAAGAGCACCAGCGCTTCCTTTTCGACGTGACCGCGGATGGCAACCCAGCCTAGCAGTGGCGGCATGGCGCCGGGAAATGCACCGACAAAGGTCGAGATCGGGGAGATTCTTTTCAACGGCGTGTAGCACGCCAGGTAACAAGCCGCTGTACAAAACGCCAGGATACCAGTCAGCACGTTGGTCGTGATCGCCAGATACACCGATCCGAAGATCGTTGCCAGTAGTCCAGCGAAAATGCCGTTGCTCAGGGCCATTCGCTTTGCCGGCAGAGGACGGTTGCGCGTCCGCGGCATCAGCGCATCTACGCGATGCTCCAGCACTTCATTCAAGGCGGCCGAACCCGCACACGTCAGCCCGATTCCCAGCAGGGCATTGAACAGCTTCCAGGTAAGTGACGGCACTCCGGCCTTGGCCGCGCCCATGTAATAGCCGGTCCATGCCGTCATCACGATGAGCGACGTTACCCGAACCTTGAAGAGCTGCAAATAGTCGCCGGCCAGAGAATGCTTTCTCACCGCCAGCGATGGAGAAGCCACAGGAAGCACAACGGCTTCAGTCTTCTGCTCGGCCAGTTGCTGGGCGGTGCTGCTCATACCGTGGCTACCTCGCGATTTTTACGGGAGGCAAGAACTGGAACCGCGTCGCTGGCGTGCCGGTACGCTTGAATCACGAGAATTACGGCTGAAGCCAGGATAAGTGCGCCGATCCCGATGTGCGCCACCGTAGTGGCAATTAGGGAGAATGTGGGTTGAACTTCGTTCACGCCATAAACCACGCGCGTAACATAAGCCGCAAAGCCCAGGATCAATTGCAGCACGAGCAGGACCGTAAGCGCGTGTCCGGGCACCCGTAGCTGCGGGATGTTGCGGTGCCGCGTGAGCACACGCAGCCCGACATATACGATCAAACCACCCACAATCAGCGCGTTCAGAATATGCGGATAGAGAAACATGTGGATGATCTTGCGTGTCGGCCAGGTGTTTGCGCCCATCGGACCCAGCTTGGTCCAAACATGGCGAAACGCCGCGCCCAGGACCAATTGCAGATACAGGAAGCCAATCAACATCCACGTATGACGAATCAGAGGGCGAGAATCCTCACGCGAGATTGTCTCCGCCGGCTCTGCCAGCCAGCCGCGGCTGGTAAAGACGGCAATCGCCGCCAGCACGCAAAACATGGTCTGTCCCATGGCAGCATGAGCGGTCGAAATTGCCGGTGGCAGAAATTTGAGGACAGTCAGCCCGCCCAGAATGCCCTGGAAGATCACTCCCAGCACGGCGCCAATCGTGAGCGCTCGCATCCAACCGCGCTTGTCGACAATCCATGTCCAGACCGCGACAATGATTGTCATTAATCCAACAAATTCAGCGATCATCCGGTGACCATGCTCATATTTCACCCCGCCAACCATCGGTGGGACCTTCCACAGGGAACCTTGCGTGGTTGGCCAGTCAGGTACCGATAGTCCGGCGTTGTTGCTGGTTACCAGTCCGCCGGCCAGCAGGAGCAAAAAAGCCATGCAGGCGACGAAAACCGTGAACCAATGCTGAACGGGTCTGTAATGCAGGGAACTGCTCCTTGGGTCCGGAGAGAAAGTGAGTGCAACTCCAAACCCACTATTTTAGCACTGAAAAATCGTGCTCTTGCTGAGTGCGCAAATGGACCTAGTTGCCCATGAACGCAAAATCCGTCTTAGCCGATTCTTTGGGCCCGACCTTGATCTTTATCGTCTGCTCGCCATATTTTTCATGGACGGCGGCCAGGGTGTACTCGCCCGGCGGAAGATCTTTGATCGTAAAACTTCCATCGGCGGCGGTTACGGCAAAATAAGGGTGCGACATCACATTCAAGTAAGCCTTCATCCACGGATGCTGATTGCATTCCAGCACGATGTGCATTTCCGGTTTCTGAAAAGTCTTGAGAATGGGCTGATCGGTTGGCATTTGCGATTCGTTGAACGGCGGATTGCCGGTGGACATGGAATGTATGTTGTGCTCTGCTGTGTCTTCATTCAACACCTTGAACGGTTGTCCGGCCATGACGCCCAGAACGTGTGGGGCGTAACTGCATCCCTTCTGGCTCAGTACCACGGGCCCGGTGGGTGGAGCAAATCGTCCTTGTGGCAATCCGTCTTTCACGTAGACAAAGACATTCGCCAGCTTGCCGTTCTTCACCACAACAACGTCCGCGGCTCCAGGCTTGGCGGGGCAGCCCGGATCAGCCGTCATATCGATTGGAGAAAATCTGGGTGCCGTACCCTTGAAGCTGACGACGCCGGTGACGGAACCCGTTGTACTCTTGTCAATTGTCACTGGCGCGCTCTGGGCGGTTGGCGTAGCTGATTGCGACGCCGGCGGAGTGCTGCAGCCAAACAGCCCAAGCGCAAGTAAGAGACAAACGGAGAACGTGTAACCCAGCTTCATAATAGATCTGCCCTATCAGTGAAAGTCGGTAAAGCTAAATCGCGCTGACCGCTACAGCTTCCATATTCGCGATCACCGCATCGGCAAACTCGCTCGTGCCTGAGTGGCCGCCGACGTCGCGGGTGAGATGTTGTTTTTCCTTGTAAGTCTTTTCCAACGCCGTGTGGACCCGCTCCGCGGCTTCAATCTCGCCTAGATGTCGCAGCATCAGGATTCCCGATTGCAAGACCGCTGTGGGATTCGCCATGTCCTTACCGGCAATGTCCGGAGCCGAACCGTGAACGGCCTCGAAGATCGCGCACTTCTCGCCGAGATTCGCGCCCGGCACAAGTCCCAACCCGCCGACAAACGCGGCGCAAAGATCGGAGATAATATCGCCGTAGAGGTTCTCCATGACCAGCACGTCGTATTGGTAGGGATTCATGACCAGCTGCATGCACGTGTTGTCGATGATGTGCTCGCCATAGGTAATTTCCGGGAAACCCTTGGAAACATCGCGGGTGCAGCGGAGAAAGAGCCCGTCGCTCATCTTCATGATGTTGGCCTTGTGGATGGCGTGTATGCGCTTGCGCTTCTCGCGCCGCGCATACTCAAAAGCAAATTTCGCAATCCGAGTAGACGCTTTCTCCGTGATGATCTTGAGCGCTTCCACTACGCCCGGGACAACTTCATGCTCAATACCGGAATACTCGCCCTCTGTGTTCTCCCGGACAATCACCAGATCAACGCTGGGATACCGCGTAGGCAGGGAAGGAAGATTGCGGATAGGGCGAAAATTCGCATACAGCTCGAACTTTTTGCGCAGCGTCACGTTGATGCTGGCGAACCCGCCGCCGATCGGAGTTGTGACCGGGCCCTTGAGTCCTACGCCCGTGCGCTCGATGGATTCAACCAGAGCCTTGGGAATGTATTCCTTGTATTTCTCAAAAGCGTCAGCGCCGGCGTTAATGGATTCCCATTCAATCTTTACGCCCGATGCGTCGAGGATGCGGACGGCCGCGCTTGTGACTTCCGGGCCAATGCCATCACCCGGAATTAATGTGACCTTATGTGCCATAGATTTCTTCAGGATTTTGCGCCAGACTTCGCCTTGGCCGGCTTTTGCTTTTCGTCTTTGACTGCGAGCAGGTGCTCCAGTTCAGCGTGGAACTCGCTTACGTCCTTAAAGTCGCGGTAGACGGAGGCAAAGCGGATGTACGCAACCTTATCAATATTCTTGAGCCGGTCCATAATTAACTCGCCCAGCTCACCGGTAGTGCGCTCGCGGTCGCTGGAATCCACCACGAACTGTTCCAAGTCGTTGACGATCTGCTCCATCTTTCCCATGGAGATAGGGCGCTTCTCGCACGCGCGCAACACGCCGGCCAGTACTTTCTGGCGCTCAAACTTTTCCCGGCGTCCATCTTTCTTCACCACCATGTACGGGATCTCGTCAATGCGCTCGTAGGTGGTGAAGCGCTTTTCGCACTTCAGACACTCGCGGCGGCGGCGAATGGATTCGCCCTCTTTGCTCTCGCGCGAGTCGACGACCTTGTCATTTTCGAACCCGCAAAAAGGACATTTCATGGGTGATAACTAGAATTAACTAAAGTACTTTTGATTGTAACAAAATCAATCGGGAGATCGGGTGATCGCCGTGATCGGGTGATCGCAGACCGGAATCTGAACTCGTCACAGAGGGAGATAGAGAAGCAGGGCCTAGCCAGGGCATTTTTATCGCGTGGTGTTGTTTTTGTTGCTAACGGTGCATTTCCGATCACCCGATCACGGCGATCACCCGGTCTCCCGATCTTCCAACTCCTCGCTCTCCTGCTCCAGCTTCATGAAGGAAAGCCGCTCGCGATGTGCCATGAACAATCCAACCGGGATGATTGACATAAAGGTGACGAGCCATAGCATCATCCCGGCACTGGTAGCTACCTCGGGCTGCACCTGGAATATGTTTTTGAGGATGGAGATGGTGGCCAACTGCGATCCGCCGCCTACCATGGGCAATTGCAGCAATCCACCAGCAACGCTTCCAGCGGTTAAAAAGAGAGTGCTGGAAAGATTCATGCGCGCCAGCGTGGGATCGGCGTAGGCGTGGGTGACCGCAACATAAGACAGACCAATCACAACCCAGATCAAGAGCGATACCGCAGAAAGCTGGATGAACGAACCAAGATCATGAATGGTGTTCAGCCCTTCACCAAACGCATGCACTCGGTGCGCGACTGCCTCGCCAAGCTTTTTGGAGATCACACCAAACATCTTGCCGGTAAAGCGCGCTGCTGCTCCCGGGTTGCGGCGGATGGCTGCGGCGCACAAGGCAACCACAACTGTTCCGCAAAGAATGATGAACGCCGAGATCTTGAACATATCGAAAGCGGAGACATGGAAGCCGAGAAACTTGTGGTAGGAGCCTTGAAAACCGGGAAGCTGCCTGAGACGCGATTCAGCCAACAAGATGTTCACTGCCATGATGATGGCGAATGCGCCTACGTCGAAAATCCGCTCGACGGTCCAGACCGCCATTTGCGCGGCCATGCTCAAACCTTCGCGGCGTGCGACCAGAAGTGGCCGGATAAATTCGCCGGGACGTCCCAAGAGCGCGGTGCCGGTGAAGCCGATCACGGTCGGGGGCAGCAGACGCCAACTGGTGGTGCGGCAAACCGGCCGCAATAGGATCTTCCAACGCACGGCGCGAAGATAGTAGTCAAAATAGATCATGGCTGCGCCCAGGCCAATGAAGTAAAAGTTGGCGCCTTCCGTGGCCGCCGCGAACTTGTGCCACTCAAACTTCTGCCATGTCCGTACCTGGAGATAGATCAATCCAGCCAGGACCAGCACGACCATCGCCGTGATAAGCGCTCTCTTCTTGCTCATGGAGTGAAATTGAGTGTAAAGCCTTTCACGAAATTTGAGAAACTGCGGAGATAGATTGTGGGAGAGTTTTCTTAGGCGTAGATCAGCGGCAGCAAAATCAATTCGTTGCGGACGGGACATCCGCGCTGGCTTGCGCGGTCTTCGTCTTCTTGCCGCGTTTTGCGGCAGAAGTGAAAGCAGTGGTTGCCGGAGCGACAGCCTTCATCTGCGCGCGCTTCCTGGCGTTGAAGTCGCGCACTATCCGCGCAATGTAGGCGTGGGTCTCGTAAAAAGGAGGTATGCCGTGATATTTGTCGACGCGGTGTGCCCCAGCGTTATAAGCGGCCAGGGCTTTGATCGGATCGTCGTGATATTGATCGAGTAAGCGGCTCAGGTAAAGCGTTCCCGCATCTACGTTCGCCTTGGGATCGAATGGATCAGCGACGCCCAGCTGCGCTGCTGTTTTCGGCATGAGCTGCATGAGGCCCTGCGCGCCTTTAGGCGAGACGGCCCGAGGATGGAAACCACTCTCGGCTTTGATGACGCTGTTCACAAAGTCAGGATCAAGGCGGTTGCGATTGCTGGCATCGCGCACTAACTGATCCAGGTCAACTTGCTGAAGTTGGGCCGCTGAAGGCGTTGCCGATTTCACCATCGGTGTCACGACTGAGGGAGCAGCAGTCGCGGATGTGGGCGCAGGAGTGATGGGAGTCTCGTCTGTCTCAAACGATGCAATCTCCGACGCTGGAATATCAACGTGCCCGCCTGCTGTGTACAGGCGCATGGTATCGCCATTCTGCTCGCGGCGTTCGCAGCGAATGCTAAAGCCATTCTTCAGAACGGCTATCTCGCTGGCCAGGGCCGGGAGTTGCGCCGCTACCACGAATGCGGCGAACGCGATACGTATCGAATGCTTCATGCGCAAACTCTTATTTAACCTGAACTGACGGATGAAAGCCAGCGCCAAGTAACCGCTCTACCGCTTGTGCCACTCCGCTATCCTCATTGCTCGCCGTCACCATCCAGCCGTTCTGCTTCAATTCTTCAGATGCATTTCCCATCAACACCGGAAGCCCCGCGAATTCAAGCATTTCCAGGTCATTGTGGTTGTCGCCGATGGCCATGATTTCCTCCGGACGAAAGCCATGGTGCTCCGTCCAGCGCCGCAGGGCATGTCCTTTGGAGCAGCCGCTATGCAGGATGTCCAGAATGCACAGGTCGCGATAGTCATATTGCGTTTTGACCACGGAAATCTCGTCCAGGAAGCCGGCTTGGTCGAGCCGCTGCTGGACCTCAGCCATCCGCGCCAGCGTTCCGCAATACATGGCCTGAATGGGATCTTCTGTCAGCGCCGCTTCCAGGGGGACGACGTGCTGCATGTTGGCGGCGTTCACATCAACCCAACGTGAGACGCTCTTGGTCAGCTCGTCCACGCGCTCGACCGCCAGGGCATCGTGTCCGGAACGATCGAAGGTGATCACAGCGTGTCCGCGAAAAGCGTCCATATGCCGGATCAACTTGCGGGCCGTCTCTGCGGGGAGAAAATCCGTGTAGAAGGTTTGTCCGGAAGTTGAACGGATCACGGCGCCGTTTGAGCTGATGAGCGAGACAGGAATCCCCAGCTCCTGGGCAATGGGCAGAGCGTAGTCGTGCCGGCGGCCCGTGGCCAACACCACCAAGAGTCCAGCGTCGTGTGCTGCTCGCAAAGCATCCCGGTTACGCTGCGTGACCTGGAAATGCGGATCGAGCAAAGTGCCGTCAATATCGATGGCGATGAGGCGAATGGATTTCACTGGCTCTATTGTATTGGACACGGGCGCTTTCTCTTGCGCGCTGGATGTAGACGGTGCGTGACGTCCGTCACAGCGTTCGCCGTCTTGGTCGGTGAATGATGAAAAATGCAGGAGGATACCATGATTCTGGCCAAAGTGAGTCTTACCTCTCCAAAAGGGTTGCAGTTCACTGCGGAAACCGGGCACGGCCATCGGTTGATCATCGACGATATGGTCGGGCATACTGGCCCCAAGCCGATCGAACTGTTAGCCGCGGCGCTGGCGGGCTGCACAGCTTTTGATGTAGCCACCATTCTCAGAAACAAGAAGCACAAAGAGCTGAAGGGCTATGAAGTCTCGGTGGAAGCAGAGCAGAAACAGTCGCCGCCCCAGGTTTTTACGAAGGTGCGAATCCATCACTCCATCGTTGGAGCAGATATTGACGTCCAGTCGGTGGAAGATGCGATCGAGCTTTCCGAGACAAAATACTGCTCCGTAGGAGCCATGGTCAGGCAAAGCGGCGCTGAGATCACGACCACCTACAGCATCCGGTCGGACAAAGACTCTGAGGTCGGCACGATCACCAACAGCGCAGCCTAGGTTTGCAGAGACGGTGCTCGGTGCGAGCTTCAGTCGTGCCGTTGAAGGTAGGAGAGCACCGGCTTCGGCCGCTGCGCTTCTCTGCGAACAATCAGAGTGTTTTTGCGAAACAGGTGCAGTGGCTAAAGCCTGATCGCAAAGAGTATCTTTCGGCACGACTGAAGCTCGTGCCTTGATAGGAACCTTCCTGGAAGTCAGTACTTGACAATCCTGGCGAACGAGTGCGGATCAAGGCTGGCTCCGCCGACCAGTGCTCCGTCGATTTCCGGTTGTGACATCAGCGCGGCCGCGTTTTCCGGTTTTACGCTGCCGCCATAGAGAATGCGCAGGGTTTCCGCGACCTGATCGCCGAATGCCCTTGCGGCTTCGGCGCGGATCACGCTATGAGCGTCAGCAGCCATTTCCGGTGTCGCGGTTTTTCCGGTTCCAATGGCCCAGACGGGTTCATACGCCACAATTAAAGGCGCAGCTTCCAGGCCCGAGATGTCACGAAAGGCAATGCCGCACTGCCGCCGCAAGACGTCTTCGGTCAAGCCCGCTTCACGCTCCTCCAGAACCTCGCCCACGCAGACGATCGGTTGCAGGCCCGCTTTGAGAGACATCTTGAGTTTGCGGTTTACTGCGTCGTCGGTCTCGCCGAAAAGCTGGCGGCGCTCCGAATGTCCGATGATTACGTGGGAGCAGCCGACCGAGCGCAACATGTGGGCTGAGACTTCGCCAGTATATGGGCCCTCTTTTTCCCAGGAGACATCCTGCCCGCCGGCGCCGATTCTGCTGTCACGCAAAGCCTCTACCACTGTGGGAATGCAGACGAAGGTGGGGCACAGAACAATGTCGTCGCGCTGGTGATCGCGCACCAGCGGCAGAAATGCGGCTATGTAGGCGTGCGCATCAGGCGGCGTTTTGTACATCTTCCAGTTGGCGGCAATGAGTTTTTTTCTCATAAGGAGCAATTAGCAAATCGTAATTGGCAATCAGCCGGGAACAAGCCTGAACCTGACCATCGCATCTCAAGGGCTAGGCGCGGCATCTTCAAACTGAAAGCCAGGCATTGTCTTGGCAAATTCCAGGGCTTCCATCGAATACGCACGGTGGGTGCGAATGTCAAACAGGACGAAACGCACCGTTCTTACAGACGAGTTCTGCAGGCATTCGACGACGGTGGCCAATGCGGTCCGCGCGGCGTCGTGCACCGGATACCCGAATGCGCCTGTGGAAATGGAAGGGAAGCTAACGCTGAGACACAAGAGTCCCTCAGCGAGCTTCATTGACTCGCGATAACAACTTGCCAATGTCTCTGCTTCGCCGTTCGAGCCATCCTGCCATACCGGTCCAACCGTATGGATCACGTGTTTGGCTTTCAGATTGGCTCCTGGTGTGGCGACAGCTCGTCCCGGCGGCAACGGCCCGTGTTGGGCACGAATCTTTCTGCATTCTGCCAGCAACGATGGCCCGGCAGCCCGATGAATCGCGCCATCCACACCGCCTCCCCCGAGCAGGCTGGAATTGGCTGCGTTCACGACCGCATCAGTGGTTTCATTCGTGATGTCGCCAATGATCAGATCGAGCGAAGCGTCGCCGATCCAATATCGTTGACGGGCGGCCTCGTTCATTTGTCCGTAAGCGCCTCAACGCCGGGCAGCTTTTTGCCTTCCAAAAACTCCAGTGACGCTCCGCCGCCGGTGGAGATGTGTGTGATCTTATCGGCCACGCCGGCTTCGTGCACCGCCGCTACCGAATCACCGCCGCCCACGATGGATGTTGCAGCCTGGTTGGCCGCAATGGCCTGCGCGATCTTCATGGTGCCCTTCGCAAAGGGCGCGACTTCAAAAACGCCCATCGGGCCGTTCCACACAATGGTCTTCGCCGCCGCGATTTCCCTGGAGAATGCGGCTATGGTTTCAGGACCAATATCCAGCCCCATCTTGCCTGCGGGAATGCCTTGCTCGTCCCGGACGATCTGCGTCGTAGCTGACGCATCAATCTTGTCGGCGACCACGTGGTCCAGCGGCAGCAGCAAACGGACATTTCGGGTCTTCGCTTCAGCCATGATGTCGCGCGCCAGATCGAGCTTGTCGGCTTCCACCAGCGACTTGCCGACTTGCTTGCCCTGCGCTTTGGAGAAGGTGTAAGCCATGGCGCCGCCGATCAGCAGAGCGTCAACCTTGGTCAGCAGGTTGCGCAGCACGTCGATCTTGTCAGACACCTTGGCTCCGCCAATGATCGCCACAAAGGGTTTTTCCGGGTTGGTTACGATCTTGCCCAGATACTCCAGCTCTTTTTGCATGAGCAGGCCGGCGGCGGCCGGATGAAGAAACTTAGTGATGCCTACTGTCGAAGCGTGTGCGCGATGCGCTGTGCCAAACGCGTCATTGACGTAGATATCGGCCAAGGCTCCGAGTTGGCGGGAGAACGCTTCGTCGTTGGCCTCCTCTTCGGGATGAAAGCGCAGGTTTTCCAGCAGGAGCGTCTGTCCTTTTTCCAGCTTGGCCGCCATCTCTTCCGCTGCCAGGCCAACGCAGTCCGGAGCAAAGCCTACATTGCAACTGCGGCCCAGCTTTTTGTCGAGCAGCATACGCAGACGCTCGGCCGCCGGTTTGAGACTCATCTTGGGATTAACCTTGCCCTTGGGACGACCCAGATGTGAAGCAAGAATGAGCCGCGCGCCTTTACGCAGAGCATATTCAATCGTGGGCAATGTCTCGCGAATCCGCGTGTCATCGGAGACGCGTCCGTCTTCCGTAAGCGGCACATTGAAGTCCACCCGCATGAAGACGTGCTCATCGTCGAGCTTCAGATCTTGTATGGAAAGCTTTGCCATTTTCGTTCTCTAGCTTAAAGCCCCTTTTTGTTCATGAAGTGGATGAGGTCACGTACGCGGCAGGAGTATCCCCACTCGTTGTCATACCAGGAGATGACCTTCACGCAGTTTCCGGCGACCACGCGGGTGAGCGGCGCGTCGACTACTGAGGAGCGATCGTCCCCGCGGTAATCCACCGAGACCAATTCCTCTGTCTCCACGCCCAGAATTCCTTTCATGGGACCGTTTGCGGCGGCGAGCATGGCGGCGTTTACTTCTTCCGGCGTAGTTTTTTTCTCCACAAACGCAACCAGGTCAACGACGGAGACGTTCGGCGTCGGAACGCGCATGGCGAATCCGTCGAGCTTGCCTTTCAGATCCGGGATCACCAGGTGCAGGGCCTTGGCTGCGCCGGTGGATGTTGGGATCATGGACAGGGCAGCAGCGCGGGCGCGACGCAGGTCTTTGTGGGGAAAGTCGAGAATGACCTGATCATTGGTATAGGAATGGATCGTGGTCATGGTGCCGCTCTGGATCTTGAAACTGTCATGTACAACTTTAGCTATCGGAGCTAAACAGTTAGTAGTGCAGGATGCATTCGAAACCACATGATGCTTTCCCGGATCGTACTTATCTTCATTCACGCCCAGCACAATCGTGATGTCCTCACCTTTGGCCGGCGCTGAAATAATCACTTTTTTCACCGGACCGCGGAGATGCTTTTTTGCCTGGTCGGCATCGGTGAACTTGCCTGTGGATTCAATCACGATTTGCGCGCCGACGCCCGGCCAGTCGATGACAGCAGGATCTTTTTCCGAGAAGACCTTCAGCGGCTTGCCATCGATGGTGATGGAGTCACCCTGGGCGCGAATGTCGTGCTTCAGGTTGCCGAGAATCGAATCGTACTTGAGCAGATGGGCCAGCGTGGCCGGGCTGGTCAGGTCGTTGACCGCGACAAACTCAATGTTCGGATCACCCAGAGCGGTTCGGAGCACGTTTCGTCCGATGCGGCCGAAGCCGTTGATGCCAACCTTCAATGCCATTTGATTCCTCCCCACGGAAACTGGAATTTTGATGCAGATCGAAGGTGACAGGAAACTCGCCGCACCTCATTGAAACTTTTCAGGTTAGCATATCGGCGGGAGCGGCGTCATGAGGGGTTGCAATGCAAACGATTGTTTCGAGCAAAGCCCCAGGACCTTATGGCGGGGCAAAGTTTGTGGTACAAGCATCGCAAGCCAGTAAGCGTTGCAACCAATGCCCAAGTCAGTTTCAATCATAGCGGGGTTTCTCTTTCTTGCGACAGCGATTGCCGTGGTGGTTGGCTTTTCCCTTTTGTTTCCTAGTCCGGCGATGGATTGGATGTGGGAACTGAACCGACCTGGAGCAGCGGTGTTCCAAAAAATGGGAAGAATCTCCGGAGCATTTCTGCTTGTTCTCGCGGTCGGTACATGTGGCTCAGCGGTCGGACTGTTGAGGCGCCGGCGTTGGGCGTGGTGGTTTGCCGTGACACTGTTCGCGGTTGATGTCGCTGGAAACATAGGCAGTTTCGTTGTCACGCGCGACTTTCTCAGGAGTGGCGCGGGCGCGGCGATCTCCGGTATTTTTCTGTTGCTTCTTTTGCATCACAACGTCAGAGAGTATTTCCGATAGTGCTCCATCGCAGCCTGGACATGTGCAACGGCCTTCTACTCTTGTCGCAAAGCAAGCAGCGGATCGATCCGTGAAGCTCGCCTCGAAGGGATTGCCGAGGCTAGCAGCGTTACCGCAAACAGCAGCGCCATCGCCATGGCGAGGCTGCGATAGTCATTCACCTGCACCTCGAACAGCAACGTGCGCAAAAGGCGCGCCGCAAAAAAAGAGCCGGCGGCGCCGACGGTCATTCCAGCCACAGCCCAGCGTGCAGCCTGGCCGAGAATGGCTTTCATGATTCGAGCGGGTGTTGCTCCCAGCGCCATCCGTACGCCGATTTCACGTGTGCGTTCAGACACCAGGAAGGCAATCACGCCGTAGAGTCCAATGGTCGATAGAAGAAGTCCTGCAGCTGCGAACAAACTGAGCAGGATGGCATTGAACCTGGGTGTCTGCTCCAGTTTGCTTACCTGCAAGGACATGGGCGCAATCTGCACCGGCACGGTCGGATCGATCGCGGCAATTTCCTTCCGTAGCCAATCCTGCACCGGACGCTGGTCAAGCGGACTGCGTACAACTACGCTGGCCGCGCGACTCCCCAGCGCGCGATTGCCCAATCCATAATCGGCAACATGCTTGCGCACGAAGTAATATTCGGGGTCGGCGGCGCTGGAGAGAGCAGTATTTCGGACGTCGCCGGCAACTCCAATAATCGTGAACCACGGCGGCGCAAGATTCAGGAGAACCCGCTTGCCGATTGGGTCTTCGTTCGGGAACATCCTGCGGTCCAACGAGTCGCTGATGATCAGAACGTTGTCGCCTGAACTGCGATCTTCTTCGCGGAACCCACGTCCCCGAATGATCGGAATATCGAGCGCGTGGAAGTAATCTGGCGTTACCAGCCGCCATACCACGTTTCCGCCGGTGCCTTGAGCTTGCACTGGCTCGTGCCCTTCCACTTGTATCGTGCCATATAGAGTGCTTCTTGAAGGGCCTAGTGGCAGGGAGTCGCTGATGGCCACAGTGCCGGGAATGCCGTGCAGTCGGGCTTCCAGTTTCTCGAAGAAGTTAAACCGTTGGGTTGGGTCGGGATAGAGTTGCTGGCCGAGAACGACCGTTGCCGTCGATACCTGTTGGACCCGCATGCCCAACTGCACGTCTTGCAATTTCCACAGACTGCGGAGGAGCATGCCTGCGCAGGTCAGCAGCACCAGGGAAACGGCAATCTGGCCAGCCACCAGGATCTGGCGGAAAATGCTTCGCGAGGACGCGATGGTGTGTCCGCTGCCGAGCATCTCCAGGCGGGGCGATTGCAGCGCGGGCGCCAAGCCAAACAAGATTCCGGAGACCAGTGAAGCAGCCAGGGTAAAGCCCAGCACGCGAAAATCCAACGCTGCGTTGTTGAGAAAGGGCATACCTTGAGGAGCGATGCTGACGAATACTCGCAAGAGAAGCCATGCGACTGAAAATCCAGCAATGCCACCAATCAAACCGAGCAAGAGGCTTTCCGTCAGGGTCTGGCGGGCGAGTCGGAGACGATTGGCCCCGAGTGCGGAGCGCACAGCGATTTCGCGTTGCCGTCCGGAGGCCCGGGCGAGCAGCAGGTTGGCAACGTTGGCACAGGCGATCAAAAGCACTGCCAGCACGGAGCCCAGCAGTATCCAGGATGCTAGCCGCGCGTCGTGGACCTGGCGGTCGCGCAGAGAACGTACTCGCAACTTTACTTCCTTCCGAAATCTGGGCGGAACGAAGTTCAAGGACTCGTTGAACAGTGGCTGCAACGCGGCTTCAGCCTGCGCGATGGTCACGCCCGGTTTCAATCGGGCAAATGTAGCCAGTACGCGGCCAACGTTCGGCCGGCGCTGGTTGGCCGGATCGAGCGCTTGCGGTATGAGTATCTGGGCCGTATCGAGTGTTGGTAGCTCAAAGCCGGATGGAAGAACGCCGACGATGGTCGTGGCCCGCCCGTCAATGGGCATGGTCTTGCCGACGATGGCGGGGTCGGCGGCGAAGCGGCTCTTCCACAAACCATGCGACAGAAGGGCCACCCGCGGAGCATTTGGGCGATCTTCGTCGGCGGCGAAGTTGCGACCGAGCAGCGGCGCTACGCCGAGTGTCGAAAGAAGATTGCTTTCCACTCGGGCGCATCTGATCCGTTCTGGATTCTTATCGGTCAGGTCACAATCGTCCACGCCGGTCAGCGTAGCCATACTCGCAAATGGCGCCTGACGCTCACGCCATTCCATGTAATCGGATCCCAGCAGGAATTCCTGCTGTGCGATGGGTGCAGTCATCCCAACGGAGACAAGCCGTTCATCCTGGGTATAGGGCAAACTGCGAAACAAAATACGATCAACCACGCTGAAGACCGCGGTACTTACACCAGTCCCCAGCGCGATGGCCAGAATCGCGGTAAGGGCAAAACCGTGGTTGCGGCGCAGTCCACGCATCGCGTAGCGAAGATCATAGGTCAGGATTTCCAGGAAGAGAGGGGTTGGCATGGCGGATCGCTCCTTACTTGGCGGCCCAAATTTACAAGAGACACCGCGACCAGCTTTTATGTTCCTAAGGCAGCAATCCGTGCTTACTCTGTCGCCAGGCTCTTCATAAACTCATAGTAAAAATCTACGCCATCGTAAAAGTCTTTCACTCGCAGACGCTCGTCTTTTCCGTGAGCGCGGTCATCGTCCACATCGGTGAACATTCCCGGCACGCCATAGGTGGGAATACCTGCGATGCGCAGATACTTGCTGTCACTTGCTCCGGCGTCCATTATCGGCACGACAGGGAGTCCGCCATAGAGCTTTGTGCTGAGTTCTTCGAGTTTCTTCAGGATTGTCGGATTGATTGGCGAGGCCGGCGCCGGTACGGCTTCTCCCACAACGCTGACGGTAATCCGGTCATCGGCCAATACGCGCTTGAGCGTCGCTTGCACTCTCTCCAGGGAGTCGTTGGGCAACATGCGGCAGTTGACATTGGCTGTAGCGGTTTGCGGAAGCGCGTTGTTGGCGTGCCCGGCTTGCAAGCGAGTGGCAACGCAGGTAGTGCGCAGCAGGGCATTGTAGTAGGCGGATTGTTGCGAGAGTTGTCGCGCTACCACCGCGTCCTTAGGATTGCGCGCGATAGCACGGAAAGCCGCCGCAGTCTGCGCATCCTGCAACGGAGCTGAGCGCTCGAAGAATCCGCGCGTGGTCTCATTCAGCTCGACGGGAAATTTATAGTCCGCCAGACGGTTGAGCCCGGCGCTTAAGTGGTAAATGGCATTGTCTGCGATCGGGCGCGAGCTGTGTCCGCCATTGCTCGTTACTTCGAGGTGGAAATCAACATAATTCTTCTCGCTCGTCTGCATTCCGATAAGAAAACGCTTGCCCGCTTTGCTCTCAAATCCACCGGCGTCTGTATTCAGGCAGTACTCTGCGTCAATCAATTCGCGATGGTTCTTGGCCAGCCAGTCTGCGCCGTTGTAATTGCCGCCCTCTTCGTCTGCCGTTAGCGCGAGGATGAGGTCGCGCGCGGGAGTCCAGCCTTCCTGCTTCAAACGGATGAAGTTGGCCGCGAGGATTGCATCTCCGTCTTTGATGTCAATGGTGCCGCGACCGTAGAAATACCCGTCGACCTCGCTGAGCTTAAAAGGATCCATGGACCAGTCTTGGCGCAACGCCTGAACAACGTCCAGATGCCCAACAAAAAGGATGGGCTTACCCTGCCCGCGACCACGCAGGCGCACGACCAGGTTGCCTTTGTTGGGTATTGGACCGAGTACTTTGAGGTCAGCTTCAGGAAATCCGGCTTTGCGAAAGCGCGCAGCCATCGCTTCGGCCGCGGTGGTCACGTTTCCTTCGGGTGTGTCGGTGGTATTGATCTCGACCAGCTCTTTCAGAATGTCGCGCGCGAGCTGCTGCGTAGGAGTGAGAGTCGGCGAAGCCTGTTGGGCTGGAACGGCGGTTGCGAACACCAGCAGGCAAGAGAGGAAGATATATTTTGCGTAGTGCATGAAAGCGCGGGGTCCTTTTGTTAAGTTAAGAACGCGATTATAGCGAAGTGGGCAGGCCAGTTCCGAGAGTTAGTGACTGCGTGGGCGGTACACCGCTGCGGCTCGCTCTTGAAACAGGCAAATTGCATGCTTACTCAGAAAGGAATACATGCTAAGACTTTCTTCATTTCTTGTAGTCGGACTGATCGTGCTTACTCTCGACGCTGGCGTGGCTCGTCCTCCGATTGACAAAAATCATTCCAGCATTGCTTTCCATGTGCCGATCATGAATGGCATGTCGAAAGTCCATGGCGGTTTTTCGGATTTCGATATACAACTCGACTACGACGCCGATGACATTACGAAGTCAGCCGTCCACACCGTGATCAAGGCCGACAGTATCAACACCGGTATCACTGCGCGCGATAATGACCTGCGCGGTCCGGGTTTCTTCGATACTGCAAAATATCCGACGATCACATTTGACAGCACCAAAATCGAAAAAGCCGGCGACCACTACACTGCTCACGGCAATTTCACCATGCATGGCGCTACGCATGAGATAGAGTTCCCGTTTAAGTTGACCGGCACTGTGAACGATCCCAGGACTGGTAAGCGGGTCGTCGGGTTTGCCGGTACTCTTAATCTCAACCGGCGCGATTACGGAATTAATTGGACTCACCCGCTCGATCCCACATTCGTGGGTGACAGAATTGAAGTAGAACTTGAAGTGCTGACCAAAAAATTCTGAGCTGGCGGTGAATAAGTCCGCGCTATTCACTCCGCAGCACGATCTGGGGTTCAATGCGCGTGGCCCGAACTGCCGGGATCAGAGCGGCCAGCGTCGCGACGATGCAGAGCACCAGACATCCACCGAGCAGCGTCACAGGATCGTTGGCGCCGATCGAGAACAGCATGCTGGAGAGGGTCCGCGTGAGGGCCAGGCTTACCAGCAGTCCAAGGGCGATCCCAATCGCGGTCAGCAATACGCCCTGGCGCGCCACCAGCTTCAATACATCACCGCGGTGCGCGCCCAGTGCCATCCGCACCCCAATTTCCCGCGTACGCTGGGCCACTGAATAGGAGACGACTCCATAGATTCCCACTACGGCCAGCGTCAGCGCCAGTCCGGCAAATAGAGTCAGCAGAGAGCTATAGAACCGTGGCTCAGCCAGCGAATCGAAGAGCGCCTGGTCCATAGTGCTGAGCTGGCTGATTACGATATTCGGGTCAAATGACCTGATCTCACGTTCGATTGTGGATGCCATCGCAGAAGCCGGCGTGGCCGTGCGCACAGCAAGATACACTCGACTGTCGAATCTCCGTTTTGCCTCCTGGTAAAACACCGCCTCAGGCCCCTGGTTCAATCCCATGTACTTGACGTCACCGACCACGCCAACGATCTCGACCCAGTCGTTGCCAGCATTGATGTCCGGGCCTGCTTCCTTGAAGCGTTTTCCGATCGGGTCGTCACCGGGGAAATAGCGCTGGGCGAAAAACTGGCTGATGACGGCTACGGGATGTTTATCGTCGTCGCTAATGTACCGGCCCTTCAGCAGGGGAATTTGCAGGGCGCGGAAGTAGTCGGCGCTGACCAGCGGACATGTTGCGGCCGGATATGCTTCCTGGCTCCACGGTTTGCCTTCAATCTCGAACGTGTCCCAGTTCCAGCGACGGTCGGGAGGCAAACTACTGGAGATCCCGGCAGCTGCCACACCTGGCAGTCGCCGCAAATCTTCCAGCAGACGCTGATACTCGGCACTGCCCACGCGCCCAATGTCATCCTGGGTGACTGAGCCCACATTGGGTGTCGGGAGGTTGGTAAGAGAAACCTGCATGGTCAAAACGTTTGAGGGAGACGCCTGAAATCCAGTCTTGACGCCCTGCAATCGCACAAGGCTGCGGAGAAGGAGTCCGGCGCCCATCAATAGAACAAAAGAGAGCGCCACCTCCGTGACGATTAAGATGGAACGTGCGCGATGTTGCTCCACAGTCCCTGACCCGGTGCGCGCATTCTCCTTCAGCCCATGGTTGAGCTCACGCCGCGAGCTCTGGAGCGCAGGCGCCAGACCAAATAGGAACCCGGCAGCGAGCGCGACGATAAACGTGAAAAGAAGCACCCAGAGATTGAGCTGGATTTCGTCAATGCGGGGCAGTCTGCCCGGGTTCCACCGCCGCAGCAGGTTCAGCGCGGCATAGGCGAGGCCGAGTCCCGCGCCTCCGCCGGCCAGCGCCAGCAGCGCGCTTTCGGTCAGTAATTGGCGGACGATGCGGCCTCGAGCGGCGCCGAGTGCCCGACGTACTGCGACTTCGCGCTCACGCCCGCTCGCCTTCGCCAGAAAAAGATTGGCTACATTGGCAGTGGCGATCAGCAACACCAGGACAACGGCGCCGAAAATAACCAGCAACGCTGGCCGCACGTCACCCACTAGCGCATCGCGCAGCGGAAGGACCGGGAAGGTCAGACCAGAGTACGTCTTGCCATGCTCTTTTTCTATGTGAGCGCCAATAGTATTGAGGTCAGCCTGTGCTTGCTCAAAGGTCACGCCCGGCTTCAACCTGCTGATCGCAACAAACGGATAGGGCCCTCGGCGATTTGGTGGAACAACGCGCAGATTCAGCCAGAGATCGGTGGCAGGCCAGAGGCGGAAACTATCCGGCATAACGCCGATGATGGTGTGTTCGCGGCCCTCCAACTTGATGATCTTGCCCAACACTCCAGGGTCGGCGCCGAAACTGTTGCGCCAGAGGGATTCGCTCAGGATGGCGACTCGGGCACTAGTAGGACTGTCTTCTCCGGGGCGCAAAACGCGGCCAAGCAGCGGAGTGGCGCGTAAGGTCGAGAAAAAACTGGATGTCACCACCGTACCGCGGACCTGTTGCGGCCTGCCGTTTCCCGTGAGATCGAAGCGCCACATACCGTTGCTGAACAGAGCTGGGTCTTCAAGGACGTGGCTCTGGGCTTTGACGTCGAGGTAATCCGCGATCGACATGGTGCCGTGGTCCACGTTTTGCGGAGAGAAGTGGATGAAAATCATGGCCACTCGGGAGGCGTCGGGATACGGAAGAGGGCGCAACAGCACCCCATAGACCACACTGAAGATCGCGCTGTTGGCGCCAATGCCCAGTGCCAGACTGAGGATGGCAACGGTGGCAAATCCAAGGTTCTTGCGCAGTACGCGAAAGCCATAAGCCAGATCGCGCCAAAATTCTTCCAGCCAGCGCCACCGCCATACACCGCGCGTCGTTTCTTTCACCAGCAACTCATTGCCAAAGTCTCTGCGGGCCGCAGCGCTCGCTAGTTCTGAGGACTCCCCGGCCTCCATTCGCTGGCTCGTTTCCATTGCCAGGTGTGTACGGATCTCGTCGTCCAGTTCGCTGTCAGCCTTGCTACGGCGGAAGATCCAAGTCAGACGATCTTTCCATTGTTGCAGTGACATGCTTCCTCCTCAGCGCAGTTTCTTACTCGTATCGCAGAGCAATCATTGGATCCACGTGCATAGCGCGACGCGCCGGGACGTAGCAGGCCGCTAGGGCTACGAGAATCAAGAGGACCGCAACTCCGGCAAAAGTCAGCGGATCGCTCGCACCGACACCGAACAACAGACTCGACATCAAGCGCGCCAATCCAAACGCAGATGGGGTGCCGAGAAGTACGCCGGCGAGAGTAAGACGAGCACCACGTCCCATGACCATTCCGAGCACGGAGCCGGGGTACGCTCCCAAAGCCATCCGTATACCGATCTCCCGCGTTCGCTGCGCTACGGCATACGCCATGACGCCATAGAGACCAAGAGCGGCGAGCAGGAGCGCCATTCCAGCAAATGTTCCGAGTAACGTAGTTTGCAGGGTCGTATCCTGCATGTTTTCCGCGATGAGCTCGTCCATGGTGCGGATGTTGAAGAACGAGAGACTGCGGTCGAGCTGCGCCAGATCGTGTCGCGCCGCGGCAATCACCGAGGCAGGTGGCGCAGTGGCGCGGATAGATATCGCGGCAGGAAACCAATGATTGTTGATCTCCGCCGTCAATGGGCCGTAGGCTTGCGGCTGCGCTGGTTCGCGAATGCTCTCCTGCTTTACGTCGCCTACCACGCCAACAATCTGGCCACTCTGATTCCCCATAATGATGCTCTTGCCCACCGCATCCTGCCCCGGGAAAAAGGTCTTCGCCATCGTGACGTTGACCACGATGGGATAATTCTCCGTCTGCTTGGAGTTCGGATCGCGCTCCAGAATTGCGTCTAAACGGTCCATGGCCTGCGCCGTGCTTTCCTGGTCTTGTGCAGTGAAGGTCCGGCCGGAGATAAGCGGGATTCCCAGGGTGCGGAAGTAATCGTTGGTCGCTACATTCCAGAGGATGGCGCGCACCTGGTTGGGATCATTTTGACCGGGAAGTTTGATTGATTTTCCGCGGTTTGCATCGAGAGGGAATAGCAGGGAAATGGCGGCGTTTTGTACTCCGGGCTCGAACCGTACCATATCCAGCAGGTGCTCATAGAAATTCTGCCGAGCGAGAGTGGTTTTGTAGTTTTCGGAGGGCAACACTAACGCGAGAGTGACTACATTTTCACGCGCAACACCGATGTCGGTGGAGCGCATGTGGACAAAGCTGCGCAATAGCAGTCCGGCTCCCATCAGGAGCGTCAGCGAAAGCGCGATCTCGCCGACGACCAGCCCGTCACGGAGGCGATTGCGCCATTCCCCCGCGGACGCGACACTTTGCGCCGCAGTCTTCAGTTCCAGGGCCAGCCGGGTCACGGAGACCTGAAATGCCGGCGCCATTCCAAACAGCAGACCGACACCAACGCTGACGAAGCCCGCGAAAGCCAGCACCGTCCAATCAAGCTGAATCGGCGTCACCCTGGGAATCGGCAAATCGATTGAGTTTTGCACTACCGCAATGCATCCCCAAGCCAGAAACAGGCCGAAAGTTGCGCCGAGAACAGACAGAAGTACGCTTTCGGTGAGCAATTGCCTGATCAAGCGCACGCGCCTTGCGCCCAACGCGGCCCGCAGGGCCATCTCGCGCTGGCGGCCAGTAGCGCGGGCCAGCAATAGGTTGGCAACGTTCGCGCATGCTACCAGCAGAACAAGAGCAACCGCAGCCATAAGCACGAGCAGCTGCTGGCGTGAGTCCGAGGTGAAGTGCTCTTTGAGCGGCTCAAGGCTGGGTGCGACACCGCGATTGGTCTGCGGGTATTGCTCAGCCAGACGCGCAGAGATTGTTTCCAGATCGGCCCGGGCCTGCGCAAATGTCACTCCGGTCTTGAGCCGGCCAATTGCACGGTAGCTGTGGTTGTCTCGAGGCTCTTTGCGTTGCTCGGACATGTCGATGGGAATCCACAGCTGCGTGCGTGCCGGCAAATTGAACCAGGCAGGCATGACGCCGACGACGGTGTACGGCCTCGTGTCCAGGTTGAGTGTCGCGCCGATGGCATCTTCACGTTCGCCATAGTGCTGCTGCCAGAAGGAATAACTCAGGAGAACCACGCGGTTGTGCCCCGGCATGTCTTCGCCCGGAGCAAACGTTCGCCCGCGAAGGGGTTGAGCGCCGAGAACGGAGGTGAAGTTTGCCTCCGTCTGCACCCCGCGCACGGTTTCCGGGCTTCCAGCGCCGCTGGCGTTATAGTTTTGTGCTCCGCCATAGATCGCCGCGTCGGCCAAAGTGTGGTTCTGTGCTTTCCAGTCGAGATAGTTCTGGCCGTTGAGCGCCATAGACGGATATCCCGCGGAAGGCTGGGCTTCGCGCATGTAGATCAGCCGTTCAGACTCGTGAAAAGGAAGTGGCCGCAGCAGAACCGAGTTGATGATGGAGAACATCGCCGTGTTACAGCCGATGCCGAGGGCCAAAGTGAGGATTGCAATTGCCGCGAAGCCAGGATTTTTACGCAGCACGCGGAAGCCATACGCCAGGTCGCGCCAGAATTCCTCCAGCCACTGCCAAGTCCACATGCCGCGCGTGGTTTCTTTCACCAGAAGCTCGTTGCCAAAATCTTTGCGCGCGGCGGCACGCGCAAACTCGGAGGACTCTCCGGCTTCCATTCGCCGGCGCGTCTCGATTGCGAGGTGCGCGCGGACCTCGTCGTCCAATTCTGCTTCGGCCTTGTCGCGGCGGAAGATCCAGGTCAGGCGGTCTTTCCACTGTTGCAGTGACATTCTGCCTCCTTAGCGCGCGGGCTTCATCACGCCAGCAACGGCCCTTACGAACATCTCCCACTTGGATTGCTCAGCCAGCAACTGCTTTTTGCCCGTGGGGGTCAAACGGTAATACTTGGCTCGCTGGTTGTTTTCTGAGATCTTCCACTCGGATGCCAACCAGCCCTGTTTCTGCAGTCGGTGGAGCGCTGGGTACAGTGACCCCGTTTCCACTTGCAACAGCTCCCCGGAGTTGGCGCGGATAGCCTGGCCAATCCCATGGCCATGTTGCGGTCCCCATTGCAGCGTCCGCAGGATGAGCATGTCCAGCGTGCCTTGCAGGAATTCAATGCGGTTCAGGTATGGTTCTTTGTAGCCCATAAAGGTAGTAGACCATCTACTAGGCGATTAGACGTAGGATGTCTACTACCGTTAGCAGGAAATTTGGCGTCACCGGCGCTGGACTTTTGCCGTCTCGCAAGTCTGGCTAGTGGAAGTCGCTCATCATTACGACGTCGGTCTTTTTCTGTCCGCGGGAAAAAGCCAGTTGTTTGCCGTCTCTGGACCAGGCAAAGGCGAACATGTCGCCACTGGTGAACTTGGTCAGCTGTACAAGAGCTCCGCCGGTCAACGGCTGTTCCCAGATATTGGTGGCGCGGTTGCGGGTAAGCAGGAAGGCAATGGCTTTGCCGTCGGGGGTGAATTTGGCCGACTGCATGCCGTAAGGAGCGTCGAACCTGTGCAGTGGCGCTCCACCGGCGGCGGGCGTCACGACCAGTTCGGATTTTATACGTCCACTCTCCAGAGTCTGCGATCCATGAAGCAAGAGCTTGCCATCCGGAGAGTAGTCGACAGACCCTGCTGGTATATCCATCTTTACCGGCGTGCCGCCTTCGAGAGGAACGCGCCAGAGCCCGCTGTCAGCGAAGTAGAGGACAGCTTTCGAGTCTGGCGTGCAGGTACCGACTCCAAGAAGAGCATTGGCAGGAAGTTTCGCCGGATTGGAGCCATCGCTCTCGGCGCGCCAGAGTTCAAAGTGGCCCTGGTTCCACGTGCTATACAGCACATGCTTGCCGTCCGCACAAACTGAGAGCTGAAAATGCGGAGCGCGGTCATTGATCAGCGGAATCCGGTTGCTGCCGTCGCGATCCAGGAGAGTCCATTGAAATCTTGAATCCAGGGCGGTGATTCGGTCGCCCACCCAAGCCAATCCCAAGCCGAGAACTTCGCCCGATGTGACTTGCTTGGCATCCGATCCGTCTGGCCCGGCCACCCAGATATCGCTCAGGGTCGTGTTCTGAAGCGCGACCAGGGAATTTCCATCGCGCGTGATGTCCAGGCAGCACTGATCGTAGTTTGTGAGGTCGTTGGTAAAGCGGGAGGTTTCGCCGCCGGGATAGCCTACAAACCAGATCTGATTACGTCCACTTTGATCATCGGTCGCTACCACAAGCACGCCATGACCATCGGGCAGCCAAGCCAGAGCGCGCGCGCCCACGGCAAAGCTGTGCACATCCCGCACCTCGCCCGTAGTAGCTGAAATTGTTTGCAACACCCAGCGGGTTGCGCTGTCTCGTGTCTCGGGAGAAATGAAGGCCAGGTTCTTGCCATCCGCCGACCACGATACCACCCCTGCGCCAGCCGCAAACCCCTTGCGGGTGGCCAGCACGCGCTCGCCGCTGCCGTCGGAATTCGCGATCAGGATCTGGTTTGCAGGAGGATCAAGAATGCCACGAACAAAAGAGATCTGCTGTCCGTCGGGAGAAAACGTCGGAGCGGAATCAATGTCACGGACAAGCTGCGTCGGCGTCCCTCCCAGCACAGGCATGCGATATAGATAGCGGAAGTTAGTTGTGGACTTGTCGGAGCGGACGAACATTACGTAGTTACCATCGGGCGTGAAGCTCACCGCGACAAAACGGACCTGCTCTGGCGGCAGCACCTGGACCTGGCTGCCAGTAGCCAGTTGCTGTACCCAGAGGCTTTCATTAGCGCCTTCATGCAGGGCATAGACGATGTACCGTCTATCGGGCGAGAGCGCCGCCGCGCCGGCATTGCCTGTATTTGTGACCTGCACCATCTTCAAATTTTGCAGATTGAAGCCGTGCGGACGGTCACTCAAGAAATAAGCGGCTACAGCCAAAACCACCACGGCAGCCCCACCCAAGACTAACCAGAGTGTCTTGCGTGACTTTGTTGCCGGAAGGCTGATCGCGCCACTCTTGGTCGAAGGCATTGTTGCAGCACTGGCAATTGGCACACGTCCGGAGCTGGTATCACGCTTCAATCTTCTGAGTTCGGCGCGTATCTCAGCTGCGCTCTGGTAGCGCAGGTCGCGGTCCTTCTCTAATGCTGTGCGGATAATCTCATCGAGCTTGGGCGGCACTTCTGGATTCAATTCCATCGGCGGGACGGGAGCACGATTAAGAATGCCATCAAAGATCACTGCGGCAGTGGTGCCGTCAAAGGGCAGCTTGCCGGTCGCCATCTCATAGAGCACAGCGCCAAAAGAAAAGAGATCGCTGCGGGCGTCCAACTCTTTGCCACGCGCCTGCTCCGGCGACATGAACGCAGTGGTTCCCACCGCCATTCCTGGCGAAGTCAGATGTTCGGAAGCCAGAGTCGTGCCCGCGTAGGTTGGCTGTTCGGCGGCGCGCCGGTCAGTGATGAGCTTGGCCAGTCCAAAGTCGAGCACCTTGACCTGCCCGCGTGTAGTAATAAGGATGTTGGCTGGCTTGATGTCGCGATGAATCACGCCTTTGGAGTGGGCCGCGTCCAGAGCGTCGGCGATCTGGATGGCGAGATCGAGCAGCTCCTGCAAATCCGGACGGCGCCTTGCCAGATAGCGGTCCAGCGGCTCGCCTTCGATGTACTCCATGGCAATGAAGTTTTCGCCGTTGGCTTCACTCACTTCGTAAATGGTGCAAATGTTCGGATGATTAAGCGACGAAGCGGTCCGCGCCTCTTGCTTGAAGCGTTCCAGCGCCTGCTGGCTCCGTGCGGTCTCGGCGGAAAGAAACTTGAGCGCGACGCGGCGCCCAAGCTGCAGGTCTTCGGCCAGCCACACCGTGCCCATGCCGCCGGAACCCACGCGGTCGAGCACCCGGTAATGCGAAATGGTTTCGCCGATCATCTTCTATGAGGAGCCATGTTACGGTGTGAGCAGGGCGGGGTCAACGTTGTGGAAATCATCCCGTTCGTTCCAGAACAACCAGGGTTCTGTCATCCTGCGCTTCCTGATCGTCGGAAAAGGATTCAACCGCAGCAAAGATTTCACGTACTGGATCGGGCGCGGCCAGATACTGTTCAAGGCGGCTGTTGCCAAATTGCGTACCTTCGTCGTCTTCCGATTCGGTGATGCCGTCAGTAAAAAGGCACACACGCGAGCCGACAGGAAAATCATGTTCCATGACGTGGAAGTCGGTTTGGGGAATGAGTCCAACAGGCAAATCTCCCTCGCTGACGGTCATCATCTCTCCATCGCGTAATAGCAGAGCGGGGACGTGCCCGCAATTGACGATCTGGAGCGCGCCCTCCCGTCTAAGCTGGACCGCCATCAGCGTTGCGTACTTCTGTCCGGCAACACGCGAGCACAGAAATTGATGTATCGACGCGATCGCTTCCACCAGGCTGGTACCGGTGGAGATCTGCGCGTAAAACATTCCGTGGATCACAGATGCCAGGAGCGCCGCCGAGATTCCTTTTCCTGAGACATCGGCCACAATCACAGTGACGGCGTCGGGAGAGACGTGGGCGTCGAAGAAATCGCCGCCAACTTCTTTAGATGAAACGGTCCGTCCGGTTACCCGGGCAAAGTCGCAGGTGACCTCCGGTTCGCAAATCAGGCTGCGCTGAATGCTGGCGGCGATCTCCATCTCCTTCGAGTATTGCAGCGCCGCGCGTTCCGCTTCCACGAGTTTGGCGCTCTCCAGCACGCCGGCACATTCATTCGCCAGCGCGCGCAATACATCCTGGCTTACGCCGGAGAGACTGAGGGAGACCGCACGGCTATCGAGATAAAGCACCCCTTCTGCCTCAGTTCCTTCCCGGGCTTCAGCACTCATACGGCGGCCACGGAGCGGGATGGCAATCACGGTCCTGAGTTCGTTCATGAGAACGCTCTGCCGCGCCGCCAAGGCGCTTTGTTGCGATGCATCGTTGGTGATGAACTCGGCCGCCGAAGTCAGGGCCTCATTCACAACGGAGTGGGAGACGCTGGAGTCGTCCATCAGCTGGTGGCCCTTGCGGTCGAGCCCACAGGCAAGCACGGCCTTGCCACGATCGCGCAGATAAACGAATCCTTTGTCGGCCCCGGTCAGCCGCAAGGAGCAATCGAGCATATTGCGCAGCACGTCGTTCACTACCGAACTGGAACCCAGGTTGCGCGCAGCTTCCAAAAATAGGCGCAATTTTTCGAGTTCAGAGGCGTCGACATTGCTGATCATCCGGCTCAACAGCACGTCGCTGGGCCGGCTCGCTTGCACGCCCACCTGAAAAGTAATCTTGACGCCGGGCGCGCTCAGCGTAATGGCATCGCCGTTTTTCAGTTTCTGCCGCTCCACCCGGGCGCCGTTGAGGAAAGTTCCATGCTTGCTCCCGGCGTCGACGAGAAAGTAGCCGCCGTCTTCAAGAACGATCTGGGCGTGAAGACGGGAGATTCTCCAGTCGGAAATGGTTGCGTCACACGTGTCGGAGCGGCCGATGGTGAAGGGATTCGTGTTGATCGCGATGCGCCGGCGATCACCCGCGATCTGTAACTCGATCGCTACTTCTTCTGAACGGGATTGTTTGGCAGTCTCCATCGCGTGTTCTGGCCCCTGATTCTCTCATGGGCCCGATCGTTTTCCCGAAGAAGGCACTCGGCCGGGCGGCGGTTCGTCCAATACAAAACGGCTGGCGAGCCGGTTAGCTCTGCCAGCCGTCTTGGTGTAACGCCAAACTTATTTCGGAGTACAGTCCACCGCAGGCGGGGCTGCTACCCCAACGGTGGTGTTGCGTGACGGCGCTCCTTCGAAGTCGAAAAGGTCTTCGAGCGTATTCGCGAACTGGTCGCGCCGGGTGAGGTGCTGACGGTCATCAGCCTCCCCGTCGCCGACGGGCAGGAACCGCTGTTCAATGAAAGCCAGGATCGAAGTGTGATCGCTGTTGCTGTGAGAGACATAATGCTGTTTGGAGAAAGGCGATACTGCGATGAAGGGCACGCGGATGCCCAACTGGTTGAAATTTACACAGGACTCAGGATACGGTCCCGTTGGGTTAGCCGTGAGCGCGGGGCAGAGGTCCTCGGCATCGGCCCGGCTGATCGAGCATTGGGCGCCGCTGCCCGGTTGCTCACTGGCAGGCGGATTAGAAAGGTCGGCGCACTGTCCCGGGGCGATTCCGTCCGGAGTGAGAGCATCTGCCTGACGGGCGTGTGGCGGACGGACATGGTCATACGACCCGCCATGCTCGTCATACGTAATAAAGAGAACGGAACCGTCCCAGCTGGAGCTGTTGCGCAGAGCGTTCACAACTCTGGATACAAACGCCTGGCCGCGCTGAATGTCGGTGGGCGGGTGCTCGTCGTTCTCGAATTTGCGTCCGAAGATCCCGAAGTTTGGATCAACGAAGATAACGTCGGCAAGCGGCGGCGCGCCCGGCGCACCCGCAAGTTGCGCGAACAATACAGTCAACGGCAGGAAGTGCGGATCGCCCGGGAATTTCCGGAAGCTGCCGCCCTGGGGCGCGTCCTGGAAGTAATCCGCCCAGGTAACGCCATTTTTTTCGAGCAGGTCGAAAATGGTCCCCGTAGTCGGCTTGTATCCTCCGACCGGTGGGAAGACCTCGGAAGTCGTCAGGTGCCCGAAAGAAGTGGCTGCGAGCAGATAGGAGCGGTTGGGGAAGGTCGGTCCGAGTACGGAAGAGAAATAGCGGTCGCTGATGGCAAACTTGTTGGCCAGATCATAATAGAACGGTATCTCGTTCTGATTGTAAAAGTTCATCGTCTGGTCTTCAGTCGGATCTTCGGCGCCGCCTTTGTCGATTTGCTCAGTCAGGTCGTTGACGCGGACAAAGCCGTTCGCGCGAAAGTCGAACAGAGTGTCGTTCGGGTGTTCGAAGTTGGCTTCGCGATGGGTGGAAGCCCAGCCATGGTCCAAATCCGGGCCGACGCAACGGCGCGGATCATGAAAGGCGGTAACAATGTGGCCGTTTTCATCGACGTTGGAATTGGAGCAGCTGAAATCTCCGGTGCTGGTTACGCGGCAAGTGAGACCGTCAACACAGCGATGGTCGCCTTTGCGGCAGCCGTTACCCCCGTCCCTCTCATCTCGGTCTGGGTTGTGGTAAGGACTGCCTGGCGCATAGGCCAGCGCGCCAAAATAGTTGTCGAACGAATGGTTTTCCTGCATGAGGACAATGATGTGTTTGACCTTTTTCAGGTCTCCTTCGGCACGGGCCGGTTGCAATCCGCAAGCAGCAGCGAGTCCCAGGGCCAACAGAGCAGCTTTCAACTTTCTTTGCACGGTACATCTCCTTCCTGACTTATGGTGATCAACAAACTAGCCAGTAGACACGCGCCGTGCGAATGCGATGTGAACGTGAGGTCAAATTCTCTTTAAGTTCAAGTTAAGCTATGGGCCACCCGGACCAGCTCGGCAGGGACACTGACGTTCCGGTGGGGAATGTCCATTCGTGGTACCCCCGGAGCACCAAAGTAATGGACGCAGAGCGGTCTCTTCTAGGTATCATGGCGCAAGGGACGGGAACGGTTTCCCCGCGTAGCGGACGGAACTAATTTCCGGAAGACGGGTTCATGACTAGCGTTTCAAACTCCTTTTAGCCCGTTAAGGCATGTCCCCCAAAGTGAGCAACGAAAGACAAAAACTGATGATGGAGCCCGTGGCAAAAGTGGAAGGCACGCCTGAAGAGCAGCGGACGGTTCGCACGCAGGCCGTACCGGTCGCGCTCACGGCGCTTTCCGTACGGCTTTTTGCTTACGGCGGACAGCAAGGGAAACTCCGCGACCTCACATGGCAACTGGAGAGCGCGCTTACCGCGCTGCTGCGGACCTTGGTCCATGATGGACAGGGCAATGTAACGCAGATCGGCGATAACGTCCTGCTGGCGCACTTTGGAAATCCGCTGCACGCGCTGGCGACAGCGCGGTCCTTGCAGCAGAAGCTGTTGACGTTTCATCAGGAAGGCGTGACCGAGCAGATCGTTGCTGCTGCCCTGATACATGGCTGGAATAATCCTCCGAAATCCTCCGCTGCAGATGCGTCTACCGAAGTGTTCGCGCCGCCCACAGTGATGGCTGATCCAGGCCCGGCGCAGATTTTGGTAACGGAAAAAATCCACGACGTCGCGCGAAGCGTGCCCGGATTTGAATTCAACGCCATGGCGATACGCGGCCCGGGTGAGACCGGGACAGCGGAAACTTTTTACGAGCTTCTTTGGGCTGACGCCTCAACCTACGCACACTTGCGCCGGGCGATCCATGATGCGAACGTGACCATGCCGCGGCAGAGCCGCTACGCAATCGAGGCGGAGCTCGGACGCGGCGCCATGGGACTGGTCTACAAAGCGCACGACCGCTTGATCGGCCGTACGGTGGCTCTGAAGACGATTGCCGTCGACAAAAACGCGCGCGACCATGATTCGCTGGTGGAGCGGCTCAAGCAGGAAGCCAAGGCCGCAGGCGGGCTGGACCACCCCAACATCATCACCATCTACGACGTTGGCCAGGAAGACGACCTGGTCTACCTGAGCATGCAGTTCGTGGAAGGAGTTCCGCTCTCGACCGTTTTGGCGGAAGGCAAATTGCCGCCAATGCCGGTACTGCTTGCCTATGCCGACCAGATCTGCAGTGCTGTGGGATTCGCGCACAAGAAGGGCGTGATTCATCGCGACCTCAAGCCGGCAAACCTGATGATCACAACGGACGGAATCATCAAGGTCCTGGATTTTGGGATTGCCAAGCTGGGCGACACCGGGCTGACGCTAGCCGGCATGGTAATCGGTACCCCCACCTACATGGCCCCCGAGCAAGCCATGGGAAAGAAAGTTGACCATCGGTCCGATATTTACGCGCTTGGCGCGGTCTTCTATGAGCTCTTCACGCGGGAGCGTCCGTTCAAAGGCGAAATCACGACGATCTTTTACAAACTGATTAACGAAGATCCGGTTCCGCCGTCTGTCATAAACCCTTCGCTGCCCATCGGCATTGACGCCATCGTCCGCAAGGCGCTCGCGAAAGATCCGCAGCAGCGTTTCCAGAGCTGCGAAGAGATGCGCGCGGCCTTTGCGGAACAAGCAGCTCTTATTGGC
>WNFI01060699.1_pt1 | contig 48240 bp, 39 predicted proteins | sample 5400471 | NCBI WGS metagenome assembly WNFI01 (sample SAMN13153348, study PRJNA577476) | soil metagenome | isolation source: 100 cm saprolite on Douglas fir-dominated hillslope | place: USA:California | collected 2013-09-17
TTCGCGGCCCTTCCTGCCTGGCCCGCCCCAGCGCGGCTCGCCCAGGCGACGCCGCCCGCAGCCGGGCACGAGCTGTCCCCGGAGGAAGCGCAGCGGCTCGAGGCCGCGCCCGCCGCGCACGCTTCCGGAGAGCATCCAGGCGGTGCCCGCGGAGACCCACAGCCGCGGCGGCACGGCCTCGCCGGAGAGCGGCATTCGAGCGACCACCACCTGGTCCGCCGTGTCGGGTGGAGACAGGCCCGCAAGCAGGGCCTGCGCGCGCGGGCCCTGGATCTCCGCGAGCCGCAGCGTTAGAGGCGGCGCCTGCGCGACCAGGGGGGCCTCCGCGGCGGTCGCAAATCCGAGCGCGCTGGACCGTTCGAGCGCGGCCGGCCACGAGGCCGCCACGGCCGCTCCCAAGAGCGGCTCGGCCCGGGTGCCCAGGGCGATCAGGCGGAGAGCGACCTCGCGCGCCACCTCGGCAGGCGCCTTCTCGATCGCCGTCGCGACGCCGCTGTCGCGATCGAGCCGCAGCAGCTCGAGACGCGGCGGCGCGCCTTCGGCGGCGAGGAGCTGCGCCACCGCGGCGTCTCCCTCGGGAGCAAGGCCGAGCAGCGCTTGCTCCTGCACCACCGGCTCCCCCGCCGCGCCCTCGGGGAAGATGGGCGGCCGCGCGAAGTCGGCGCAGCCGGCGCCGAGCGCCCACATGCAGGCCCAGCCCGCCCAGCTGAAGACGCGCGCGCCAGGCCGGGAGCGGCGCTGTCGCCAGCGCCTTCGCGGGTGTTTGGCCGGGAGGTCCTGCGCGGGCGGCACGGCCCCCTTCTACCGCGCGCAGCTCGCTTGTGCTGACCCTCAGGCGCCGGAGGCGCCCCGGCCGGGAGTCCGGCCGTGAGGGAGGGGAGGCTCGGCGAGCTTTGCTCGCCGAGGGGAACCGCGAGGTCACCGCGAGGTTCCCTCCGATGATTGGCGGTTTCGCGCCGGGCGTGTTAACCACCGCCCCGATGCAGAGCCGCTGGGAGCTCGCCGAATCGCTGCGGGCCCGACTGGAAGACGAACAGGGGACGCTCTTCAAACAGGCGTCGACGCGGGTCGCGCTCTGCTATCCGAGCCCGTATCACGTCGGCATGAGCTCGCTCGGCTTCCAGACCATCTACCGCGAGATGAACGGCCACGATGGCGCCTCTGCCGAGCGCGCCTTCCTGCCCGACGCGGAGGCGCTGCCGGCCTACCGCGCCACGCGCACGCCGGTGCTCAGCGTGGAATCGCAGCGGCCGCTGACGGACTTCGCCGCGCTCTGCTTCTCGGTCAGCTACGAGCTGGAGCTGACCGGGCTCTTCGAGATGCTCGAGTTGTGCGGGATCCCCACGCGCGCTGCCCTGCGCGGCGCTGAAAACCCATTGGTGGTCTGCGGCGGGCCGCTCACCTTCTCCAACCCCGCGCCGCTCGCGCCCTTCGCCGATCTGCTCGTCCTGGGGGAGGCCGAGGAGCTGGTGCACGAGCTCCTGTCGGCGCTCGCCTCCGGACACTCGCGCGAGCGCGTGCTTTTGCTGCTGCACGGCCGCCCTGGCTTCTACGCGCCCGCGCTCGCGGGGGGCGGGGCGCTGCCCAAGGTGGCGAAGGCGGACGATGCGCGGCTGCCGGCGCGCTCGCAGATCGTGACTCCGCACACCGAGCTGCGCTCGATGTTCCTGATCGAGCCCGAGCGGGGCTGCTCGCGCGGGTGTACCTACTGCGTGATGCGCCGCACCACCAACGGCGGCATGCGCACGGTCCCCCCGGAGGAGGTGCTGGCCCTTCTCCCTGCGCATGCGCGCAAGGTGGGGCTGGTGGGTGCGGCGGTGACCGACCACCCGCGGATCGTCGAGCTCGTGCGCACGCTGGTCGACGAGGGGCGCGAGGTGGGCATTTCCTCGCTGCGCGCCGACCGCCTCTGCGCGCGACCCGAGTTGGTCTCCCTGCTCGCCCGCTCGGGGGCCCGGACGCTGACCACGGCAGCCGACGGCGCCAGCGAGCGGCTGCGCACCGCGCTCGACCGGCGCACCACGGCGGCGCAGCTCCTCCAGACCGCGCGGCTCGCGCGCGCGGCGGGCTTTGCGCGGCTCAAGCTTTACTTGATGGTGGGGCTGCCGGGGGAGACCGACGACGACCTGGCCGAATTGGCCTCGCTCGCCGCCGAGCTGTCGCGCATCCTTCCGCTCTCCTTCGGCTGCGCCCCGTTCGTCGCCAAGCGCAACACGCCGATGGACGGCGCACCGTTTGCCGGCATCGCGGAGGTGGAGCGCAAGCTCTCCTACCTGCGCGCGCTCCTGCGCGGGCGCGCCGAAGTGCGGCCCACCAGCGCGCGCTGGGCCTGGGTGGAGTACATGCTCGCGCAGGGCGGCCCGGAGGCGGGCCTCGCCGCCGAGGACGCGTGGCGGGCCGGCGGCTCCTTCGCCGACTGGAAGCGCGCCTTCCGCGACCGCGGCGTGAAGACCTTCGCGGCCGACCGCCCCCAGGACGGACGGCTGCGGCTGCCACAGCTCGCACATTGGCCGGTCGCCCAAGCCTGAACCGGGAGGCCGCGGCGCTTGCGCGGGATGGAGCGCTTGCCCTACGTTGTGCGGCCTCCGGGGAGCCCAGATGGCACGGCCAGCGCTGCAGATCTGCTACCACGACCACTGCTTCGACGGCGTCGCATCCGCGTCCACCTTCCTGCGCTTCTACCGCGAGCGGGTGAAGCCCGGCCTCGCCGCGAGCGCCGTCTCCTTCCGTGGCATGGCCCACAAGGCGGGCGACCTCTTCGAAGGCGACGTCTTCGCCGGGGAGGAGAACGCGGTGGTCGACTTCCGCTTCACGCCCGACCCGCGGCTCACCTGGTGGTTCGACCATCACCAGAGCGCGTTCGAGAAGCTCGCCGACGAGGCCGCCTTCCGCGCCGATACGAGCGGCAAGAAGTTCTGGGACCCGAAGGCGCTGAGCTGCACCAAGTTCCTCGCGGGCACGGTGGCGGAGCGATTCGGCTTCGAGGCGGCGCCGCTGCGCGAGCTGATCGATTGGGCCGAGGTGATCGACGGCGCCCGCTTCCCCGATCCGGAGATGGCGGTCAACCTCACCGAGCCGGCGATGCAGCTCATGCTGCTCATCGAGGCGAGCAAGGACGCCGAGCTGCGCCCGCGGCTCATCCGCGCCCTGGCCGACCGGCCCCTCTCGGAGGGGCTGCGCGAGCCCTGGGTCACCGATCCCCTGCAGCCGCTGCTCGCCCGGCATCGCGAGATCGTGCGGACGGTCGCTGAGCGCATCCGCCTCGACCGCGGCGTGGCCGAGTTCGACCTCGCCGACCTGGGCATCGACAACGTCAACAAGTTCATCGCCTACGCGGCGGACGGCAGCACCCGCTACACCGTCTCGGTGACCCGCTCGGCGAACCGGAGCAAGGTCTCCCTGGGCTCGAATCCGTGGCGTCAGGAGGAGCGTCGCAACAACCTCGCGCAGATGGCCGAGCGCTACGGCGGCGGCGGGCACCCCGCCGTGGCGGCGATCAGCTTCAGGCCGGAGCAGCTCGAGGAGGCCCGCGCCGCGGCGCGGGTCCTCGCTGCTGAGCTGAAGAGCTAGCTAGCAGCACTACTACTTCTTCGCCTCGGTCTTTGCAGCGGCCTTCTTGACGGCCTCGATGTCGAGGGTGATGTCCAGCTCGTCGCCCACCACCGCGCCGCCGGTGTCGAGGTTCTGGCTCCAGTTCACGCCGAAGTCCTTGCGGTTGATCTTGGTCCTGGCGGTGGCGCTGCTGCGCTGGTTGCCCCACGGATCCTTGAACTCGGGCGAGGGCCCCTCGACCTCCAGGACCACCGGCTTGGTGACACCGTGGATGGTGAGGTTGCCCGCTACCTTGAGCTTGCCCGCGCCGGCCGGCTCGACCTTGGTCGACTTGAAGGTGATGGTGGGATACTGCGCCACATCGAGGAGGGCTGGCGACTTCAAATGGCCGTCGCGCTTGGGGTCGCGGGTGTCGATGGTGGTCGCATCGATGGTGGCCTCGACGCTGGACTTGCCCCAGTCCCCCTTGTCGAGCACCAGGCGGCCGGTGGTCTTGCCGAACCCGCCGCGCACCGTGGCGTACACCATGTGTTTGACTGCGAACTGCGCGGCGGAGTGCGCGGGGTCGATGTCGAAGGTGTCGGGTGCCGCGAGGACGGGAGCGGCGACCAGCGCGGTGAAGACGCCGAGAAAGAGGCTGCGGGTCTGCATGCGAATCTCCATGAGAAACCCATCTGGGGGGTGGAGGGCAGCGGTCCATTGCCGCCCGTGCGACCGGCTAAGCGATCGCCCAGCCTTCGATGAGCGAGGACGGATCGCGATTCGAGGCATCGAACGCGGCCAGCGCCCGCTCCGCCAGGGTGCGACCGTCCCGCGCCAGCTCGGCGATGGGCTCCAGGTAGCGTCGCTCGTCGTGGCCGGACGACTTCGCCCAGCGTGAAAGCCCGGCCCGCGCGATCTCGACTAGCTCGCGGGCCAGCGCGAGCGCGGTGGTTGCGCCCGGTCCCCGCGCCGACAACGCGCGCCGCGCTACGTCCCCCTGGAACTCGACCAGCTCGGAGAAGCTCCACGCCTCGGTCAGCTCCGCCGCGGCGGCGCGCGCCTGCGAGTCGTAGAGCAGCCCCATCCACACGGCCGGCAGCGACATCAGATACGGGCGCGGCACGCTGTCCGCGCCGCGGAGCTCGAGCACCCGCTTCACCCGCACCTCGGGGAAGAGGGTGGTCAGGTGGTCGTTCCACGACGAGAGCGTGGGCTGGAAGCGGTGGTTTCCCAGCTTCCCGGTGGCGAGCCAGCTCCGGAAGGTCTGGCCGCCGGAGTCCAGGTACCGGCCGTCGCGGCGCGCGAACAGGAGCGGCACATCCAAGGCCCACTCGACGTAGGCGCAGTAGCCCCAGCCGGGTTGCAGCATCCGCTCGAGGAGCCCGCAGCGGGCTGGGTCGGTCTCCCGCCACACCTGGTAGCGGAAGTCGAGATAGCCGCTGTCGCGCCCGTGCACCAGCGGGCTGTTGGCGAAGAGCGCGCTGACGATGGGCGAGACGCGCGTGGCCGCGCGCACCTTGCTCGCCAGGTCCGCCTCGTCGCTCCAGTCGAGGTTCGCCTGCACGGTGGCGGTCATCAGCATCATGTCGACCGCCAACCGCCCGCGCGGCCCCAGCGAGCGGCGCATCGCCCCGTAACGGAGCTTGGGCATCCAGGGCATCTCCTCGGGCGCGCCGAAGGGCCGGTAGCCCGCCGCCAGCCAGCGCAGGCCCAGCGGCCGGCTGACCTCGTGTACCTGGGCGAGGTGGCGATCGATCTCGTCCTCCACCTGCGCGAGCCCGCGCCCGGGTGCGCCGGACAGCTCGAGCTGGCCCCCCGGCTCCAGCGTGACCGAGGAGCCGTCGGGCGCGAGGAGCGCGATCGGGTTGCCCTCCTCCGCGTGGATCTTTTGCGCGCCGCCGGAGGCGAGGGACATCGACTCGAGCAGCGCGCGGATGCCCTGCGTGCCGCCGTAGGGCACGGCGGATGACAGCCCGGTCCCCGACAGGCCCAGCTTCTCGTGCTCGACGCCAACCAGCCACTGCGCCTCGGGCTTCTCCCCGCCGCGCAACCACGCCACCAGCTCGTCGATGCTCTGGATGGGCCGCGAAAGCTGCTCGGGCCCCGTCAAGTCGAGGGACATTGGAAGCCTGAGATGCTCAGCCGCGGATTTCGGCGCAGCGCCGCTCCCCGGAAGGGCAGCCGGGCGCCTGCCACCTCCGCGTCAGACCTGCATCAGGTCTTTTTCCTTGTTGCCGATGATGTCGTCGACCTTCTTGACGCCGACGTCCACTTCGAGCTGCACCTTCTCCAGCGCCTTCTTGCCCTCATCCTCGGCCAGGTCGCCGTCTTTGGTGAACTGTTCGATCATCTCCTTGGCGTCGCGCCGCTCGTTGCGGATGGCGATCTTGTGCTCCTCGCCCTTGGTCTTGACGATCTTGACGTACTCTCGGCGCCGCTCCTCGGTGAGGGGCGGAATCGGCACCCGGACGATCTCCGCGTCGCTCATGGCGTTGACGCCCAGGCCGGCGGCGTTGATCGCCTTCTCGATGGGCGAGATCATCGACTTCTCCCACGGCTTGACCACGATCAGCCGCGGGTCGGCGACGGTCACGTTGGCGACTTGCTGGAGCGGCGCCTGCGTGCCGTAGTAGTCGACCCGCACGCCATCGAGCAGCGCCGGGTTGGCGCGCCCGGTGCGCACCTTGGCGAGCGCCAGCTTGAGGTCCTCGAGCGTCTTGGCGATGCGCCCGCGCAGATCGTCGATCACGTCCTCGGCCATGCCCATGCGACTACGCCTCCTCCTGCTTCGGCTTCAGCGTGCCCACGGTAGTGCCGATCTCCTCGCCGAGCACCACCCGGGTGATGTTTCCCTTCACGCCCAGGTCGAACACGATGATGGGCAGGTCGTTGTCCATGCACAGCGAGATGGCCGTCGAGTCCATCACTTTGAGGTTCTTCTTCAGCACGTCGAGGTAGCTGAGGTGCCGGTAGCGGGTGGCGCTCGGATCCTTGACCGGATCGGCGGAGTAGATGCCGTCCACCTTGGTGGCCTTGCAGATCACGTCGGCGTGGATCTCCATCGCGCGCAGCGAGGCGGCGGTGTCGGTGGTGAAGTAGGGGTTGCCGGTGCCGGCGGCGAAGATGACCACGCGCCCTTTTTCCAAGTGACGTACCGCGCGCCTGCGGATGTACGGCTCGGCGAGCTGCTGCATGTCGATGGCGGACTGCACGCGCGTGAAGACGCCCAGCTTCTCCAGGGCGTCCTGCAGCGCCAGCCCGTTGATGACGGTGGCGAGCATGCCCATGTAATCGGCGCTGGCGCGGTCCATGCCCTCGGTGGAGGCGGAGACGCCGCGGAAGATGTTTCCGCCGCCGATGACGATGCCGACCTCGACGCCCAGCTCGACGATCTCGCGGATCTCGCCCGCGATCTGTTGCAGCACCCTTGGCGAGATGCCGTACTTCCCGTCGCCCATCAGCGCCTCGCCGGACAGCTTGAGCAGGATGCGCTTGAACCTCGGTGTTCTCGCTTGGTCGGTCACGGGCGCGGGACGCTATCTTGGGGGGTACAGAGGGTCAAGGCGGTCCGCCCGCCTTTTGCCCACGATCAGTTGGCGTCCTCGGGGAGCAGGGGGGCCAAAAGCTCTGCAGCCTGGAGCGCGCGCGGGACCGTATCGACGGGCAAGAGGGGCTCGATCTCGTCGCCGGGACCCGCGACTTTGTCCTTGAGCCTGCGGGCGGTGGGCAGGATGCGGCGCTCGATCGACCCCACCGCGTCGTTGTAGGCCTCGACCGATCCGGCCAGCTTCTTGCCCAGCCTGGACAGGTGTCCGGCCATGGTGTCGACGCGCTCGTAGAGGTCGCGGCCGAGCTGCGAGATGGCCTGCGCGTTCTCGGCGATGCGCTGCTGTTGCCAGCCATAGGCGACGGCGCGCAGCACGGCGATGAGCGTGGTGGGGGTGGCGAGGATCACCTTCTCGTTCACGCCGGCCTCGATCAGCCCGGGGTCGATCTCCAGCGCGGCGAGATAGGCGCCGTCGTTGGGGAGGAAGAGCACCACGAAGTCGGGGGCGGAGGGGAACTGCTCCCAGTACGCCTTGCGCCCCAACTCGGCGAGGTGCTGGCGGACCTGGCGGGCGTGGTCCGCGAGCTTCGCCTTGCGCGTGGCCTCGTCGGTGGCCTCGTGCGCCTCCAGGTAGGCCTGCAGCGGCGCCTTGGCATCGACCACCACGCTCTTGCCGCCGGGCAGCTTCACCACCAGGTCGGGGCGCAGCCGGCCGTCGGCGGTGGACACGCTCACCTGCTCGTGGAAGTCGCAGTGGTCGATCATGCCGGCCATCTCGACCACCCGCTTGAGGTGGATCTCGGCCCAGCGGCCGCGCACCGCCGGGGCGCGCAGCGCTTTGACCAGGTTGGCGGTCTCGCTGCGCAGCGACGATTGCGTGTCGAAGAGCGACTGGACCTGGGCGCGCAGCTCGCCGTACGCGCCCACGCGCGCGACCTCGATCTCCTGCAGCTTGCCGTTGAACTTGTGCAACGTCTCCTGCACCGGCTTGACCAGCTCGACGATGGCCTGCTGGCGCTGATCGAGATCGCCGCGGGCGCCCTGCTGGAACGAGTCGAGCTGGGTCTTCGCCAGCTCGAGGAAGGTCTGGTTGCTCTTGCGCAGCGCCTCGGCGGAGAGCGCCTCGAAGCGGTCGGCGAGGTTCTTCTCCTCTTGCCGCAGGAGCAGGAGCTTCTCCTCGCCCGACTCGCGGGCGGCGCGCAGCTCGACCACGAGGCCGGCGCGCGCCTCCTGCTCGCGCAGCAGATCGCCGCGCAGCACCGCCTGCGCGCGCGCGGCCGCGTCCAGCTCGGCGCGCAACTCGCTTTCGCGGGCCCGCTTCTCCTCCAGGTGGGCGTCCAGCCCGGCCACCGTCGCCTCCAGCCGCGCGCACTCGCTGCGGACGGCGGCGAGCTGCTCCTCGGCCTCCAGGCGCAAAGCTCCCGCGCGCGCGGCCGCGCGCGCGAAGAGCCAGGCGGCCGCCGAGGCGGCCGCGAGGGCGCAGGCGATCGGCAGGAGCTGCGTCAGCGCGGTCATGGCGACCTCCCGAATGCGGCCACCTTACCCGGGGGGTCCGACAACGGCGGGCGCTCCAGCGCGGGCGCGGCATCCGGTAGGGCGGCTGCCCGGCGGCGGCCCGGGCCCAACTGCGGGAGCGCCTGCGCCGCGCGCTCCCGGGAGAGCCGCGCGAGCTGCGCCGCCGCGCCGGGATCGAGCAGCGCGCGCGGCACCGGCAGCTCGCGCAGCGAAGACGGCTTCACGTTGACGTCGGTGGTGCGCAGCCGGTGGTAGCGGTTGAGCGCCACCGAGTGCAGGAGCGCGAGCAGCGCCCAGAGCAGGTCGTCGCTCGGGCAGGAGAGGGTGGAGAGCGAGTCGAGGCAGACGACGTCTGCCGGCACCTTTGCCGCTTCGAGCCAGCGCGCCCAGGGCAGCGCGCTGTTGGTGCGGATGCGCTGCACGGCGATCCGCTCGCGCCCGAGCTGCCGGCCCGCCAGCGCCAGGAGCGCCGGCGTGGGATGGGCGAGCCGCTTCTCGCGCGGTCGCAGCGCGAAGGGGACCACGTCCTCGCCGCCGCAGAGCGCGATCTCACCGGGGCGCGCCGGCGCGCGCTCCACATGCAGCGGATTGTTGCCGGTGCGCAGGCCATAGCCGACCTGGCAGACCTCTCGCAGGGGGACCGACGCCGCCTCCAGCGCCGCGCAGAGGGCGCTCTCGCCGTGCGAGCGGTAGGGTTGCCAGCCGGCCGCGGCGCTCTCGCGCAGCCGTGCCTCGGAGAGCGGCTCCAAGGCGACGAGCCTACCGCCCTCGGCCCGGGCCGCGAAGGTGGTCCGCGAACGCGACAGCCCGCCGCGGCGGCGCACCAGCACCACCGCCTGTACCCGTGTGTCCTTCGCGGCCGCGAAGGGCTTGCCCAGGTCGGCGACCGCGGCGATCTCCGCCTTGCCGAGCACGGCTGTGCGCAGCCCGCCGGCGCGGGCGTTGGTCATCCAGGTGTCCGGCACCAGCAGCGCCGCGGTGCCTCCCTCCCGCACCAGCTCGAGGCTGCGCAGCAGGAAGGCGGCGTAGCGATCGATCTCGCCCCCGCGCAGCGCCGGCAGCGCGCGCGCGAGGAAGGCGCGCTCGCGGGGGTCGTCGAGGTGGCCGTAGGGCGGGTTGGAGACGAGCAGGTCCGCCTCCTCTCCGCGCGCGCGCAGCGAGTCGCGCCTTACGAGCTGCAGGGCGGCGATCGCGCGCGGCGCGGCGGCCGGGCCGGCGCAGAGCGCGAGCGAGGCGCGGGCGACGCGCAGCGCGGCCGGATCCAGGTCCGCGCCCGAGCAACACAGCGCCGCTTCCGCCCGGCCTCCGCGCGCGGCGAGGGCCCGGGCCGCGGCTGCGAGGAAGATGCCCGCGCCGGCGCAGGGATCCGTCACGGCGGGCAGCGCCCCTCGCGGGATGCTCCCGTGCGCGAGCGCGAGCGCGACCACCTGCTCGGCGACGCCGGGCGGCGTGTAATAGAGGCCCACGCGCCGCCTCCCCGTAGAGCCCAGCGCGGCGCTGTGCAGCGCCTCGGAGGTGAAGCAGAGCTCTTCGGGAGCGGGCGCTGCAGCCGCGAACAGCTCCGCAGCGCGGCGCGCGGCCGCAGCCGTCGGCGAAAGACGCAGCGGCCAGGGAGGCAGCGCCCCATAGGTCTGCGCCCGCAGCGCGCGCGCCAGCGCGGCGACGGCCTTTGGCAGCTCGCCGATCGGCAGGCGCCCGGAATTCGGCCGCCGGTGAGCTTGGCGCTCCGTTCTGCGCCACATCTCCGGGACAGGACACTACTCGCCCGAACCGACGACGATGGGAATATCGACCTCGAACGGCTCGCCCGCGAAGGACGGAAAGACGATGCGCCGCGTGATCCGCTTGAGGCAGGCGCCGAGGGCGCTCTCGTCGACGGGGCGATTGTCGATCCGCGCTGCCGAGACCGCGCCCGAGGGAGCGATGGTGGCGGCAACCTGGATCTTGCCGAGCTGCAGCCCGGGCTCGCGCCGCAGCGCCTCGTCGACGCAGCCCTGCAGCGCACGCTTGTTCTCGTCGAGCTTCTTGCGCACCGCCGACGCGCTGATGGGCAGCTGGGCTCCCTGCGCCCGCGGCGGCGGAGTCTCCGCGGCGGCTCTGCGCTCAGCCGGGCTGCTGCGCGCGGCGCCTGGCGGAGAGGCGGAGGCCCCGGGCTGCGCCGCAGCCGTGGCGGACGCATCGGGAGGGGCCGCAGGCTGCGCCAGGGGCCGCGGTTTTCCGCCCAGCGCGAAAGTGAGGAGGCCAAGCGCGGCGAGCGCCCCGCCGATGGCGAGCGCGACCCGCTGCGGATCGGCGGCAGCAGGTCGCAGGCGCGCCAGCATCGACCGCGCCTGGCTGGCGAGCTGCCCGGACGCGCGCTGGAGGCGCGCCAGCGCCGAGGGCGCCCGAATTCTTTCCACCACTTCGATCGCCGAGGTGTGGATCATCTCGACGCCCGGATCCGGCTCCGGGTCGATCGGCTCCAGGTGGATGTTGGCCTCCTCGGCGTCGAGCGGCTCCCCGTATTCGGCAGCCGGCGGCCCGGGCAGCGGCCCGGACGGCGGTGCGTCGACGGGCGGCGCCGGCGCGGGGGACCAGGCGTCGGCGGGGACCCGCGCTCGTCCGGCCGCGCGCGGCGAGCCGGCCGCCCTTTGCTGCGCCGAGCCTAGGGAGACCTCGGCGGCGCCCTGCGAAAGCTCGACTGCGCGCGGCGAAACCTCCACGGCGCGCTGCGCGGCGGCCCGCGCTGGCTCGCCTGCGGCAGCGGTGGCCGCAGGCCTCGGCGGCGAGGCGATGGGCGGCCGCGAGCCGAAGAGGCCCGCCAACTCCGGCACCTCCACGCACCGCTGCCAGGCGGGCATCCCTTCCTTCCAGACGTAGGTGCGCGGGCCGATGGCCCCGCCGCGCACGCGGCGCGCGAGCTCGCCCGCGCCGAGGGGCCCCTCCTGCTGCCCGGCGACCATCGCGAACCAGATCGGCTGCTCGACGACGCGCCCCGATGGCTGCGAGGAGCGCGCCGCCGAGGCGAGTCCGCGGGCGCCCGCGCCCATCCCGAGCGGCCGATTCGCAACCAGCGGCCGATGCGTGCGCGCCGACGCGCCTTGACCCTCCGATCGAGCGGCGGCCTGGACGCCCGGCCGGTCGAGCAGAACAGGTCCCGCCGAGAATGCCGGGTCGGCGATTTGGATGCGCGAGCCGCAACGCCGGCAGCGGACGACGAGGCGCTTTCCGCGCACCTTGTCGTCGGCGATGCTCAGCGAAGCCTTGCAGCTCTGGCAGCCGAATTGCATCGATGCAGTCTACAACAACTCGACAGGACGCATGAATTTTCCCCCTCACCCCGGGGTGGTCTGCGCCGTCGGATCGGGCTTGCGCCCGCGCGAGCTGCCGCGGCCCTTGCGCTTCCCGCGCGCCGCCGCCGCTTCCACTTTCTGCAGGCGGTAGCGCTCGCGATAGTAGTGGGAGCGGCAGAGGCCCTTCGCGAGCACCGGGCTCCCGCAACCCACCACCTTGCACTGAGCACGCCCGGCCGCGCCCCTCCGCGCTCGCTTGCCGGCGGCGCCGGCGAGGAGCTGCTGGCTGAGCGCACCAACGTCGATCGAGCGCTCGACGTGCCGGCGCACCTGCTCGGAGATGATCTCGCCGAGCCGCGCGCCGAGCTGCTCGACCTGCGTGGCCAGCGCGGGAAGCCATGCTTCGTTTCCGCCCGACTTCGCGCTCCGGCGCCCCATGGCATCCCCGCTCGGTCCTGCTCGCCGGCCTGGTAATTTTCGATTATCGACCAACCCGTTTCCACAATGGATTCGGTAACCTCGACCTTAACGGGGGGCCCCTGATTGTCAAGCCGCGCCGGAGCCGCCTCGCTCCTCCAGCTTGTGCAACAGATCTTCCACCACCCGCTCCTCGCCGGAGACGACGAAACCGGCCGCGCGGGCGCCGTCGATCAGCGCGATGGCGGCGAGGATGGCGCGCGCCGCCTCCGCCGCGCGGCCGTCCTGCGCGAGGAGATGCTCGATGCCGGAAGCGAGCACGCCGAAGTCCCGGAAGCAGAACGTCCGGGGCAGCTCCGGCAGCGGACCGCTGTTGTGCAGCGCGGGCGCAAACGCGAAGCCCACGTCGGCGAGCGCCACCTGCCGCCCGTCCTCGAAGAGCAAGAGCAGATAGGGTTCCGGGTGATCGCGCGTCGAGCGCTCCTCCACCTGCGCGAGCTCGTCCCAGCGCAGGTGCAGCGACTTGCCAGTGGGAGTCTCGAGGAGGGTTGCGGAGCGCCCGTCCTCGTCCTCGAGGACCGAGAGCGGCGTGCGACGCCCGCGCAAAAAGGCGAGCACGCGCGCCGTCAGCTCAGCGGGATTTGTCGCCATGGGTCACGGCGCCGCTCGGGCCGTGGTCGCCCGCCTCTACGAGCTCGAGCAACGTGCCGCCCATCGCCCGGGGATGGAGGAAGGCGACCCTGTGCCCCCGCGCCCCGGGACGCGAGACCCGATCGATCAGCGGAACGCCGCGCGCCTCCAGCCTTTGCAACAGCTCGTCGAGGTTCGTCACCCGCAGCGCCAGGTGGTGGAGCGCGTCGCCGCGCTTCTCGAGGAACTTCTCCAGCCCCGGGTTGCCGCCCAGGGACTTCTCGGGCGAGACCAGCTCCAGCGATGCGCCGTTGGGAAAGTCGAAGAACGCCGCCGAGACTTTCTGCGAGGCGACCTGCTCGCGGTGCGCGACCTTCTGGCCGAACAGCTCCTCGAGGAGGGCGATGCTCGCATCCATGTCCTTCACGCAGATCGCGGTGTGGTCGAGCCGCGTGGCCGGGATGCCCCGGACGGCCTTCGCGGAGGGGTCGGATTGCGCCATGCGCCACCGGTAGGTCACGCGACTTCGTTCGTCAAGCCGGCTTTGCGGCGCGTCACCGTGCGCCGGCCGCGCGAAATTTTGACGCACTGCCCATTTCAGATTTTTCTGGCGGCGCTATGGATCGAAAGCCCAGCCCACTGGAGCGACGCAAACACCTTCGTACTCCGGTCAACCTGCCGGCCACCATCCACGCCGGCGGGCGCGCCATCGCGGCGATCGCGGAGGACATTTCCCCCGGCGGCGCGTTCCTGCGCTGCGAGCTGCCCGGCCAGTTCCCGCGCGTGATCGCGACGATCACGCTGCCCAACGGCCGCGATCTCGGCTTCTCCGCCGGAACCGGGGTTCAGGTGGGGGGCTGCCCCACTCGAGCCGCAACGTTGATCTCAGCGTCCACTTTCGGTCAGAGTGTACGCCCTCCGGGGGGATCGGGGTTCGCAATGCAGCTCGTTTCAGTCCAGGATTCGCCAGCCGTGGGCCTCGGCAAGCTCGCGGAGGGCGCGCGAGGGATAGACCGCACATGGGCGGCCGACCTCCCGCAGCATCGGCGCATCGTGGATGGAGTCGCCATAGGCACGGGTCCGCTCCGGCGGAACCCCAGCCCTCTCGAGCAGCCCGCGCACGAGCCGGGCTCGGACCTCGGACATGGGCACGGGCTCCGCCAACTCACCCGTCAGCGCGCCGTCGCGGCGCGTGCCCACCGCGCCGAAGCAATGCGAGGCCGGGATGCCCAAGTGGCCCCCCAGGCGCACCGCGAAGTCGCGCAGGTTGGCCGTGATCAGCACGACGGCGCCCTCCGCGCGCCGCGCCTCCAGCTCTTCGCGAAGGTCGCTGCGCAGGCGCGGGACGATCGAGGTGCGGAAGCACTCGTCGTAGATCTCGGCGAAGCGGGCTTCGCCGAGCCGCGCGCTGAAGCGCAGCATCAGCCGCTTCGCCTCCGCCACCTCCGGCTCGCCGATGCGCCCCAGGAGCGCCCTCGCCCCCCAGGCGCCCATGCCGGCGATCTCCCGGAGCGTGAGCAGACCGCGGGCCGCGCAGAACAGCGCGAAGAGCACGCCGCAGTCGCCGCGGACCAGCGTGCCGTCGATGTCGAAAACAGCGAGGGCACCGGGCACCGGATCGTTCTAGAGATTCGCGGGCCAGCCGGCAAGGAGACGCGATGAGCGCCGGCCCGAACGTAATCCTGCTCAGCCCCGACGCCCACGAGGTTGACCGCTGGTCCGCGCTGCTCGAGGGCGCCGCGGACGTCCGCGCGGTGGCGTCGGTGGAGGCCCTCGCGCAGGCCCTCGCGCAGCTCCCTGCCGACGTGGTGGTCGCGCCTTGCGACGCGCGCCTCCTCGAGGGCATTCAGCGCTGCCGCGGCGATTCGCGCCTCATCCTCTGCGGAAGCACGCTGCCCCTCGGCGTCATCGACGCCGCCGGCCAGGGCTACGACCTCCGCCACGTCGAACGCGAGGGCCAGTTGCGCCGCGAGGTGCACGCGCTCGCACGGCCGCGCTCTTTGATGATCCGCCACCAGCTTGCCGGGCTCTCGGTGCGCTGGAGCGGGGCGGAGCGCGCGCTGCCGCTGCTCGACATCTCGAACGGGGGTCTTTCGTTCCGGCTCGAGCTAGACGGCGAGCTGGAGCAGCTCTTGCCGGGCACGCTGCTCTGCGGAGTCGAGGTGCACCGCGGCCCCTCGCTCGCCCTCTTCGCGGACACGGCGGTGGTGCGCTACGTCGAGCAGGCAGCCGAGCCGGGGAAGCAGCCGCACTACCGCATCGGCTGCGAGGTGTCCACCGCGGGACCTGTGCAGCCCCCGGCGCACGGCTCGCGTTTCACCGACGGGGCGACCCGGGCGGGGCTTCTGCGGGAGGCCCTGCGCGGGAGCGGCATCCTCCTGCAGGGATCGCCGGGGTCGTCGGGCAGCATTCTCTGCACCAGCGGCACGGTGGAGATCGAGAAGGCCGAGCTCGCGTTCGACGCGCCCCTTTCCGTCTTCGAGCCCTACGACGTCGTGCGAGGGAGCTTCGAGCTGGGCGGCACCTCGTACTCCTTCGTCACCTCGGCGATCTCCGGCGTCCCGCTCCGATTGCGCCTGCCGTTCGCCATCGAAGGCTCGCACCGGCGGGGCTCGCCCCGGTACCGGCCCGACGGCCGCGACCCGGTGTCGGTCCTCTTGGCCGCCCCGCTGCTGGCCGGCCAGCCGCTGGAGCGCGAGGTGCTGGAGATCTCCTCGACCGGCCTGTCCTTCGCGCTCGATCCCGCCTTCGACCTGTTTCCTCCCGGGATGAGGCTCTCCCGCGTGGAGCTGAAGCTCCCGGGCCTGACGTTCGCCTGCGCGGGGTCGGTGAAGAACCTGGCGCCGCTCGGCGACGGCACCCGGGCCGTGCGCTGCGGCGTCTCCTTCGAGGGGCTGGACGCCGAAGAGCGCGACCGCCTGGCCGATGCGCTGATGCGCCAGCGGTACCCCGGGCTGCGCGACTGCAGCGCGCTCTCGTTCGACGATCTCTTCCGTTTCTTCCAGGAGACGCGCTTCCTCTACCCCGAGAAGCTCGCCGCTCTCGAACCCATTCTTCCCGAGGTCCGCAAGACCTTCACGCGCCTGCACGCGAAGCCCAGCAGCCTCTTCAAGTCGCTCGTCTACCTCGAGGACGGCAAAACCCTGGCGCACGGGAGCAGCGTCCGCGTCTACCGGCGCACCGTGGTGCTGCAGCACCTCGCTGGCACCTCGCGGGTGAGCCATCGCCCCCCGCCGCAGGTCCTGAACCTCGGGTTCGCGGAGTATCTCACGCAGTCGATCGATCTCGAATACGTCAAGTTCTATTTCCGCCCAGACAACAAGTGGCCATCGCGGGTCTTCGGGAACTTTGCCCGCAAGGTTTCCAACCGGCAGCTCTCCGACCTGCGGACTTTCGCCTACGTCACGCTCCCGACGCGAGTGGAACTGCCAGCCGACGGGCAGATCCGCGTCATCGAGGCGGCCCCCGGCGACCTCTCGCTGGTCGAGCAATACTTCGTCGCCAACGCCCGGGGGCTGCTGCTCCGTAGCGACGATCTCACGCGCGGCGCGCTGCCGCTCACAGAGCTGAACGCAAGCTTCGGCGAGCTTGGCCTCTACCGCAGGCGGGCGGTGCTGCTGGCGCTGCGCGGGGACGAGCCGCTCGGATTCGCCCTCTGCGAACTCAGCTCCCCGGGAATGAACCTCAGCGAGCTGCTCAGCTCGTTTCGCATCCACCTGTTTCCTGCGGCCGGGGACGCGGAGGACCCGAGGCGCGAGGGCGCCTGGCTCGCGCTGGCGCAGGCATCGGTGCGATTTTACCGCCAGAACGGAAGGCCCCTGGCGGTGGGGCTGTTCGAGGAGGGGGAGGCTGCCGCCAGGATTTTGCCCGCCCTCGGGAAGAAGCGGTACACCTGCTGGACGGTCCACCGCTCGCTCGGCCCTCGTTTTTGCGAGTACGTCGACCGGCTCTACCAGATGCTCACGCAGGGGCGACGCAAGAGGAAGCCTGGCGACGATGGCGTATCTCATGGAGAGCCCGTCCGAGGGGACGCGGCTTAGGGCAAAGACGGACCTGCGCGCGGTCGAGGAGGAGCTCGAGCTCACCGGCCTCCGCGCGGGCGCAGTGGCGCTCGATGCCGGCTGCGCGTCCGGCGCCGTGACCTCGGCCCTGTCCGCGCTGGTCGGGCCGGGTGGGCGAGTGTACGGGATCGACCTCTCGCAGGATCGCCTGGGCCAGGCCAAAGCGACGTGCCCCGGAGCGACCTTCCTCCGCGGCGACCTGGGCCACCTTCCCCTGGCGACGGCGAGCGTCGACTATGCGCTCTGCCGACTGGTGCTCGAGTACATTCCCGAGCCCCAGCCGCTGGTCTTCGAGTTGATCCGCGTGGCGCGGCCCGGCGGCCGAGTGGTGCTGGTCGACGTGGACGGCTATGGCGCCTTCCATCACCCTCTCACCGACGCGCGGCGGGAGGCCGTGCAGACCATCGGAACGCTTCTCGAGCGGGCGGGCTTCGACGCATTCGTCGGCCGCAAGCTCTACGGTTTCCTCCGCGCGGCGGGCCTGGAACGGATCGCCGTCCACCTGCGGCCCTACCACCTCAAGGTGGGCAGCGCCGACTCGACGACGCTCTCCAACTGGACCTACAAGCTGCAGACGCTCGCCAAGCTGGGCCACTGGGCCATCGGCCGCGAAGCCTACGAGCGTGCCGCCGGCACCGTACTGGAGATGCTCCGCGACCCGGAGGTGCTCAGCTACTCTACGCTCTTCCTCGTCGCGGGAACGCTGCCGCAATGATGCCCGGCGCGCCAACGCAAGAGGCCGACGCCGTTCCCGAGCTCTCTTGTCGCCCCCTCAAGTCCATGTTCCTCGCCTTCCGCCGGCTGCGGGGCGATGCCGCGCTGCAGGCCGCGCTGGCGAACGCGAAGACCAACCTTCCGCTCAACTATCTCGAAGACGAGAGCAACTGGATCTCCTTCGCGCTCTCGCAGCGGATCCTGGACGCCCTCAGCGACGCCTCCGACGTGCACGATTTTCCCCGGCGCGCGGGCCTGCTCCTTGCCACGCCCGAGGTGCTCGGATTCGCCTACAGCGGGCTCAAGGCGTGTGGAAGCGTCAAGCTCTGCTACGAGAAGACGCTGGAGCGGGCCGCCGGCCAGTACAACAAGGTGGGCAGCTTCCGCGTCATCTCGCTCGGTGCGACGCACCTGGTGCTCGAGTACCGCAGCACCCTGCGCGAGCCGAACCGGCGCTTCTGCGAGTTCCGCACCGCGCAGTTCCAGAGCTTTCCCACCATCTGGGGCCTGCCCCTCGCCCGCGTGCGGGAGGACACATGCCAGGCGCTCGGCGCGGACTGCTGCAGCTACCGGTTCGAGTGGCAGATGCGGCCGGTCTTCTTCGACTCCTTGCTGGGAACGTTGATCGGTTCGCTGTTGGGTGCGGCCGGTGTCTGGGTCGGCCTCCTCGACGCGCCGCCGCTGCTCTCGGTGCTCGGGACCGGCGGGCTGGGGGCGGTGATCGGCGCGTTGCTCGACGCGCAGCGCGAGCTGCGGTCGCGCGACCGGCTGCTGGAAGTGCACAACCAGGACCTGGACGCCTCGCTCGAGCGGCTCAACGCCCGCTTCGAGGAGATCACGGTCCTCAACCGCACCCTGGAGGAGAAGGTCGAGGCCCGCACCCGCGAGCTCTCGGAGGCCCGGGACAAGCTCCAGGCCGCCCTCGGCAAGGCGGTGGCCCTCGACCGCGCGAAGACGCAGTTCTTCACCAACATCTCGCACGAGCTGCGCACGCCGCTGACACTCATCCTCGCGCCACTGGAGACCGCGCTCTCCGAGTGGCCGAACGCGCCGCGCCCGATCCGCGACCAGCTCGAGATGATGCACCGCAACGGCATGCGCCTGCTCGACAACATCAACGAGCTCCTCGCCCTGTCGCGCCTCGACGCCGGGCGCACCTGGCTCAAGATCGAGGAGGTAGACGCAGACGCGGTCTTGCGCGGGCTGGTCGAGGCCTCGCAGGGGCTGGCCCGGCAGCGCTGCGTGGAGCTGCGCTACGAGGCGCGCGAAGAGCTGCCGCTCATCCCGGCCGACCGCGACAAGCTGGAGAAGATCGCGCTCAACCTGATCGGCAACGCGCTCAAGTTCACGAGGCCCTCCGCCGCGCAGCCCTCGCCGTGGGTGGTGGTGCGCGCGCAGGTCGAGCAGGGGCGGTTCGTCTTCTCCGTCTCCGACAGCGGCATCGGCATCGCCCAGGAGCACCTCGGCACCATCTTCGAACGCTTCAGCCAGGTCAGCGACGGCGACCGGCGCGAGTACAGCGGCACCGGCATCGGGCTGGCGCTCGCCAAGGAGCTGGCCGAGTTCCACATGGGCACCATCCAGGTCAGCTCGCGCCCTGGCGTGGGCTCGACCTTCACCGTCAGCTTGCCGCTCTCGCGCAACGCCATCCCCGAGAACAGGCTGGATCGCCGCCGCGAGCAGAAAGGCGTGGTGGTCGACCGCCGGGTGGAGGAGGAGCGCATCCGCCTCTCCCGCCTGGTGCAGGATCCGTACGCGCTCGAGGTCGCTTCGAAAGCCTTGCCGCCGGAGCAGGCGGAGGTGCCCACCGAGCCGGAGCTTGCGAAGGTGGCGGTCGCGCCAGGGCTGCCGTCGGGCGCCGAGGCGACGCCGGTTCCCGAACTAGAGCGGCCGCTCCTCCTGCTGGTCGACGACAACCACGACATGCTGAGCTTCCTCTCCCGCCTCCTCGAGCGCGAGTACCGCGTGCTCACCGCCGGCGACGGCGAGGCGGCGCTGGCGGTGGCGCGGCGCGAGCACCCGGCGCTGGTGGTGAGCGACGTGATGATGCCGCGCATGGACGGCTACGCGCTGTTGCGCGAGCTGCGCGCCGACGAGGCCACGCGCCACATTCCGGTGGTGCTGCTCACCGCCAAGAGCGAGCTGTCGCACAAGATCCACGGCCTCGAGGAGGGCGCGGACGACTACTTGAGCAAGCCGTTCAACTTCCTCGAGCTCAAGACCCGCGTGCGCGGGCTCCTGCGCAACCGCGAGCTGGAGCGGATGCTGGCGGAGAAGAACGAGTACCTCAACAAGCTCAACTTCGACCTGGTTCTCTCGAAGAAAGAGGTGTTCCTCCAGACCATCGAGGCGATCACCTTCGCGCTGGAGGCCAAGGACACCTACACCCACGGCCATTCCTACCGCGTGGCCGTGCTGGCCTCCAACCTCGGGCGCGAGATGCGACTCTCCGAGGCGGAGGTGGAGCGGGTGCGGCTCTCGGCGCTGCTGCACGACGTGGGCAAGATCGGCATCTCCGAGGCGGTGCTGCGAAAGCCGGGCAAGCTCACGGTGGAGGAGTATCTCGACATCCAGCGCCACCCCGAGATCGGCGCCCGGATCCTCGAGGGCGTGGGCGAGCTGAAGGACGTGACCCGCTGCGTCCGCTTCCACCACGAGGCGTGGGACGGCACCGGCTATCCGGGGGTTTTGCGGGGCCGCGCCATCCCGCTCGAGTCGCGCGTCATCGCGGTGGCCGACACCTACGATGCCATGACCTCCGACCGCGCCTACCGCAAGAACCTGGGCCACGACCGCGCCATCAACGAGATCCGCAACTTCGGGGGCCGGCAGTTCGCCCCCGAAATGGTCAAGGCCTTCCTCCGCCTCTACGAGAAGAAGGCGCCGGTCTTCCCCGCCTTCCCCAGCGCGTTCACGGGGAGCTAGTTTCCCGAAGCCGGATTCGGGCGGCGCGCATCGAAGACCGCCATGAGCTCGCACCAGGCGCACCGCAAGCTAGGGACCGCCCTGGCCCTCCTCTACGTGTTCCTCTGGGCCTCGGCTTTCGTTCCCAGCCGCGTGCTCTCGACCAGCGGGCCGCCGCTCTGGACGCTGGTGGTGCGCTTCGGATTCGCGGGGGGGCTCCTGCTGCTCGGTACCTGGGCGGCGGGCATCCCGCTGCCGACGCGGCGCGGGCAGTGGGTGCAGCTCGCGCTGCTCGGGCTCACCGGCAACGCGCTCTACCTGGGCTTCAGCTACACCGCGCTCAAGCACCTCAGCTCCGGCATGGGCGCGATCATCGCCAGCACCAACCCGCTCCTCCTCGCCCTGATCGCCCCCCGTCTGCTCGGCGAGCCGATCACGCTGCGCAAGCTCGCCGGCATGCTGCTCGGCTTTTCCGGCGTGGTGATCTCCATGCATGCCCGCGCCGGCACCCAGACGGCGCGGCCCCAGGACGTCCTGCTCGCGCTCGCCGGCGTCTCCGCCGGAGTTGCCTCGACGGTGATCTTCAAACGGATGAAGGGCGCGCCGCATCCCGTGATGGTCAACGCCGTGCAGCTCGCCTCGGCGGGCGTCCTGCTGGTGCCCGGTGCGCTGTTCTTCGAGGGAGCGCCGCGGGTCTCGTTCCCCGCGCCGGTGGTGGTCTCGCTCGTCTGGCTGGTCCTGGTCATGAGCATCGGCGCCTCGCTGCTCTGGTTCTGGCTGCTCAGTCATGGCGACGCGAGCCGCGTCAGCGCCTTCTACTTCCTCACCCCGGTGTTCGGGCTGCTGCTCGGCGCGTTGCTCCTCGGCGAGCGGCTCACCGCGCTCGACGGCGTGGGCCTCGCGGTGATCGCGGTGGGGCTGCTCTTGGTCACCCGCGACCCGGTGCCAACGCCGCTCCCTCCGGCGCCGATCAACTCCCGAGCGCGAGCACGCCCGTGAAGAGGTGCATGCCCACGCCCCCGCCCAAGGGACCCAGCTCGAACGAGGTGCGCAGCGCGAGCAGCGGGAAGCGGCCGAGGCGCTTCTCGATCAGCGAAAGGTCGAGGCCGGGCACGCCGTAGAGCTGCGTGCCGCGGCTCTGGCAGTCGAAGTAGACTCCGAACGACGGCGCGCCTCCGGCCAGCCCCGAGAGCGAGCGCGTGAGCGTGCGCCGCGCGCCCATCCCGTCGCGCAGGGTGAAGCTCACCAAGGTGCCCTCCGCCACCTTCCCGCCCACCGCCAACGCGCCCTGCTCCTCGTGCACGCCCACGATCGGCAGCGTGACGAAGTCCTCCTCGCGGAACGGCTCGCCAGGCGCGGGCGCCGCGCCCACCGCGAGAAAGGGCAGCGCCCCCTCCAGGTCGCCGAGGCCGGGGATCTCGTCGAGCGCGGCGAGCTGTTCCAGCGCCGGCTTGCCGCCGAGCTCGAACAGCAGGCGCCCTTCGGCGCGGGTGACGAGCAGCGGCTGGCCCACCGCCTGGTGCGACTGGGCCACCGCCACCCGCGCGCCGCCGGGGATGAGCACGCCGACCGCCGCCGCCTCGGCGAGGTCCTCGTCGAGCAGGATGCCGCCCTCGGCGGCAACGCCCCCTCCGGCGAAGCGCACCGACGGGGCCGCGCGCGAGAGCGCGTCGAGCAACCCCGGCAGCGCCGCGCTGGGATCGGCGAAGACCAGTCCCAGCGCACCCTCGCCGGCGCCGCGCACCGCGGCGCGCAGCGAATCCGGCTCGCCGGGTGTGAACTGGAACGGCAGCGCCGGCGGGCTCTCCTCCAGCGCGAGCACGCCGAGCGCGGGCTCCTCTTCGCTCTCGTCGGAGAAGCACATCACCGCCGAGGCGGCACCGCCGACGATGCGCACCCGCTCACCCGCGATCTTCCGCAGCGCCGCGCAGAGGTCGATCGCCTCGTCGAGGTGCTGCACCGTGCCGGCCACCACCAGGCAGCCCGCCCGCTGCAGCCCCGCCTCGCGCAGGGCACGGCCCGCGGCGTCGGCTGCCGCCTCGCGAACGTCGCCCAGCCGACTGACCGCTACACCAGCGCGCATCACGCCAGCATAACAAGCCCCGCGGACGGCAGCGCGAGGCCCTTCGTCAGGCCGCAGCGCGATCCTGCGAGGCGGCCCGCACCGGCGCCTGTTCGCGCGACCTGATCGTGTCCGCGAGGATCCGGGCGGGGGGGATGCGCACGTCCCAGATGAGGCCGAGCGCCTCGAACGCCTTGATCAGGTAGTAGCTCGGGTCGAGCTCCCACCAGAAAAAGCCCTGGTTCGCGGAGGACATGAAGTGGTGGTGGTTGTTGTGCCAGCCCTCGCCCATGGTGAACAGCGCGATGAAAGCGTTGTTGCGGCTGGTGTCGGTGGTGGCGTAGCGGCGCGTGCCCCAGACGTGGTTGAGCGAGTTGACCAGGAACGTGCCGTGCCAGAGCAGCACGGTGGAGACGAAGAAACCCCACAGGAGCGCAGGCATGCCGCCCGCGAGGAACAGAGCCACCGCCAGGAGCACCGGTGGCACCAGGTGGTACTTGTTCAACCAGCGCAGCTCCGGGTATTTGGCGAAGTCCTTGATCTTCGACTCGTCGGTGGCGCTGTAGCGCCGGCAGAGGATCCAGAGGACGTGGCTCCACCAGAAGCCCTTCTTGGGCGAGTGGATGTCCCCCTCCATGTCCGAGTACCGGTGGTGATCGCGGTGGTGCGCGGCCCACCAGAGGGCGCCCTTCTGCGCCGAGGTCTCCGCGGCGAAGGCCAGCAGGAACTGGAAGACCCGGCTGGTCTTGAAGGTCCGGTGCGAGAAGTAGCGGTGATACCCGATGGTCGTCGCCGCCATGCGCAGGTAGTAGAAGAGCATCGCGAGTCCAACCAGCTTCCACGAGATCCCGACCACGAACGGGGCCGCGAATGCGACCGCGTGCGAGAGCAGAAAGGGGATCGAGTTGGCGAGGTCGAGCTTGTCGAGATTCGCGTCGTCGAGGTTCGCGGCACGGCCGGGCGCGACGAGGGGGGAGGCGGGCATTCGCTCTCTGCTCCGTTGGAGAGTGGGACGGCGGTAGGCGCGTTGTAGCCCGCGACTGTCATCGCGCGGTCATGCCGGCGGGCGCGAGCCAACGCCGCCTCACCCGCGGTCGATCTCCACCATGACGCGGAGCAGAAAACCGAGCCGCGGCTCGTGGCTTTCGGGGTCGAGGCGCAGCAGCAGCGCGAGGCCGAGCAGCGCCGGCATGCCGAGGGTCTTCGCGTCGACGACGAGCTGCGGCGCCAGCAAGAGCGGCGTGCGGCGTGCCCAGTCGGCGTCGACCTCCACGCCGGCGAATCCGAAACGGCCGGCCGGACCGATCCCGAGCAGGACGGCGAGACCCGAGCGCAAAGGTACGCGGCGGGCGCTGCCGCTTCCCACGCCCAGGCCCGCCCCCGCCCGTAGCGTGAGGAAGCCCTGGCGCAGGCCTGCGCGCAGGCCGAACCTCGCCGGCAGCGCGGGATCGCCGGGCTCAGAGGGCAGGCCCCCCTCTTCTTCGAGCTGGGCGCTCGCCTCGGCCATGAGGTGGAAGTCGTGGGCAGGGTCGTGAAGGAGCACGAGCGACGCCGCCGGCCGCAACGACACCGCCTGCGCGCCCCCCGCCACCGCGGCTCCCAAGGGCCCCCGCAGGCCCACCTCCAGGCCGAGGCCCACCCGCGCCGTCGCCCGCCACTCCATCTCCAGCGACCCGCTCCACGCGCCCGCGCCGCCGTTGCGCGCGGGCTGCGCGACGCCGGCCAGATCCACCTCCAGCTCACCCGCCTCGTATCCATCGATGTCGGTGATCGTCTCGCCGATCAGGGGCTCGGGCATCTTCGCGCGCCTCGCTTCCTGCGCTCCCACCGGGCCGGCGAGGGCGCACAGGCAAGCGACGCAGAGGGAGGCCGCGGGCGCGATCCTCACCGGTCGGCGCTCTCGCGCGCCTTCGGCGGCGCCGGTGTGGAGGGGGGAGGGGTCAGACATCGCTTGACTGGAGGCCGGATCGATTTTCTAACTGAGTAAAGCCCTAGAGGGAACTTTGCCGATGCGTCCCCCTGCCGTAGCCGCACGCGCCACGCCGCTCTTCCCGGCGCTGGTCCTCGCCGTCTCGGTCCTCTCGGCCTGCGCAGGCGGCAGGGGCGCGGCCGCCGCGCCGTCCCCGCGACCGCTCCCCCTGAAACTCGTGGTGGTGGGCATCAACGACACGCACGGCGCGCTGCTGGCGCAGCCGGTGCCGAGGTCGCTCTCGCGCCTCACCTCCGGTGAGTTGGGCGGCGCCGACTGGTTCGGAGGCTACCTGAACGCCATCCGCGCCGCCGCGCGGGACGAGGGCGGCGCGGTGGTGCTGCTCGACGCGGGCGACCTGTTCCAGGGCACGCTCATCTCCAACCAGTTCCAGGGCCGCTCGGTGGTCGACGTCTACGACGCGCTCGGCGTCGACGCGGCCGCGATCGGCAACCACGAGTTCGACTTCGGCCTCGCCGTGCTGGAGGAGCGCATCGCGCAGGCGCACTTTCCCTTCCTCGCCGCGAACGTGTTCCTGAAAGGCACGCGCACGCGGCCTCGCTGGGCCCGGCCCACCGCGCTCCTCGAGGTGGGAGGTCTCCAGGTCGGAGTCATCGGGCTTTCCACGGTGGAGACGCCCATCGTCACCCGGCCCGCCCACGTCAAAGACTTCGAGTTCGCTCCGGGCGGCCCGATCGCCGCGGAGCTCGCCGACGAGCTGCGGGCGCGGGGCGCCCAGGTGGTGCTCCTGGTCGCGCACATGGGGCGCAAGGGCGAAGGCGAGATCCTGCAGGTGGCGGAGGCGTGCCGGGGGAAGGTGGACGCGATCGTGAGCGGCCACCAGCACGAGGCGATCGGCCCCCCGCCGCTGTTGGTGGCGAACATCCCGGTGGTGCAGTCCGGCGCCAAGCTGCAGGCGTTCTCGGTGGTCGAGCTCACGCTCGACCGCGAGGGCCGCGTCGCGGGCGTCTCGGTCAACCGGAGCAGCGTGCCGCGCGCCGAGGGGCCGATGCCCATCCTGCACACGCTCCACGGCGCCAAGGTGAGCTACCTGGGGCGCCCCATCGTCCCCGACGCCAGGGTCGCCGCGATCGTCGAGCGCTACGACGCGCAGGTGAGGGTGCTGCGCGAGACGCGGATCGGCGAGACGGAGGTCGAGCTGCGCAAGGGGGGCCGCGACGACCTGCTCGCGAACCTCGCCGCGGACGCGCTCCGCTCGGGTGCGGGGGGCGGCCTGCCGACGCAGTACGCCTTCCAGAACTCGGGCGGCCTGCGCGTGAACGCGATCCCCGCGGGCCCCATTACGTTCGGCCAGATCTTCGACCTCTACCCGTTCGACAACCGGCAGATCGTGCTCGAGCTCTCCGCGGCCGACCTGCGCGGCGCGCTCGAGGCGGTCCTGCGCGCGGGAAAGGGACCGCTCAAGGTGTCCGGGCTGCGCTACGCCATCGACGGGCAGCGGCTCCGCGCCGCGGCAAAGGCGCGGGCGATTCCGGCGGGGGCCATCGTCACCAAGCTCATCGACGAGGCCAGCGGATTGGTGCTCTGCGAGACCCGAAGCTGCTCCGCTGCGGCCTGCGACTCGTCGTGCGCACCCGGGGCGCACACGCTGTCCTTGACCGACTTCCTCGCCGAGGGCGGCGACGGGCTCTTGCTGCCCCCAGCGGCGCAGCGAACCGAAGGTAAGGTGCTGGTGCGCGACCTGATCGTCGGGTACGTCAAGCAGCACTCGCCCCTCAGCGCACGGCTCCTCGGCTCGATGGTTGCGGGCGCGCAGCCGCGGCTGACGCAGGTCGGGCTCGCGCGCGGACAACAGGGAGAGTAGACCGCGATGGACGCGCTCGGAATCCTCTGGGGCCCCGGCCTCGTGTTCGTCGGCCTGGCCGTCTGGGTAGTGCGCAAGGCGTGGAAGGCGTCGCGGATCGAGCGCGACCTCGAGGAGGAGCGGCTGACCCGCGCGCTCGGCTTCGACTCCGCTTCGCTGCGGGCCCAGGCGCCGGCCGAGGCGGTGGGCGCGCGGGCCGCGCCCAAGCTCGAGTCCGTGCCGGCGAAGGCGGAGGGCAGCCGGGCCAGGTTCCGCGGCAGCCTGGCCGCGGCCGACGTCTCGTCCTGCGCGCCCGAACACCTGGAGGCGATCGGCGCGCTGCTCGACGGGCGCGCGCAGAGCACCGCCGCGCGCCCCGAGGTGCTCTGGGCGCGCTCGGTGGGGGCGCACGCCGTCTGGTGCGAGCGCCGCCCCCCTGCCCCATCCAGCCCGCCGGGGCCCGCGCGCGAGGTGCTCTGCATCGCCCAGGTGCGCGACGGAAAGGTGCTGCGCAGCTGGTCGCACGGCGAGTAGAAAGTTCGCCTTGATCCGCAAACGGGGGCACAGTCGGTCCATGGAGACCGACCTCACACCACCCCCGATCCGGGAGCCTCTGCCCAGGCGGGTCTACGTGGCGGGAGGCGCCCTGGTTCTCGGCGCCGCCATCGTGGGCGTCATCCTCCTGCTGGTGCCGCGCAAGACCGCCATCCAGCCGATGGAGGTCGCGCAGGTGTCCGGCTGGAAGCCACCGCCGCCCGAGACGTTGGTCGTCGACAAGCTGCGGTTGACCGAGAGCCAGTTCCGCGGCTGGCCGCTCCATTTTCCCGGCGCGCGCCTGCTCGCGCTGCGCGTGGACGCCACGCCCAAGCCGGTGAACGTCGCGCTGCTGCAGCGGGCGCGGTTCGACCGCTTCCGCACGGAGCGCGACCCGCTGCTCGCCGACAAAGCGCGGCTGGTGGCAGGCCTCTCGGCGGAAAGCACGCGCAAGTTCGCAAGCCATGCGCGCGTCCCGGCGGGCGACTGGGTCCTGGTGGTGGAGATGCCGAAGGCGTCGATGCTCTTCGCGGACGACACCACCGCGACCGTCAAGCTCACCTCGCAGCTCGTGGCGCCCCCGGCAGCAGCCGCGGGCAGCGCACCCGCGCCGCAGCGCTGAACCTGCCTACTTCGCGCCCGCCTGCGCCGCCATCTCCTCGGCCCGGACCGCCTCCTCGGCGGCGCGCAGCAACGGCTCGGCGGTGACCGGGCTGCCGGTCGCGTTCTCCATCCACAGGTCGGGGGAGAGGCGGCCCACCCGGGTCACCCGCTCGAACTCGGCCCCGCTCGCAGAGCCCGCGGCCTTGAACTTCTCCTCGAGCTGGAAGGCGATGAGGTGTCCGATCGGGTAGTCGGGCAGGTAGAAGAACGCGTTGATCATGTGCGAATAGATCGCCAGCAGGCCGCTGCCCTTTCCCCCCAGCACCGGCGCGTAATACCGGTCCCAGAGTTCGCGCGCGATCGCGAGGGTGGCCTCGCGCAGCTCGGCGGGCGTCGCGCTCGGGTGCGCGTACATCCACTTCCAGACCCGGGTGTCGACCAGCGCTGGCCCGCAGATCTCCCAGGTGGCCCAGAAGTCGTTGAGCACGCGCAGCCGCTCGCTGCGCGCGTCCGGCCGCGAAAGCCCGAGCAGCTCCAGGTCGCGGTTCTGGAAGGTGAACGCGAGCGCCTCGGTGAAGGCGGTGTTGGGCACGCCGGCCATCAGCGTGTCGTCGACCTCGTAGAGGGAGAAGTACTGCTCCACGTTGTGGCCCATTTCGTGGACGGCGATGTTGTATCCCTTGTAGTCCATGCCGCGGGCCCCCACCCGCGTGCGCAGGTGCGGTTTGTCGCCGGGGCCCCACGACGGATGCAGCTCGTCGCGCCGGGCAGCGCCGAGCGCGTGGCCGGAGCCGCGCGCCGGATCGACGACGATGTGCTCGTCGATCTCCTTCGCCTTCGCGGGAGCGAACCCCAGGGCGGAGAGCAGACGCGGGATGTCGCGCTTGTACGCCTCCGGCGTCGGGTAGCGGCGGCGCGTGAGCCCGTCCAGCTCCTCCTCCGGGTGCGCCGCGCGGGGGAGGAAGCCTGCGTACCAGACGTCGTGCGGCTCGAGCGGCCGGCCCAGCCGCGCGCGGATCAGGCCCGCCACCCGCGGCGCCACTTTCGAGGCCAGGACGCTCTCGAGGAGCCCCACCACGCGCTCCTCGGGCATCTCGCGGTCGAACTGGAAGCGGCGGTCCACCTCGGTGGGCGCGAGCGGCGAATCCTTGTCGGTCAGCCGCGCGGCGCGGAAGTCGTCGAGTAGCACGGCGTACCGCGCATCGGGCTCGCGCTCTGCCGACACCGAAGGCTGCGGCGGCCGCTTGCCCTGGCTGGGCGGCGGCACCTCGGTTTCCGCCTCCGGCGCACGCACCACGGTGTTGGCCACCGGGTCCCAGTCGAGACGCGGATCGTCGATGACCGACCGCGGGATCGACTGGTCGACGATGCGCTCCATCGCGGCGCGGATCAGCCGCTGCTTCTCGAGGCCAAAGCGGGGGTCCGCGTAGTCGGCCTTGATCTCGTCGCGCAGGTTCCAGTGGGAGAGCAGCCGCACGCCCTTGGGGAACGGCCGCCTGCCGCCGGGCGCGAGCAGGTGGTGCATCCACAGGTTGTAGCCCGCGATGTAGCTCTCCGCCGCAGCCGCCGCCTTGGCGCGCGCCTGCAGCGCCGCCCCCGAGGGGCGCAGCGCGAAGCGCCGGGCGAGCCGCGCTGCCGCCCACTCGCGCCGCGACCAGCCCTTGCCCTGCGCTGCCATCTCCTCCAGCGAGGCGAGCGGGAAGTTGAGCAGCGCCACGAACGCGAGCTTGCTCGCGAACAGGTCCTCGCTCAGGTGGGCGCCGGCATCGAAGGCGGCGAACAGCTCGTCGACGGGCCGCTGCGGGCCCAGCTCCAGCTCGCTCCAGCTGCGCAGCGCGCGGCCGATCTCGACCAGGTGGCCGTCGAGCTGCTCCAGCGCGGGCGAGAAGCGGCCGAGCAGCTCGTCCCGGCCGCGCGGGCCTGCGACGAACCATTCCAGCACGAACGCGCGCAGCGCCGCCTTGTCGCCGTCCTCGTCGCGCCACTGGGCGGTCACCTGCCGCACCCCGCGCTCGATGCGCGGGCCCTCGCCCTCGCCGTGCTTGCGCACCAGCTCCGCGACCAGCTCCGGCGCCAGCGCCGCGAAGGGCGTCGCCGCCGCGCCCGCGGGCGCGGGGGCAGGGGTGGGCGCGGCGGCGGGCTGGGCGGCGGCGGTGCCCTGGGGCTGCGCGGCCTTTCCGGAGGCGATGCGCTCGGTCGGGATCGGCTCCGGCCCCGCGCTGCCATGTGCGCAGGCGGCGAGCAGCGAGAGGGAAGCGAAGCAGCCCAACAGGCAACGGCCGATGTGTTCCACGCAGCCTCCTAATCTAATCCCACCGCTCAGTTGAGTTGACCCCGCCGCCGGAGGCGGCCCGGCCGGGAGTCCGGCCGTCAGCGGAGGGAGGCTCGTCGAGCTTTGCTCGACCGCGCACCATTGAGGCATGCGAAAGCTCGCGATCGCGTCCGGCGTGGCTGGGGCTGCGGCGCTGGCCTTCTTCTTCGTCCTGCCTCGGGCGTTCGACGCGGTGGTCAACGGCGTCACCGGCGCCGGCCGGCATCCCGTCTCCGCGCGCGCCCGGGCCATCTTCGCGTCGGCGCGCGTCGTCGACCTGCACGCCGACTCGCTGTTGTGGGGCCGCGACCTGCTCTCGCGCGGTTCGCGCGGCGCCGTCGATCTGCCGCGGCTCCTCGAGGGCAACGTCGCGGTGCAGGCCTTCACGCTCGTCACGACCACCCCGCGCGTCATGAAACTCCGAGGCAACCGGGACGAGACCGACAACATCGCGCTGCTCACCTTCGTCCAGCGCTGGCCCGCGGAGGCACGGCGCAGCCCGTTCACGCGCGCTCTCTACCAGGCGCGGCAGCTCGACCTTCTCGCCGAGCGCTCGGACGGCGCGTTCACCGTGATCCGCTCCAGGCGCGACCTCGCCGCCTTCCTCTCCCGCCGCGTCGCCGGCGTGCGCCTCGCCGCCGGCTTCCTCGGATGCGAGGGCGCGCAGCCGCTGGAGGGCGACCTCGCGAGGCTCGACGCGCTGTACGCCGCGGGCATCCGCATGATGGCGCCCACCCACTTCACCGACACCGCGATCGCTTCCTCCGCGCACGGCGTTCTCGGCCAGGGCCTCACCCCGCTGGGCCGGCAATGGGTGCGGCGGATGGAAGAGAAACACATGCTCATCGACCTCGCCCACGCCTCGCACGACACCATCGCCGAGGTGCTGGCCCTCGCGCGCCGGCCGGTGGTCGTCTCCCACACCGGCGTGCGCGGCACCTGCGACAACGACCGCAACCTCACCGATGACGAGCTGCGCGGCGTCGCCCGGAACGGTGGCGTGGTCGGCATCGCGTACTTCAAGGTGGCGGTCTGCGATGCCACGCCCGTCGGCATCGCCCGCGCCATCCGCCACGCAGCGAACGTGGCCGGCGTGGAGCACGTGGCGCTGGGGTCGGACTTCGACGGCGCGGTGAGGACGCCGTTCGACGCGACGGGGCTGATCCAGCTCGTCGACCCGCTCCTCAAGCAGGGGTTCACCGAGGAACAGATCCGGCTCATCCTTGGCGAGAACACGCTGCGCGTGCTGGACGACGTGCTGGAGTAGGCGTCGGTTTCCAGTGGCGCACGCGGGACACAGACCACAGTCTTGGTCGTTCGAAGCGCGCGCCACCAGGCGCTCGCCGAGAGGACCGCATGCCCGCGCAGGCCCCGAACCTCCCCGCCCGAGTCTGGCTGTCCTTCGTCTGTTTCTTCCGGGTCCTTTTCGACCCGGAGTTCGCCCGCGAAGTGCGCCTCCTCCGCGAACGCGGCCCCGAGCCGTCGGGGCGCGTCGTGCAGATGGTAACCACCGCCTCCGGCCTTCTCACCGGGACGCCGATCGTGCCCACCCCCACCGCCGCTCCCACGCCCGCCGAGTTCCGCGCTGAGCGCGCGGCGAGCATCGACACGCCTCCGGATACCGCACGCCTGAGCGCGCCAGCGGGGCAAAAGTCCGAGGAGGCGCCCGGGGCCCAGGCCGTCCGCCCACCCGCCGTCCGAGCAGGCGCCTCGCCTGCGGCTCCCCGGCCCGGCGCGCGGGAGGGGGCGCTGCACCTGCTCGCCCTGCTCCAGCGCGAGGGACGTCTGCTCGACTTCTGTGAGGAGGAGCTGTCCGGCTTTTCCGACGCCGAGGTGGGCGCCGCAGCGCGGACGGTACATGCGGGCTGCCGCAAGGTCCTGCAAGAGGGGCTGCGCCTGGACCCGGTGCGCATCGAGAAGGAGGGTGCGCTGCTGGTCATCGAGCGGGGGTTCGACGCGCGTGCGGTCCGCCTCACCGGCAACGTGGTCGGCGAGCCGCCGTTCCGGGGCACGCTGCGCCACCATGGCTGGCGCGCGGCCGAGGTCAAGCTCCCCGAGCCTCCCGAAGCCGAGGCGGCCTTGCTGCTCGCTCCGGCGGAGGTGGAGCTTCCGTGAAGTCCAGCCCGCGCGCTCCCCGCTACGCGGTGGGGATCGATTTGGGCACCACCAACAGCGCCCTCGCCGAGGTGGCGCTCGCGGATGCGGGTGCCGTGCGAGACACCGAGGCCATGCCGGCGCGGCTGGAGGTCCCCCAGCTCGTCGGCCTGGGAGAGGTGGCGCCGCGCGAGCTGTTGCCGTCCTTCGTGTACCTGCCCTCGCCGCACGAGGCCCCCGCCGCCGCCTTTTCGCTGCCGTGGGCGAAGGAACGCGGCTACGCCGTGGGCGTCTGGGCCCGCGACCGCGGCGCGCAAGTGCCGGGCCGGCTCGTCTCCTCGGCGAAGAGCTGGCTCTCGCACCCGGCGGTCGACCGCCGCGCGGCGCTCCTGCCGGTGGCGCAGCCCGGCGCGCAGGACGGCGACGTTCCGCGCATCTCTCCGGTCGAGGCGAGCGCGCGCGTGCTCTCTCATCTGCGCGAAGCATGGGAGGCGGCGCACGCGGGCGATGCGGCGGACGGCGGCCCGCCCAGGCTCGCCGATCAGGCGGTGACCTTGACGGTGCCCGCCTCGTTCGATCCCGCCGCCCGCGCGTTGACGGTGGAGGCGGCCCGCGAAGCCGGCCTGCCCGAGTTGACGTTGCTCGAGGAGCCGCAGGCGGCGCTCTACGCCTGGGTGCAGGCGGCCGGCGACGCCTGGCGCGCGCAGGTGAAGAAGGGGGACGTCATCCTGGTGGTGGACGTCGGCGGGGGCACGACCGACTTCTCGCTCATCGGCGTCGGCGAGGAGGACGGCAAGCTCGCGCTCTCGCGCCTGGCAGTCGGCGATCACATCCTGCTCGGCGGCGACAACGTCGACCTCGCGCTCGCGCACCTGGTGCAGGAGCGGCTGCGCGGGCAGGGGAAAAAGCTCGACGCCTGGCAGTTCGCCGCGCTCACCCACGCTTGCAGGAGGGCCAAGGAACATCCGGCGCTCGCGGGCGGCCCCGTCCGCGGCCGGGAAGGAGGCGGCGACGAGGCCCAGGTGCCAATCGCCATCCCGGGGCGCGGCAGCGGGCTGGTCGCCGGCACCGTTCGCACCGAGCTGTCGCGCGCCGAGCTGCGCGCGGTGGTGGAGGGCTTCTTTCCGCGCGTGCCGGCGAGCGCCGCGCCACAGGTCGCGCGCCGCACCGGCCTGACCGCGCTCGGGCTTCCCTACGCGCAGGATCCCGCGGTCACCCGCCACCTCGCCGCCTTCCTCCGCCGCAACCTGGCAGCCGCGAAGCAGGCCGCGGTGACGCTGCCTGCGGGCGCGACCTTCCTGCATCCGACCGCCATCCTCTTCAACGGCGGCGTCTTCAAGGACGCGCATCTTCAGGACACCGTCGCCGCTCAGGTCGACGAGTGGGTGACGGCCGAGGGCGGCAAGGGCCTGAAGCGGCTCGCCTCGCGCAGCCTCGACCTCGCCGTCGCGCTCGGCGCCGCCTACAGCGCGCTTTCACGGCGGGGACGCGGCATTCGCATCCGCGGCGGCACCGCCCGCAGCTACTACGTCGGCGTCGAGGCGGCGGTCCCCGCGGTCCCTGGTTACGCCCCGCCTTTGCGCGCGGTCTGCCTCGCGCCCTTCGGCCTGGAGGAGGGCACCGCCGTCGAGCTGCCGCAGCTCGAGGTGGGCGCCGTGGTGGGCGAGACGACCTCGTTCCGCTTCTTCGCCTCGGCCCAGCGCCGGGACGACGTGCCCGGTGCGGTGGTGGAGGACGTGAGCGAGCTTGCGGAGCTTTCGCCCATCGAGGCCGCGCTGCCCGGCGGTGCAGCCGGGGAGGGCCGCACAGGCGAGGTGATCCCGGTGGGACTGCGCGCAGCCGCCACCGAGGTGGGTACGCTCGAGCTGCGCCTCGTCGCGAAGGAGCCGCCGCCGCGCGAGTGGATGCTCGAATTCTCCGTGCGCGGCGATGCGGGCGCTGCCGAGGGCTAGCACGAGATGGCACCGCGCTACACGATCGGCATCGACCTCGGCACTTCCAACACCGCGCTCGCCTTCGCCGACCTCGCCGCGCAGGACCCCGGCGCCTCGCTGCGCGTGTTCGAGGTCCCGCAGCTCGTCGCGCCCGGCGAGGTGGCGCCGCGGCCGCTGCTCCCATCGCACCTCTACTTGCCCGGCGAGCACGAGCTGCCGCGCGAGACGCGCCTGGCCTGGGAAGACACTGCCGTGGTCGGCGCGTTCGCCCGCGACCAGGGAGAGCGAGTCCCCTCCCGACATGTCTCTTCCGCGAAGAGCTGGCTCTGCCATCCCGCGGTCGATCGCACCGCGGCGATCCTGCCTTGGGGCGCGCCGCGCGAGGTGCCGCACCTGAGCCCGGTCGAGGCGAGCGCGCGCATCCTCGAGCACCTGCGACACGCATGGGATGCGCGTCATCCCGACGCTGCGCTTGCCGAGCAGGACGTGGTGGTGACGGTGCCCGCCTCGTTCGACGAGGCGGCGCGCGCGCTCACGCTGCAGGCCGCGGAGCGGGCCGGCCTGCCGCGGCTGCTGCTGCTCGAGGAGCCCCAGGCGGCGTTCTACGACTGGACGCTTCGTCACCGCGACGGCGTGGGCGAGGCGCTGGACGGGGCGCGCCTCATCCTGGTGGTCGACGTCGGCGGGGGCACCACCGACCTGACGCTCATCGAGGCGGAACTGGCCCCGCAGACCGGCAGCGGAAAGAACGCCCCGCCCGCCCTGCGCCGGGTGGCGGTGGGCGATCACCTGCTGCTGGGCGGAGACAACATGGACCTCGCGCTGGCGCGCAAGGCCGAGGCGCAGCTCGTCGCGCAGCGGGGGGTGAAGCTCACCGCGGCGCAGTGGGCCGCGCTGACGCAGGCGTGCCGCGCCGCCAAGGAGGTGTTGCTCGCCCCGGGCGCGCCCGAGCGCGCGACCGTGACGGTGCCTGGCTCCGGCTCCAAGCTGATCTCCGGCGCGATCGCAACCGAGTTGGTGCGCGACGAGGCGCGCGCCCTCTTGCTCGAGGGCTTCTTCCCATCCGTGGCGCCCACCGACGCGCCGGCCCGCACAGCCCGCGCGGCGGGGCTCGCCGAGCTGGGGCTCCCCTACGCCGCCGACCCGGCGATCACGCGGCACATCGCGGCCTTCTTGCGCCGCCACGCCCGCACCGTGCACGGAGCCGCCGTGGACGCGGTCCTCTACAACGGCGGCGCGCTCGCTCCCGCGCTGCTCGCCGACCGGCTGACGGCAGCGCTCGCCCCTCTGCGCGACGGCGCGGCGCGCTCCTTGGTCCGGCTGCAGAACGACTCGCCCGACCTCTCCGTCGCGCGCGGCGCCGCCGCCTATGGGCTGGTGCGCCGCGGCCTCGGCCTGCGCATCGGCGGCGGCAGCCCGCGCACGTACTACGTCGGCGTCGCCTCCGCGGCTCAGCAGGGCGAGGACGCGCTGTGCATCGTGCCCCGCGGCGCGGCCGAGGGTGTGGAGGAGGAGGTACCGGGCCGCGCCTTCGCGCTCCTGTTGGGCAAGCCGGTGCGCTTCCGGCTCTTCGCCTCCAGCGGCTTTCGCGCCGAGCGGCCCGGCGATCTGGTCGCGCTGGGCGGCGAGGCCGCCGCGGAGCTGTCGGAGCTCCCCCCGCTGCAGACGGTGGTCGAGGGGAGCGGGAGCGCGCAGGTTGCGCTCCGCGCCGCGCTCACCGAGATCGGCACGCTGGAGCTGTGGTGCGTAGCTCCGGACCTGCGCCGCTGGAAGCTCGAGTTCCAGCTCCGCGGCGCCCACGCCCCCGCCGAGCGGCCCGGCGAGGCGCGCCCGGTCAAAGGCGGCATCGGCGCACTGCCGCGAGGCCTCGATGCGGCGCGCGAAGCGCTCCAGGTCGTCTTCGGCAAGAAGCCGCAGGCGGTGGTAGGCCGCGAGGTCAAGGACCTGTGGCGCAGCCTGGAGAAGCCGCTGGGCGACCGCGCACAGTGGCCGCTCGCGGTCGCGCGCGACCTGTGGGGCGTGCTCTGGGGCGGCGCGCAGAAGCGGCGGCGGAGCCCGGACCACGAGCGCATCTTCCTTTCGCTGTGCGGCTTCGCGTTGCGGCCCGGCTTCGGAGCGCCGCTCGACGACTGGCGCGTCGAACAGACCTGGACGCTCTTCGGGCAGGGGCTCACCCACCACAAGGAGGCGGCGGTGTGGGCGGCGTGGTGGATCCTCTGGCGACGGATCGCGGCCGGCCTGGGCGAGCCGGAGCACGCCGCGCTCTTCGAGGCCCTCGCGCCCCATCTGCGCCCCGCCCCCCGAGGCCGGGTCGCCAACCCGGGCAAGAAGCCGCCGGGCCTCGCCCCCGACGAGATGGTCCGGCTCCTGGGCGCGCTGGAGCGGCTGCCCGCGGCGCTCAAGGAGGAGGCGGGTGGCTGGCTCCTCGAGCGGCTGGAGGCCGGCGCCGCGCCCGGCGTGCTCTGGGCGCTGGGCCGGGTGGGGGCGCGGGTCCCGGTGGCTGCGGCCGCTCATCACGTGCTCGGCCCGGAAGTCGCGTCCGAGTGGCTGGAGCGGCTGCTGGCGCTCGACTGGGCCCGCCACCCAGAGGCCCCGTTCGCCTCCGCGCAGCTCGCGCGGCTGTCCGGCGACCGCACCCGCGATCTCGACGAGGAGCTGCGGCGGCGGGCCGCCGCGCGGCTGGACCAGACTCGGGCGCCGCCGGAGTGGTCGCGCGCGCTGCGCGAGGTGCAGCCCCTCGGCGAGAGAGATGAGCAGCGGGTGTTCGGCGAGACGCTGCCGGCCGGCCTGCACCTCGCTTGATCTGGCGGCCGCGCCCCGCCTTGCGCGGGGATCGCGAGCGACGCAGCTTCCGTCGATGGCCCTCCTTCGCCGCCTCGCGCTCGGCCGCGCGGTCGTCCGCAGGAAAGCTCCCACCCCGATCGGCGCGCTCGCGCGGGGACTCTGCGCCGGCATCGTCGGGGCGCTGGCGCAGGACCTCTTTTTCCGCGTCACCGCGAGACTCGCCCCCAGGCCGACCCCGGTGCCGCCCGAGCTCGGCAAGCCGGAGCGCGAGGCGAGAGACGAGCACAGTCTGGAGACGGCCGCGCGGCGCCTGTACGTCGGAATGATGAGACGCGGCCCGCTCGATGCCACAGCGAAGCGGCGCCTCGCGGGGGCGCTCCACTACGCCTTCGGCGCCGCCTGGGGCGCCCTGTACGCGCTGTTGCGCGAGAGCGTACCCGCCGTACCCGCCGCCCTCTTCGGCATCGGCGTCTGGGCGATGAGCGACGGCCTGCTCCTGCCCGCGTTCCGGCTGGCGGCCTGGCCCCGCCACTACTCGCTGCGCGAGCACCACTACGCGCTGCATGCGCACGTGGTCTACGCGCTCGTCACCGCGGGCGCGTACGCGGCCTTGCGCGACCTGGGCGCGGTCCCGCTCGCAGCCCTGCCGGCGCTGATCGAGCTGCATGCGCGCTCGTGGCTTTCGCGCTTGCCCCCGGGCCAGCTGGTGTTCGGCCGGCGGGAGCCGCAGTTCGCCGCACAGTGGATCGATCGCGTGGCCCACGCCTGATCGGCCGGTGTTAGCATTCGCCGCATGGTGGACTATATCCATGGCGAGACCAGCCCCGGCGAGGTCGCCCGACTCGAAAAGCAGGCGCGCTTCGCCGCGCGTTGGCTGCTCGAGGGCGTAGACGCGGGCCCGGGCGCCCTCGTCCTCGATCTTCCGGTCGGCACCGGCGCAATGGCGCGGAGACTGCGCGCGCGCTTGCCCGACGTCCGGCTCGTCGGAGCCGACGTCTCCCGCGGCCAGCTGGCTGCCGCGCGCGGCTTCATGCGGCAGCCCGCCGATGCGTTTCCGCTGGTGAACGCCAACGCAGCGCAGCTTCCCTTTCGCGACGGCACCTTCGACCTGATCAACTCCAACTGGTTCCTCGAGCACCTGCCGCGCGACAGCGTGGTGCCGGTGCTGCACGAGATGCGGCGTGTGCTCGCGCCGCGCGGCTGCGCCTGGCTCTGCGAGGTGGACAACGCGAGCCTCTCCTTCTGGCCCCGCCTGCCGCTCGCCGAGCGCTGCTTCGCCGCGCTCTGGGAGGCGCAGGAACGCGGAGGCGGCGACCCGATCGTGGGCCGCAAGCTCCACGGGCTCTTGACCGAGGCGGGCTTTACGCACGCGCAGGTGTTCCCCACCACCATGCATACGCACGCTGGATCGCCGGCCGGGCTCTTTCGCGGATCGCTGGTCGAGTTCGCCGAGATCCTGGTGGGCGCCAAGGCGGCGCTGCCGGAGGACCTGCAGCCCCGCGCCGAAGAGGCCGCCCGCTCGGTGCTCGACCTCGAGCACACGAAAGGCGCCTCGTTCACGTACTCGTTCTTCCGCGCTCGCGCCTCCTGAGGGGCGCGGCGAGAGCAGGCAGCGATCGGGCCGCCGGGGGGGGGCGGGCCCGTGCTCAAACATGCGCGCGGGCCGCGCTGGGGTGGCGCGAGGCGGCCTTGCGGTCGGTTGTGGTGGCGTGAGCGGGTCTTGCGCCGCTGGCGATAGCGCGAGTGGGCCTTGCGCGATCGCGGCCGCGCGAACTGCGCGCGGGCCCGCCCCACCCGCCGGCGGCCCTCTCAAGCCAAAGTCTCGCCGCGAGAACGATCGGCTCGAGTGGGCGCTTGACGGGCGGCCGTGCTCAGCTCGCGCGGGCCGGGCGGCTCAAGCCAACTCTCGCACCGGTGCCGGTTCGCCGACCAGCGGCGCGAGCATTTTGGCTGGCAGGCCGGTCGCCGGCCCTCGCTGCAGGCTTTCGCCCCCGCCGACGTTCGCGGCCGGTTGCGACGGTCCGCGAGGGGCGCTCGCGAGACAGCGTTGCAACAAGGCCCGGCAGCTCGCCCGCCCGCAACCGGACGCTTCCGCCGGCATCTATGGCGTTGCGGCTTGGTTGTGGTTTTGTGTACCCGAACGCCGGCCGAGGCGGCCGGGCGGGCGCGGGCTTGCCAAACGGCCGCAAACGGGTTAGGCAGCGCGCGCGCCGGGGCGTCCGTCCGAGGAAATCGGACGGCCCCGGCGAATGTTTCAGGCGGGACCGGAAACATTTACCCAAAGAAGGGCAGAGCTGACGTGGCGAACATCGACCTCATCCGCAACATCGGGATCTCCGCGCACATCGATTCGGGCAAGACCACGCTCAGCGAGCGCATCCTCTTCTACACTGGCAAGGTCCACGCCATTCACGAGGTGAAGGGCAAGGACGGCGTCGGCGCCAAGATGGACTCGATGGATCTGGAGCGCGAGAAGGGCATCACCATCCAGTCCGCCGCCACCTACTGCGAGTGGACGCCCTCGACCGCGGCCGACGCCCCGACCCACGTCATCAACATCATCGACACCCCCGGACACGTCGACTTCACCATCGAGGTGGAGCGGGCGCTGCGCGTGCTCGACGGCGCCATCCTGGTGCTCTGCTCCGTCTCCGGCGTGCAGTCGCAGTCGATCACCGTGGACCGGCAGATGCGCCGCTACAAGGTCCCGCGGCTGGCGTTCATCAACAAGATGGACCGCTCGGGGGCGAATCCCTGGCGCGTCATCCAGCAGCTCAAGGAGAAGCTGAACCACCACGCCCTCCCGCTGCAGATGCCGATCGGCCTCGAGGACAAGTTTGGCGGCATCGTCGACCTGGTAAAAATGATCGCCTACTACTACGACGGCCCCTCGGGCGAGACCGTCCGCACCGAGCCCATTCCCGCCGAGCTGATCGAGGAGGCGAAGGAGCGCCGTACCGAGCTGGTGGCGGCCATGGGCGACTTCGACGACGACGTCGCGACCCTCTACCTCGACGAGAAGGAAGTCCCGGCCGAGCTGTTGATGAAGGCCATCCGCAAGGCCACGCTGGCGCTGAAGTTCACGCCGGTGTTCATGGGCTCGGCCTACAAGAACAAGGGCGTTCAGTCGCTGCTCGACGGCGTCTGCGCGTACCTGCCCAACCCCAAGGAAGTGGTCAACGAAGCGCACGACCAGACCAAGGGCGAGGAGAAGGTGATCCTCGAGTCGGCGGCGGAGAAGCCGTTCGTCGGGCTGGCGTTCAAGCTGGAGGACGGGCGCTACGGCCAGCTGACCTACATGCGCATCTACCAGGGCAAGGTCGCGAAGGGCGATTTCATCGTCAACTGCGTCAACGGCAAGAAGGTCAAGGTGCCGCGGCTCGTGCGCATGCACGCCGACGAGATGCACGACATCGAGGCGGCGCAGGCCGGCGACATCGTCGCGCTCTTCGGCGTGGACTGCGCCTCCGGCGACACGTTCACGGACGGGGACATCAAGGTCACCATGACCTCGATGCACTGCACCGCGACGAGGAGTCGGCGCAGACCATCGCCTCCGGGATGGGCGAGCTGCACCTCGAGATCTACATGGAGCGCATCAAGCGCGAATACGGCTGCGAGGTGGTGGTCGGGCAGCCGCAGGTCGCGTACCGCGAGACCATCACCCAGCGCGGCGAGTTCGCCTACACCCACAAGAAGCAGACCGGCGGCTCCGGCCAGTTCGCCCGCGTCTGCGGCTACGTCGAGCCGCTCCCGGCCGACGCGGTGGAGACCTACGAGTTCGTCGATGACGTGGTCGGCGGCTCCATCCCGCGCGAGTTCATCCCCGCCTGCGACAAGGGCTTCAAGGAGGCGGTCAAGAAGGGCTCGCTGATCGGCTTTCCGGTGACCGGCGTGCGCTGCGTGATCAACGACGGCCTCCACCACGCGGTCGACTCCAGCGAGCAGGCGTTCAAGACCGCGGCGCTGATGGGGTTCCGCGAGGGCTACGAGAACGCGAGGCCCGTGATCCTCGAGCCGATCATGAACGTCGAGGTGTCCGCCCCCGAGGAGTTCCAGGGCCAGGTGGTGGGCCAGCTCAACCAGCGGCGCGGCGTCATCCAGAGCACCGAGACGGTGGAGGGCTACATGGTGGCCACGGCGCACATCCCGCTCTCGGAGATGTTCGGCTACTCCACCAACCTGCGCTCGGCCACCCAAGGCAAGGGCGAGTTCTCGATGGAGTTCCAGAAGTATCAGCCGGTGCCGCGCGCCACGCAGGAGCAGATGATCAAGGAGTTCCGCGAGAAGCAGGCGGCGGCGAAGAAGTAGGCGCCGCGAGCGATCAGCGCCGGGCCTTCTCGAGCTGTTCGACATCGAGGAGGTCCTGCGCTCGTCCAACCGCCCGCTTGTTCTTGAGGAGATCGTCGAAACCGATCACCGGGATCGGCACGCTCCCGTAGCTCGTCTGCGTCCGCCTCGACCACGCGTCGGCAAACAGCACCGCGTCGATGCTGGTGACGATGTCGATACGGTTCGGCTCCACGCCGATCTGGAAGAGCGTTCCCGGCGCGGAAAGATCCTCGATCTTCAGATCGGCCAGAGGCGCGCCGAACTTCTGCAGCGCCCGATAGACGCGCTCCGCGTTCTCGGGTGTTGCGTCGATCCAGATGTCCAGATCCTTGGTGAACCGCGGCGTCGTGTAGAGGATCGTGGCGTAGGCCCCGACCACGAGGAAGCGCGCCTCAGCGTCGGAGAAGGCGGACAACAGATCGCTGAAGTCTGGGTTGAGGTCCATGCACCCCCCGGAAGGCGGCCACTTCTTCGACCATCTGCCATGCGGCCGCGAACCTGCCTTCGACGCCGATCCGCTCCCAGAACTCGCGATCGAAACGCCCGTCGTCGGTTTCGCCGCGGCGCAGAACGCGGGCCATGCGGATGCGCGGACGAGGATCGTTCACAGCTGGAGTGTAGCAAGCACTCCACGGTCGGAAAAGCGCGGGCGGCGCGGCCGGCCAGGCAGCGCCGGCGCGCTAGCCGCTCAGCCTTTGCGCAGCCTGCGCGGGGACGTGGCCCTGCGCAGAGCCCGCTGCCCCGTCGGCGCGGCGTGGGCGCCACGCGCCGCGGGGTGCGCCGGCTCCTCGCGCGACGACCCGGGGTCGGGCCCGCTCAGCTCCTCGAGCACGCCCGCCGCGAACGCCGACAGCCGCGCGGTCTCCGCGCTCAGGTGCCGGAACAGCCCCTCGGCGCGCACCCGCAACAGACCCGCCTGCTGCAGCGTCTTGATGTGGTGCGAGACGGTGGCCTGCGAGAGCGGAAAGCGGGCGTGCAGCTCGCCGCAGGTCATCTCCCCGGCGGCGCGGATCTCCTGCAGCATCCGGTAGCGGGTGGGGTCGGAGATGGCGCGCGCCACAATGACCACCCAGCTCCCGCCCAAGGTGCCACCTCCTCGCCCTTGTATAGACCGGATCGCCTCAGGCGGAGAAGCCGCTGGCGGCTTACGCTCCCGTTTCGGGCTCCGGCGAGCCGGGATCCTCGAAGCCGATCGGCTTCGAAGGCCCATTCCAGAAGCGGATCGCGCGCGGGTCCACCGCATGGACGCTCTGCGCGGCGGTCCCGGGCAGCACCGCCGGCTCGGGCTGGCCGGGATCCTCGACGATTGCCGCCGCGCCCGCCTCGAGCAGCCGCGCGGTCTCGGCCGACACCGCCAGCCGGCCGATCTTCCCACTGCGCTTGACGAAGTGGAAGCTCGCCTCGCCCCCTTGGTCGCGGATGCGGTGCGCCTCGACCAGCTGGCGAATCTTGTGCGCGCGCTCCGACTGGAGCCGCGCCTCGGCCTTCTTCGCAGCCTCCTTGCGTCGCTCCTCGGCGAGCTCCGCCTCGCGGGCCGCGAACGCCTCGCGCCGCTGCCGCTGCTCCTCGGTCTCCTGCTGCGCGCGCGCCTTGAAGCCGCCGGGTCGGGGACGGTCGTCGCGCTTTTTGCGCTCCGCCTCCTGGACGTCCTTCTCCGAGACCACCCCCGCCTTGAGCAGCTTGTCGCGCAGGTTCTGCATGGCGGCGCAGGTTAGCAACGGAGGCCGACCCATGCACGCGGCGAAACGCCAGCGCGCCGTGGGCTCGAGGGCACGGCCCTTGACGCCGCCCCGAGCGCCGTGCGTTGTGCACACCGCGATGCGCGTCCTTTTCGTGGAGCAACCCGCGAACCTTCCGCCTGCGCCGGAGGGGCGCGTGGCGGTGGTCGACCTCGCGTTCGCCGGCGGCGACAACTTCGAGAAGATCACCGTCCCTTTCCTGGACGCGCTGGGCGGGCGGCTGGCGATCTGGATCGACCACCACGAGCACCCCGTCGGCTGGGCGCGCGTGCGCGGCGATCCGCGGTTCGTCCTGGTCCCCAACCGCGAGGCCCACGCCTGCCCCGAGCTGGTCACGAACGAGGTGGTGCGCAGAGCCGGTGCTGTGGACGTGGTGGTCGCGCACGCGGACATGGATGGGCTGCTCTCGGCAGTGAAGTTCCTGCGCGGCGGCGAGCAACCCTGGCCGGAGGCGGACGAGGACGCGCGCGCGGCTGACAGCCCTGGGCGCGGGCACGCGCTCTCGGCGCGCGGCAAGCTCCTGCAGGACGCGCTGGGGGAGGCGCAGGCCTCCCTGCGCAGCAAGCAGCGCGAGACCCTGCGCCAGGAGGTCCTCGCCGCGCTGGTCGCGCTGCCCAAGCCCATGTCGCCCGCGCTGCAGGCGCGGCTCGAGGACCTGGCGCGCAACCACGCCGTCACCCTGGCGCCCGCGGAGGCGCTCGCCGCGCAGGCGCGCGAGGAGGCGGCGGGCGTTCTCGTCGTGCGGGTGGGAAAGGACCTCGGGCGCACGCTCAAGAAGGAGCTGCTCTTCCTGCTCGAGGAGCGCGCAAAGGTGGGCGTGGTGGTCGAGGGCAATGCCATCACCGCGGCCACCTTCCGCGAGGACATCGATCTCTCCCGCTCCGCCGCGCTGTCCGCCGGCCGCAGCGACTACCGCTTCGCCCAGGTGACCGACCGGGGCGCCGCCATCATCGCGGACCTGGGGCGCCTTTCGAGCGAAGCCGGTTAGACTGGATCCGGTTAGACTGAACGGCGCCGCCAAAGGCGGGGCTGGACCCGGCAAAGCGGAGAAGCGCGGGGCCGCCTCTCGCATCGAAGGAAGTCATGACGCTCCCACTCGCCAAGCAAACCGACGCACCGCAGCCGCCGCCCGGCGCCCGCGGACCCGTCCCGCAGGGCGAGGCGCTGCTGCGCGGGATCGACGAGCTTCGTCGCTCGCTCGACGCGGTGATCCTCGCCCACTACTACCAGGACGAAGAGATCCAGGACCTCGCCGACTTCGTCGGCGACTCCCTGCAGCTCTCCCAGGCCGCCGCCCGGACGAGGTCGAAGGTGATCGTGTTCTGCGGCGTGCACTTCATGGCCGAGACGGCCAAGATCCTGAACCCCGACAAGCAGGTGTTGCTGCCGGACCTCGACGCCGGCTGCTCGCTCGCGGACCGGACGCCGGCGCCGCAGTTCGAGGCCTGGCTGCGCCAGTACCCGGACCACAAGGTCGTCAGCTACATCAACTGCTCGGCGGCGGTGAAGGCGCTTTCGGACGTGATCTGCACCTCGTCGAACGCCGAGAAGATCGTCCGCTCCTTCCCCAAGGAGCAGAAGCTGGTCTTCGCCCCCGACCGCCATCTCGGCGCCTGGGTGCAGAAGCAGACCGGCCGCGAGATGGTGCTCTGGCCGGGCTTCTGCATCGTGCACGAGCAGTTCACCCAGCGGCAGATGGAGAAGCTCAAAGTCCGCCACCCCGAGGCGAAGCTCATCGCCCACCCGGAATGCGAGGCCAGCGTGCTGGATCTCGCCGACTACGTGGGCTCGACCCGCGGCCTCCTCGAGTACGTCAAGACCAGCCCGGCGCGCGAGTTCATCGTCGCAACCGAGGTGGGAATCCTCCACCAGATGGAGAAGGCGCGGCCCGACGCGCAGCTCATCGCGGCGCCGCCCTCGTCGGGCTGCAACTGCGCGATCTGCCCTTACATGCGCCTCAACTCGCTGGAGAAGCTGTACCTGTGCATGCGCGACCGCACGCCGGAGTTGCTGCTGGCGGAGGACCTGCGGCTGCGCGCGCTCAAGCCAGTGAAGCTTATGCTCGAGTTATCGGCGTGATTTTGCGCACATTTCGGCCCCGTGATCACTTGGCCTTCCCGCCGGTCTCTGCTTTCATGCAGACCGTTCGTTCACCAAGCGCGAAGGAGGCCCATGTGAAGACAACCATTGCCCGTTTAGCAGCCCTGACGTTCGTTGCGGCCGCAGCCGTTCCCGCGGCCGCTCGCGCCGAGACCATTGGAGTGCGCTTCGGCTTCGAGGCGCCGATCTACACCCGCTGGGCGGTGACCGGCGCTACCCAGTCGTACACCATCGGCGATACGCTGCAGCCTGCCATCAACGTGCTGCTCAGCTACAAGCCGTTGCCCATCCTCTCCTTCGACGCCGAGTTCCGCGAAGGCTTCACCTACACCGGCCACGCCAGGCCTTTCGGGTTCAGCCGCACCGGCACGGCCATCGGTCCCGGCATCACCCTCTCGGCGCCGCTGATCCCGCTCTACGTGCGCGGTTCGCTGCCCATCCACGTCGAGCCGTCGCCGGTGATCGTCGGCCTGCGCGGCGCGGCCGGCCTGGAATTCAGCTTCGTGATAGCGAGCCTCTACCTCGAGGCGGCGGTCGACACCTCGCTCGCGGGCGGCAGCATCAACAACGCCAACGGCACGAGCACCCCGAACGTCGGGACCTTCGACCTGACCACGGTCTCGCTGGGCACCGGCCTCTGGCTCAAGTTCTAGAGCGGGAGCGGATCGGAGCGTGGCCAACGAGAGCTCTTCCTCGCTGTCCCGTCCCGGGCCGCTCGACGTCCCCGCACCGGCTGGCACGCTTGCCCTGGTGCTCTCCGGCGGCGGGGCGCGCGGCGCCTACGAAGCGGGCGTCGCGCGGTACGTGCTCGGCGAGTTGGCGGGCCGGCTCCCGCCCTCGTCGCGGCCGCGGATCTTCTGCGGCACCAGCGTAGGCGCGATCAACGCCTGCGCCCTGGCCGCACACGCGAACCAACCCGCGCTGGGCGCGCGCCTGCTCCAGCAGCGCTGGGAAGCCCTGCGCCTCGGCGACGTCTTCCGCCTCGGCTGGGGCGACGTCGCCGGGTTGGTGCGCTGGCTCTTCGGCGGCACCGGCCCCAACGCAATGCAGTCGATGCTCGACGCGGCGCCGCTCGCGGAGCTGGTGCGCCAGGTCATCCCCTGGCGGGCGCTGCACCAGAACGTCTCCGACGGATCGGTCCTGGGCGTGAGCGTCTCGGCGACCGACGTCGAGACCGGCCACACCACCCTCTTCGTCGAAGCGGTGATGGGCGAGTCGCTCGGCTCGCCGGACAGCGCCGTGGATTGGATTCCCACCCGACTCACGCCGCAGCACGCGCTCGCCAGCGCCGCCATCCCCATCCTCTTCCCCACCGTCCGTGTCGCGGGCCGCGTCTACTCCGACGGCGGCGTGCGGCAGAACACGCCGCTCTCCCCCGCGTTGCGCCTGGGCGCGGACCGCGTGCTGGTGGTGAGCCTGCGCGCCCCGCCTTACCCGAAGGCGCGGCCGCGCCAGGAGCCGTCCGAGCAGGAGAACTTCTCCAGCCCGGTCTTCCTGTTCGGGAAGCTGCTCGACGCGCTGCTGCTCGACCGGGTGGAAAACGACCTCGCCAACCTGCGCCGGGTGAACCTGGCGCTGCGCGCGCTCCGGCCGGCGCTGGCCGCGGCGCAGCTTCCGGTGCCGGTGATCCAGGCGCTGGAAGCTGCGGGCGGCGCCGGACTGCGCGAGGTGGCGAGCCTTCTCGTGCGCCCCAGCCAGGACCTGGGGAAGCTTGCCCTCGAGGTCCTCTCCCAGCCCGGCGTGCGCGATCGCCTCAACGGGCCCGCTGGCTACCTGCTGCGCAAGGTGAGCGAGAACGCGGAAGCGGCCGGCGAGCCCTCCGACGTGCTGAGCTACCTGTTCTTCGACGGCGACTACGCGCATGAGCTGATCGCGCTCGGCGAGCGCGACGCGCGGGCCCGCGAAGAGGAGCTAGCTGCCTTCCTCACCGAGCCGGCGCGAGCCCCGCCGTAGCCGAGGCGGCCGCGGGCCCGCGCAGCGCCCGCAGCGCGCCGGCGAGGTCGTCGGGCAGCGGCGCCACACAATCGATGCGCCCTGCGTCGCCGGGGGACGGAAAGGACAGCCGCGCCGCGTGCAGCGCGTGGCGCCCCAGACCCGCGCGCGCCGAGGCACAGCTCGCGGCGCCGCCGGAGCCGACGCCTGCGCCGTAGACGGAATCGCCCAGCACCGGATACCCGGCCTCCGCGAGCTGGACGCGGATCTGGTGCGTCCGTCCGGTCTCCAGCCAGATGCGCAAGAGCGCCGCCCCGCGCAGCCGCTCGGTCACCGCGAAGCGCAGCCGCGCCCGCCGCGGCGTCGCGAGCCGGGTGGTGTGGCGGCGCGGGTCGCGCGGGTCCGGCCCGTAGGGCGTGTCGAGCGCTTCCTCTTCCGGCGGCTCTCCCGCGACCAGCGCGGCGTACTCCTTCTTCACCTCGGCAGCCTGGAACGCTTCGCCGAGGGCGTCGGCCGCCGCATCGTTCAGCGCGACCACGAGGCAGCCGCTGGTTTCGCGGTCGAGCCGGTGCACCACCCGAGGCCAGGCGCGGCCCCCGCCCGGCGGCGCGAGCTGCCGCGCGAGCAGCGCGACCACGCTCTCCTGCGAGTCGGCCTCGACCGGAAGCCCGGCGGGCTTGTCGATCACCACGAAGCCGCGCTCGCGGTGCAGGATCGGGATCGCCGGCGCCATGGCCGTTCCTACCGCCTCCACGGCCGCAGGTCGAGCCCGGCGCCGTTCACTCCTGCTGCGCCAGCAGGAAGTTGAGGCTGCGCAACGGAATGAAGGCAAGCTGCGGGCGCACGGTGAGATCGAACAGCAGTTCCTCGAGAAGCTTCTCGATGAACAACGTCTCCAGCTGGAGATGCAGCTCGGCGCGCTGGCTGGGCACGAACGGAGATTGACCGGCGGCCTCGAGATAGCCGCGGACGAACGCCGCCGGCCCCCAGGTGAGCCACAGCCGCGCCCACGGCTCGGCCGCCGCGCGGTCCGCCGCGCGCACGATCGATTCGTCGAACAGGGCGCCGTAAGCCGCATAGTCGAACGAACGGATCATCGCCACCACGTCCCGCAGCGGGGAGCGCTTGCGGCGGCGCTCCGGCAGCGGCCGCGAGGTGTCGCCCTCGAAGTCGATGATGACGAAGTCCTTGCCGGTGTAGAGAACGTTGGTGAGGTGGAAGTACCCGTGGAAGCGTCCGCGCGAGGAGGTGAAGCGGCGCTGCAGCAGGGGATCGAAGCGCTTGTAGAGCTGCGCTTCGCTCTCCAGGAAGCGCTCCGCCGGCTCGACGAACTCCGGGGGAAGCCGCGACAGCCGCGTGCGGAGCAGCCGCATCGCCTTGCCGGTCAGATTGCGCTTGGTCTGGTAGATCGAGCGCATGTACAGCGCGGTGTACGGCTCCAGCGCGAA
>WNFI01163782.1_pt2 | contig 47973 bp, 45 predicted proteins | sample 5400471 | NCBI WGS metagenome assembly WNFI01 (sample SAMN13153348, study PRJNA577476) | soil metagenome | isolation source: 100 cm saprolite on Douglas fir-dominated hillslope | place: USA:California | collected 2013-09-17
AAGGCGGAGGCGGGGCAGCCGGGCGGAAGTGCTGCGACACAACCCGAGCTGGCGCGGCAAAATCTGGCCTTGGAAACCGAACTGGCGGCGGTGAAGAAGGAGTTGGACGCCCGAAAATCGGAGATCTCGTTTTCCTACGGCTCAGTACGCGACTCGGGACGGTTCGTGGGCATGACGTTTCGCAAGATGTTCGAAACCGCCGCGGCGCGTGAAGCGACCGAGGTGCAGGCACGCATGGCGGACAACCAGATCAACGTCCTTTCCCTCGGGCCGTTCATCCAGGATGCCGACGTGATTGAATCCGATCCGGTCGCGTTCGCCCAGTTCCAAGGCGCGCTGATCAGCCAGGTGCTCGGTCTCCCGGAGCAGCAGGGGACGGATGTCGAGGCGCTCTTGCGGGACTTGAAGACCAAATCACTCAAGGTCGAGACTGGCTCCCCGGAATGGGCTGAGCTGAATGACGCTGCTTTGAAAAGCATCACCGCACTCCTGCCCGAGGCCGACCGACAGGCGCTGAGGGGACAGCTCGATTTTTTCCAGCAATACGGCGTGCTGATGATCCCGGCCTACGCCATCCTGCGAGCGCCGACCCCGACGGTCGTCATGCCGCCCGCGGTGGGCACCACACCAAACTCGGCGAAGTGAATGGATGGTGCGGCGACGCTGAACCGGGTGCGGAGCGGACGCCCTCGTCCACCACCATGCAAGGGCAACGGGGTGAGGGCACCCCGCCCACAAAGAAGCCTTGGTTTCACTTCACCGGGCCAGAGGACGGCTTGAGACGGCCGGCAAGCTTGTCGCGGAAGAGCCAGCGGCCGAGGGCGGGCATGAGCAACATCGCGCCGAGCATGTTGAAGAAAAAGAGGAAGGAGAGCAGGATGCCCATGTCGGCCTGGAACTTCAGCGCGGAGAACGCCCAGGTGCCGACGCCCGCCGCCAGCGCGGTGCCGGTGAACATGACCGAGGTGCCCATCGTGGCGAAGGCGAAGCACAGCGCGTCCTCGAAAGTCTCGCCGTCCCGCAACCGCTCCCGGATGGCCGAGAAGAGGTAGATGCCGTAGTCCACGCCGATGCCGACACCGAGCGCGATGACGGGAAGGGTCGAGGTCTTGAGGCCGATGTTGAGATGAAATTTCAAAGCGTAACCGAGGTAGGAGACGACGATCAGCGGCAGGATGACACACAGCGCGCCGCGCCAGGAGCGGAAGGAGAGCAGGCACAGCACAATGACGGCGGCGTAAACCCACAGCACCATGGGCGTCTTGGCGGCCGCCACGACCTCGTTGGTGGCGGCCATGACGCCGACATTGCCGGTGGCGAGCTTGAACCGGGCGCGGTCGCTGTCATGGACGGCGCGGAACTCCTTCACGGCGGCGATCACGCGCTGGATGGTCTCGGCCTTGTGATCCCGCAGGTAGATCATGATGGGGATGACGCTGCCGTCGTTGTTGAGCAGGCCGCTGGCCGTCTCGACCGGCGAGACGGACTGCGCCAGCATGGCCGGGTTGCGCGCGATGATGCGCCACTTGAGGCTGCCCTCGTTCCAGCCCGCGTTGATGGTCCTGGCCAGGTCCGCCAGCGACATCGTGGACTGGACGCCCTCGACGTTGCGCATGTGCCAGCCAAAGCGGTCCACCAGCGCCATGATGTCGTGGTCGATGACGGCGTTGGGCACGGTCTCGACGAGCACGGTGATGACATCGACGCCGATGCTGAACTCGCGGGTGACCACGGCGCTGTCACGGTTGTAGCGGGAATCCTGCCGGAGCTCCGGCACGCCGGCGAAGAGATCGCCAATCTTGACCTTGTGGGACTCGATCCAGCCGTAGGCGAGCAGGATGGCCGAGGTGACGATGATGATGACCGAACTGAGCGGGGCGGTGGTGAAATTCACCAGCCGGCGCCAGTAAGGCTGGAGGGCAAAGCGCCGGAAGTTCACCCGCTTCCGGAATTCCTGCGTCATCTTCGTGTAGGAGATGATGACCGGGAGCAGGAAGCGGTCGGTGAAAATGATAAGGAACACGCCAAGGCTCGCCGTGATGGCAAGCTCCTGGATGGTCGGCACGGTCACAAGGTAGATGGTGCTGAAGCCGACTGTGCCGGTCAGGATGGCCACGCAGCCGGGCACAAAGAGGTTGCTGAAGGAGGCCCGGGCGGCGGCCAGCTCGTCCTTGCCCATGTTGATCTCGTAGCGAAACGACCGCAGCATCTGCGTGGCATGGCTCAGTGCGATGGCGAAGACCAGGAACGGCACCAGGATCGAGAGCGGGTCGATGCCAAAGCCCAGCAGGTTCAGGATGCCGAACTGCCAGACGACGGCGCACAAGGAGGTCAGGAGCGACAGCGCCGTGAGAATCAGCGACTGCGAGAAGTAATAGAGCAGGAGCGCGGAGATAATGAGGGCGATGCCGAAGAAGAGCACCACACCCTCAGCGCCGTCGGTGATGTCGCCGATGACCTTCGCGAAGCCGATGATGTGGATGCTGACCTGGTCGCTCTGGTATTTGGCCCGGATGTTTTTCTCCAGCGCCGCGGCGACCAGGGCGTAGTCAAGTTTCTTCCCGGTCGCCGGGTCGACCTCCAGGAGCGAGGCGATGACGGCGGCGCCGGTGAAATCATTGGCCACGAGCATGCCGACGCGGCCGGACTTGATGACGTTCTGCCGGACGCGCTCCAGGCCGGCGGCGTCCGCCGTGAAATCCGCCGGGATGACGTTGCCGCCGGCGAGGCCATCCTCGACGACCTCGATGTAGCGGACATTGGGCGTGTAGATGGAGGTGACCTGCGCGCGGTCGACGCCGGGGAGATAGTAGGTCTCGTCGGTGACGGCCTTGAGCGTCCTGAAGAATTCCGGCGTGAAAATGTCGCCTTTTTTCGCCACGAGGGCGATGACCACGCGGTTGGCGCCGCCGAACTGCGTGCGGTGCTTCTTGAAGGTCTCGATGTATTCGTGTCCGGTGGGCAGCTGTTTGTCGAAACTGGCGTCGATCCGCGTGCGGGAGGCAAAATACCCGAGCACGAGGGTGATGAGCCCGAACACCACGAGGGTGACCGGGCGGTGCCGGAAGACGAGTTCCTCGAGACGCGGGATCATGGCAGGTTTGGGGTGGAGCGGCTTGCCCTCAAGCCGCTCGAACGCGTTGGAGGCAACGCGTTCCACCTTAAGACAGCGATCATCGTGGATCTCATGGCAGGGTGACGCGCACCGCGCCGGCTTCGCCGACGGTGAGCAGGGTGCCATCGCCGGCGTCGATGACATCGGCGACGCTGGTGCCGAAATCGGCGGGTTTCCAATCGTTGAAGGTGCGGCCGCCGTCGCGGCTGACGAAGAAATTGCCGCCCTGGCCGGCGAGGACCACCGGGCCGCTGGCGAGTCGGGTGCCGCCCATGATGAGCACCTTGACCGTGCTGTTCGTCGGTTCCCAATCGGCGCCATGGTCCTCGGAGCGGAGGATATGGCCACGCAGGCCGTAGACGACCACCCGGCCGATTTCGAGTGGCAGGGCGCCGAACAGCGAACCCTCGTAGGGCACTTTCGCTTTGGTCCAGTTTTTGCCGCCATCTTGCGAGACGAGGAGGGTGCCGCTTTCACCGGCGAGGTAGAGCCAGCCGTCGGTTCCCTCGCTGATCCGGTTGTAGTGCACTTCTTCCTCCGCAGGCTTGGCGGCGGTCCAGTTTTTGCCTCCATCCGAGGTCATGATAAACTTGCCGTAAGCGCCGACCGCGAAGCCATGGGTCGCGTCGCGAAAGAGCACGGAGAGGTACACGGTTTCCAAGTCCTTGCCGTCATCCTGACGGACCCAGGTCAGCCCTCCGTCGCTCGTGGCCAGAATGACACCGTCGTGGCCGACCGCCCAGCCGTGCTGCGCATCGGGGAACGCTACCCCGGTGAGCATGGCCCGGGTGGGGGTGCGGCTCTGCGTCCAGGTGCGCCCCTGGTCGGCGGAGAGAAGCAGGTGGCCGCGATCGCCCACAGCGACGAGTTTGTCCCCGGCCCGGGCCACGGCGAGCAGCAGCGACTTTGGCGCCAGTGGCGCCAGCTCGGACATTTCGGCGGCGCGGGCGGCGGCGGTCCCTGCGGCGAGAGCCAGCAGCAGGTGAAGAAAGAAACGGCGGGCTCGAAAGCCCGCCGCACTTGGATGAAACTGAAGCATCAGGTCAATCAGCGGACACCTTCCTGGCGCAGCGTGGAGGGTGTGTAATCCTGCGGGCTGCGCTTCAGGCTGAAATCATACATCGGGCCCTCGTTGTCCAGGCCGATGACCAGGTAGCGGCCGGCGAGCAGGTCGGTGTGGACCTCGAGCGTGCTCCAAAACACCTGGGCATCGTAGTAATTGATGCAATGGGCCTCGGAGACGCGCCAGAGCTGGCCGCGGCCGTCGTATTGGTCGACGGCGAGAATCTGCCAGCTGTCCTCGTCGATGTAGAAGGTCCGGCGCGAATAGACGTGGCTGGTGCCGGCCTTGAGGGTGGCGTCCACGACCCAGACCCGGTGCAGCTCGTAGCGGGTGAGGTCCTGGTTGATGTGCAGCGGGGTGAGGATGTCCTTATATTTCAGGCTGTCGCTATGGAGCTTGTAGGAATTGTAGGGGACATACATTTCCTTTTTGCTGGCCAGCTTCCACTCATAGCGGTCGGGCGCGCCGTTGAACATGTCGAACTGGTCGGAGGTGCGCATGCCGTCGGCGGCGGTGCCGGGGTTGTCGTAGGCGACGTTCGGCGCGCGGCGCACGCGGCGCTGGCCGGTGTTGTAGATCCAGGCGCGGCGCGGCTCCTTCACCTGGTCCATCGTCTCGTGCACGACGAGGATGGAACCGGCGAGGCGGGCGGGCGCGGTGACGGCCTGCTTGAAGTAGATGAGGACGTTGTCGAGGTCCTTCTCCTGGATGCCGTCGCGCACGTAGTTGAACAGGAACTCATCCTCGAAATCCACGAGGTTGTAGCTGCCGTTGCGCTGCGGGGCCGCCTGGCTGATGTGGCGGCTGGCCGCGACGCCGCGGTAGCGGGTGAGATGATTCCAGATGACCTCGAGCCCGTTTTGCGGAATCGGGAACGGCGCGCCGATGACCGAGCCGGTGATGCCGTTGCCGCCCTCGGTGAGAGAGGCGGTGGTGGCGTTCTGCCTGGTGGCGTCGTAGATGCGCTGCGGGTTCGAGGCGCTGCGGTGCGTCGCGTAAACCGGCATGATGTAGTCCGGATAAGCCTTGAGCAGGGCGAGGTGCCCGGCGCTGAGCTTGCCGGCATACTGGTCGGCGTTGGAACCGCTGATGGTGAACAGCGGCTGTTCGCTGCCGTAGGGATCGGGATGATGCATGCCGGCGGTGTAGCCGGCGGGCGGGGCGGTGATGCCGCCGGTCCAAGCGGGGATGGAGCCGTCGGCGTTGCCGGCCTTTTCGCCGCCGAGCGGGGTGAGGTCGTTGCCGAGACGGCTGGCGTCGGCGGCGGAAATGCCGGCGCTGGCCCGGAGGACGGAGGACAGAAGACAGAGGACAGACAAAAGGGTTTTCGTTTTCATGAGGTGAGGGGTGTTCGCCGGGTTAGAACGAATACTTCAGGTTGCAGGAGATGTAGTCGCGGTCGCTGATCAGGTTGTAGCGGTCGGCGCCGAAGAAGTTGACGTAGCGCACGTCCAGCGCCCAGGAGTTCTGGAAGGTGAACTCCGCGCCAAGGGTGAGCGACTTGCGGCCGTGAAGGAAGTTGCCCATCGGCAACGGCGTGTTGCCACCGACATCGTGGGTGAAGACCAGCAGCGGCGACACGTTCACGCCCTTGAAGGCATTGTTGTAGTCGAGGCGGCCGACGAGCTGGTAGCCCCACGAGAAACTGTCGGCGAAGGCCGAGGCGGGCTCGGAGAGCGGGAGAACGCCCGAGGCGTTGCTGCCCGAGTTGTTCATGTAGTTGATGTCACCGCTGACGAAGGTGCCGGGTTCGTCGTAGCGCAGGGTGCCCTTGCTCGGCAGATCGGCGTGAACGAAGCCAATCTCCCCGAGGAGCGTGGTCTGGTCGGCGCCGAGGAAGCCGCGGGTGACCTTGGTGGCCGTCATCTGGCCGGTCCAGACCTTGTGGCGGCGGAAGCCGGGGATGTAGGTGTTGAGGGCGAAGGCGCCGAGCTGGTTGTTGGCGCTGAACCTCGCGCTGAGCGGCGAGAGCGCGGCGAACAGCAGTTCCACGTCATCGACCTGCAGGGGCTGATTGTTGCGGTAACTCAACTCGCCCTGGATGGCGATGCCCTTGAGGCTGGTGTTGAAGCTGGCACCCCAGAGATGCACGTCCTTCGGGAACTCGATGATATAGCGACCGGTCGCGGCGGCCTTGAGCAGTTCGCGCTGCGCGAGCTGGCTGGTGACGCCCGCCACCGTGGCGTAGAACGGCTGCAAGGCGGCCGGCAGGGCACCGGCGGGCACGCCGGTCAGTGTGGCGCCGATCAAGGTGGTCAGCGCGCCACCGATGACAACGGGGTCGGCGGTGCCGAGGGCGGCACCAATACTGGCACCGAGGAGAGGGCCCAGGATCGCACCGGAATCGGACGCCGCGAGGGCGCCGTTGACCGGCACGGTCGGCGTGGTGGCCGAGATCACCGGCAGCCGGCTGTGGTAATTCATGTAGTAGAGGCCGAACTCCGTGTCGTTGAGTCCGTGCGCCAGCCACTTGAGGTTGACGCCGAACTGGCCGGAGTTGCCTGGCTCGCGGTCGGTGCCGCGGGGGATGGCGCCGAGGGAGGAGAAATCGGCGATGGCGCCAAAGCCGAGATAAACCTTCGTGCCGCCCTTGGCCACAAAGTCATTCGTGCTGAAATAGGTGCCGGGCGGGTCGATGCGGGTGCGATCCCAGCCGAAGAGATAAAAGGCCTCGAGGGTGAGATTCTCCGTCAGGTTGATCGAGCCGGACGCCATGGTGAGGGGGCGCAGGGCCTCCTTGAGCTCGGAGCCGGGCGTGCGAAGCTTGGCGACGTCGATCGGGTTCACCGAGTTGATGCCGTTCGGAATGAAGGTGCTTTCACCCCAGCTGAGCACCTGGCGGCCAAACCGCAGACTGGCCGGCATGCTGCCACCCGTCTTGAAAAACACGTAGGCATCGAGCAGTTCGGCGCCCTCGGACACGACCTTGTTGGCCTCGTCGCTGAGCGCGGTGCGGGCGCGGGTGCCGTTGGAGTTCACGAAGTCGTTGAAGTAAAAGCCGCGCACGAACAGGCCGGCGTTGTCAGATTGAAGCAGCAGGTCGTGGCTGGCCTTGACCAACAGCGAGGAAATACCCTGGCGGTAGTTCAGGTTGCCGTCGTCGGCGTTGACCGAGCGCTGTTGTCCGCCGGCAGCCCGGCCGTAAAGGGCCGGGTCCGGAGCGTTGAGGCGGTAGAGGCCGCCGATGGAGATGGTGGTGTCGAAGCTGCCCTTGGCCTGGCCGAGCTCGAACAGGAACGCCCGGGCCGCGGGGGCCAGTCCAAGCGCGAAGGCGAGGCCGGTGAGCGCCGGCCAACGCAGACAGTGAGTGATAGCTTTGCTGAGGTTCATAATGGGTAACACAAACGCAGCCTCTGCTGAGGCGGGGGTGGGGGTAGAAACAAGCCCGGGGCCTGTCGTTGAATGGAGTCATAAAGCGAATTTTCGCCGGAGACTTCAAGTGCTAAACCACGCTCTGGCAGGAAGTTTCTTTTTGGCATTAGCGTTTTGACGCCCGCCGCAAAACGGCAACCTTGGGCCCATGGACGCGGCGTCGCACATCCACATCAAGGGAGCGCGGGAGCACAATCTTCGCGACCTGGAACTGCGCATTCCGCGCGGACGGCTCATCGTGCTCACCGGGCCCAGCGGTTCCGGCAAGTCATCGCTGGCGTTCGACACCATCTATGCCGAGGGCTACCGCAAATACATGGAGAGCCTCTCGGCGCAGGCGCGCCAGGTGCTCGAACAGTTGAAGCGGCCCGATGTGGATTTCATCCACGGCTTGTCGCCCGTGCTGGCCATCGAGCAGCGCACCGGCGGCGGCTCACCCCGCAGCACCGTGGCCACGGTCACCGAGGTGGCCGACTATGCGCGGCTGCTCTGGGCGCTCTGCGGCGGGCAACGCTGCCCGAAGGATGGCGGCCGGGTCGAGAAACGTTCGCTCGACGATTGCCTCGGCCAGTTGTTCCGCGACGCGCCGGGCGAACGCGCCATCATCCTCGCGCCATGGCTGACCGCCAAGCCGGCGGTGCTCCGCGATGAACTGCCGGCGTTGCGCCAGCGGGGTTTTCAACGGGTGCGGATTGCGGGAGAGGTTCGCTCGCTCGACGAGCCGCGCCTCGTGCCCAATGGCTCCGCCGAACTGGCGGTCGAGCTGGTGGTGGACCGGGTCGTCATCAACGCCGACCAGCGCAGCCGTCTCGCCGACTCGCTCGAGCTGGCGTTTCGCGAGGGTCAGAACCGCGCGCTGGTGCTGGTGCAAAAGGGCCCGGACGCCCCGTGGCGCGAAATCAATCTCAGCCAGAGCCTGAGCTGCATCATTTGCGGCGACGTGTTTGAACCGCTCACGCCGCGGCATTTCTCCTTCAACCACAGCGAGGGCGCCTGCGCCGGGTGCGGCGGACTGGGCCGCAAGCTGGCGTTCAGCGAGGAGCTGATCGTGCCGAAGCCGGAGAAATCCCTGCGCGAGGGCGCCATCAAGCCGTGGCGCATCGGCGGCCGGAACCTCATCATCCGTCACAACTCCATCCTCAAGCAGCTCGCCGAGCAACTGCCCTTTGACGCCGAGGTGCCCTGGCAGGACCTTCCGGAGGAAACGCGGCGGCTGCTCATGCACGGGGCCGGAGAGCGGCTGTTCAGCTTCCGGCTGCGGCGGACCCAAAAGGCCGAGCTCAAGCCGTTTCCCGGCGTGATCGCCCTGCTCGACACCAGTCGCCGCGAGACAAGCAGCGATGGATTTCGCGCCCGGCTCGCCACGTTCATGTCCAGTGGCGACTGCCCGTCCTGCCACGGCTTGCGGCTGAACGCCCGCAGCGCCGCGGTGTTGCTCGGCGGAAAAAGCTTCGCTGCGTTCACCGCCACCGACATCCGACGCGCGCTCGAATTCATGCAGGGGCTCTCGGCAGTCCTGCCGGCGACCGAGGCCGTGCGCGAAGTTCTGGCCGGCGTGACTCAACGCCTGCACTTCCTTAGCGAGACCGGACTGGGCTATCTGACGCTCGATCGCGAATACACCTCTCTCTCCGGCGGCGAGGCCCAGCGCGTGCGGCTGGCGACACAACTGGGCATGGGGCTGGTGGGCGTCATCTACGTGCTGGATGAGCCGAGCATCGGCCTGCATCCGCACGACAACCAGCGCCTGCTGGCCACGCTGCGCGAGCTGCGCGACCGCGGCAACACGGTGCTCGTGGTCGAACACGATGCTGACACCATGCGCATCGCCGACGAGTTGATCGAACTCGGGCCCGGCGCGGGCACGGAGGGCGGTCAGATTTTGTTTCAAGGCTCGCCCGCCGACTGCGCCAAGCTGCCGGCGTCGGCTTCGCGCACCGGGCCCTATCTGGCCGGGACGATGGGCGTGGTGAAGGACGCCAGGAACAAAGAGCCCGACGGCCGCTGGCTCACGGTGAAGGGCGCGACCGAGCACAATCTCAAGGACATCGAAGCCCGTTTCCCCGTCGGGTTGCTGACCTGTGTCACCGGGGTGTCGGGCTCGGGCAAGAGCTCCTTGGTGAACGACATTCTCGCCACGACGGCGGCGCGAAAGCTCAACGGCGCCAAGACGCTGCCCGGCCGGCATCGCGGACTGACCGGTCTGGAGCATTTTGAAAAGGCCGTGCTGGTGGACCAGGAGCCCATCGGTCGCAGCCCACGTTCCAACCCCGCCAGTTATGTCGGGTTGCTCGACCTGCTGCGCGAGTTGTTCGCCAAGCTCCCGCTGGCCAAGGTGCGCGGCTACAAGGCGAGTCGTTTCAGTTTCAATGTTCGTGGCGGCCGGTGCGAACGCTGCCAGGGCGACGGGCAGATCAGACTCGACATGCAGTTCATGGCCGACGCCTACGCGCCGTGCCCGAGCTGCGACGGGCGGCGCTTCAACCGCGAGACGCTCGAAGTGCGTTTCCACGGCAAAAGCATCGCCGACGTGCTCGCGCTGACGGTGCGGGAGGCGATGGAGCTGTTCCGCGCCGTCCCGCGCATCATGGAGAAGCTTGCGACGCTCGATGCCGTCGGCCTCGGTTACCTGCAGCTAGGCCAGTCGGCCACGACGCTCTCGGGCGGCGAGGCGCAGCGTATCAAGCTCTCGCTCGAACTCAGCAAGCGCGAGCAGGGCACCACGCTTTACATTCTGGACGAGCCGACCACCGGCCTGCAGTGGACCGACATCCAGCGACTGATGGATCTGCTGTTCAAGCTGCGCGACGCCGGCAACACCCTCGTGGTCATCGAGCACAACCTGGACGTCATCCGTCTGGCGGACTGGGTCATCGACCTCGGGCCGGGCGGGGGCCCGGACGGCGGGGAGATAGTGTATGCCGGGCCGGTGGCCGGCTTGGCAGCTCAGCTCCGTTCCCTAACAGGGCGGGCGCTGAAGGGGTAGCCGGGGCGGGAATTTGCAACTTTGGGGCGGGCAGCGGTGTGATTAGGGAAACCGGCCGCAGGGCCCCAACCTCAATCCGTCCACTCCTCGCCATGAAATCCACCCGTTCCCACCTCATCGCCGCCGGCTTGTCGCTGGCGCTTTCCACCGTCGGTTTCGCCGCCGAGACCGAGTCCGGTTACATCGACATCGGCCAGCTCATGCCCTCCGCGAAGTGCAAGTTCGTCGAAGTGAATCTTTCCACCACCATGCTGAAGTTCGCTGCCCGCCTCGTCGCCCGGGAGGAGCCCGAAACCGCCGAGCTTATCCGCGGCCTGAAGAGCATCCGCGTCAACGTCGTCGGCCTCGATGACACCAATCGCGCCGGCACCGTCGAGCAAATCGAGTCTGTCCGCCGCAAGCTCGAGACGCAGGGCTGGACCAAGATGGTCACGGTCCGCGAGCAGGACCACGGCGACAATGTCGACATCCACATCAAGCAGCGCGGCGATGAGGCCATCGACGGTCTGGTCGTCACTGTCATCGATCGGAAGGGCGAGGCCGTGTTCGTGAACATCGTGGGCAACATCAACGCCGACCAGCTGGCCAAGATCGCCGACAAGTTCGACATCGAGCCGCTGCGCAAGCTTCACCTGAAGCTCGACGAGAAGAAGAAGGCCAAGGAAGTCTGAGCCCCGCTGCTCGCCAGCCTTGGCCCGGAGACTCTCCCATGAACCCCGTTCCTCAACCGCTCGCACCCCGCCGCCGTGTCTGGCGGTGGGTGCTGCTCGGTGCCGGCATCTGTTTGACGCCCTTTGTGCTCCTCGCGATCGCCGCCATCAGTTTCCTGACCCTGAACAGTGACGCCGCGGTGCTGCGCAAGCAGGTCATGGCGGCGGCCGATGCCGACTGGCACACCCGGGTCCAGCTGAGCGTCGGCGGCATTACGCTCGGCGTCTTGCGGCAGGGGCTGCATTTCGTCCACGCCAGGGATATCGAGGAAGCGCGCCTGGCGCTCGGGGCCGTCCGGCACGCCAGTGTCGGCGTCTACGAGCGCACCTCAGGCCCCGCCGACTGGTCGCGCCCGCAGCTTTTCGCCGACACGGACCAAGCCATGGGACGGCGCGGCTGGACGCGGCTCGTGGGCGTCGCAGACAACAAGGACACCGTCCTGATCTATGTGCCGCAGGATATGGACACGGACGGGCCCGTCGAGATGTGCCTGGCCGTGGTCAATGGCAGGGAACTCGTGGTCGTCTCGACCAGCGTCGATGCCGCGATGCTGGCGGAGCTGGTCAAGCAGCACATCGACCACGACGGGAAGGGCCATCTGCACTTCGCGAAGTTCAAGCTTTGATTTCAAAGCAGGGCGGGCGGTTGCCATCCGCGGCCTTCCGTGCCATGCGTGGGGGCCATGGCTCCAGCCCTGCCCACCATCGTCACGACACCGGCTTTGCCGACTGTCGTCCATCTCGACGCCGATGCGTTTTTCGTCTCGTGCGAGCTGGCGGTGCATCCGGAACTGCGCGGCACCAAGTGCGCCGTGGGCGGGCGCGAGCGCGGCATCATCTCCTCGGCCAGCTACGAGGCCCGGGCCTGCGGAGTCTATACGCCGATGGCGACCAAAGCGGCTCTGCGCATCTGCCCGGACCTGATCCTGCTGCCGCACACCAGCGGCATCTACAGCAAGAAATCACGCGAGATGTTCGAACTTTGCGAGACGATCACGCCGCTCGTGCAGCGCAATTCCGTCGACGAGGGCTATCTCGATCTCGCGCCCTGCGGTTTCAAGACGGCGGCGGAAATCGAGCGCCGGGTCCGCGCGCTGCAGCAGCAGATCTGGGAGGACCTGCAGATCCCGACCTCATTCGGGATCGCGGCCAACAAGCTGGTCGCCGCCATCGCCAGCAAGGCGAGGAAGCCGAAAGGGTTCACGGTCGTCCCGCCCGGCACCGAGGCGGAATTCCTCGCGCCGATGAAAATCAGCGTGCTCCCCGGCGTGGGGAAAAAGAGTGAGGCCAGACTGGAGACGGCCGGCATTCGGCTGGTGCGCGACCTGTTCGCGCGAACTGGGCCGGAGCTGAAGGCCCTGTTCGGCAGCTCCTGGGAGGAGGTGCTGGCCATGGCGCGCGGCGAGGACGACCGGCCGGTGCACACGGAGCACGAGGACGCCAAGTCCTATTCGACCCAGGAGACATTCATGCAGGACATCGGCGACTTTGCCGAGATCGAGCGCATCGCGAAGCGGATGATTGACGAACTCATGCCCAAGATCCGCGAGGACGGCAAACGAGTGAAGACGATGACCGTCAAGGTGCGCTATCCCGGCATGGAGGACAGCTCGACCGGCCGCAGCCTCGCTGAGGCCACCGATCTCGAAGCGCCGTTTTATCCGCTGGTGGAGCCGTTGCTCAAGGCCGCGTGGACTTTGAAGCGTCCGCTGCGACTGGTCAGCGTGCGGTTCTCCAACGTGGAGGAGAAGGGGAGCCAGTTGGAGATGTTCGGGCAGACCGACGACAAGAAACGCCGGCTCGCGGCCGTGCTGGATCAACTCAACGACAAGGGCAAGAAGGGCGTCGTCCGCCACGGGCACCAGTTGGCGCAAGAGCAGGATTAACCACGAAGTTCACGAAGAACACGAAGGGAGAAACTTTAGCTTGGGTCTTCGTGTGCTTCGTGTTCTTCGTGGTGCAATGAATCAGCCTGACATCGACCGGCGCATCGAAGTGGCCAAGCAGGCCGTGCTGGCCGAGACGGCGCTGCTACACCGCGAGTTCGGCCGGGCCAAGAGCGAGATCAAGCACGACGGCACCCGCGTGACGGCGGTGGACATCGCCATCTCCCAGAACATCCAGGCGGCCATTGCCCAGGCATTCCCGGCGGACCAGTTTTTCAGCGAGGAGCTGACGCCCACCGCCGCCCCGGTGCCGGTGACGTCGCGCTTCTGCTGGGTGCTCGACCCGATCGACGGTACCAACAACTACACCAACGGCATCAGTTACTGCGCCATTTCCCTGGCCCTGCTGGAGCGGGGCGTGCCGGTTTACGGCGTGATCTACGATCTGGCGCGCCGGGTGTTGATCCACGGCGGTCCCGGCCGGGGTGTCTGGGACGGGGACAAGTCGGCGCACGCCCGCAGCGAGCCACCCAACGCCAACAGCCTAGTGGACTTTCACTCGCCGGTGGACAAGAGCCATGCGGCGCAGGGCAAGCGGCTGATCGAGAACTTCAAGATCCGCCAGGAAGCGGGCGTGGAAATCCACTACTTGGAGAATCCGCCGTTTCCGCTGCGCGAATTCACCCTGAAGGCCCCGCGCGTCCAATACGCCGCCGGCAACAAGGCGATGGTGGTAAAACTGCTGGAGATCCTCGGACGTCAGACCTGATAGGTCTTCAGCGGGACGGGGTCGAGGACCTTGGCCTTCGGGAGCTTTTCCTTAAACTGTTCGGCGAACCAGGCGCGGGCGGGCGGGTCGCCGTGGGTGAGAACGATGGAGCGGGGGTTGCAATTGACGGCGTAGGCGAGGAGCTCCTCACGCGCGGCGTGGCCGCTGAACTCGAAGCGCTCGATGTTGGCGCGGACCTTGATCTTCACGTTGACGGCATCGAAGAGGAACTGGTCGCCCTTGCCAGCCGCCTGCAGGTGGCCGCCAGGGGTGTCGGGATCGCAATAGCCGACGAAACAGATGCTGTGCTTGGGGCTGCCGGCGAGGCAGGAGGCGAGGGTGTAGGAGGCGGTGTTCTCCACCATCATGCCGCTGCTCACGACGTAGATGCCCTGCGTGGGCGGCTCCTTGCCGGGGACGAGGTCGCGGGGGGATTTCTTGACCTTGAGCTCCTTGAGGATGGTGCGCGTGAAGTGCACCAGGCCGGTCTTCCGCGAGATGTCGTCGAAGTAGTCGCAGAGGTCCATGCCGAGGCCGGAGGCGAAGATCGGCGCGGCGGCGAGCCGGTGGAATTTCCGGGCGTCATGGAGGATGGCGAGGATCTCCTGCATGCGGCCGAGGGCGAAGACGGGGATGAGCACCGAGCCGCCGCGCTGCAGCGTGGCGTTGATGGTGTCGATGAGCCGGATCATCTCGCCCGAGCGCGCATGGCCCGGCGGCTTCTCGGTGGCGCCGTGGGTGGTCTCGGTGACGAGCGTGTCGAAGCGGGCGGTGGGGAACCTGGCGCCGTCGAGGATGCGCTGGGTGGTGAAGAGCACGTCGCCGGTGAAGAAGATGCGGCGGTGCTTGTGGACGATCTCGACGCCCGCCGCGCCGGCGATGTGCCCGGCGGGATGGAAGGTGAACTCGATCTCGTCGCGCGCGCCGGAGAATTTCTTCGGGTTGTTGAACTGGTGCGGAAACATCCGGGGCGCCACCCGATCGATCTCGTCGTGGGTGAAGAGCGGGTAGTCCGCGATGCCCTTCTCCTCGCGCTCGCGGACCATGACGTTGGCGGAGTTGTGCAGCATGCGCTCGATCAGCATGCGACTGGGCTGCGTCATGATGACCGGCGTGTTGGGCTGGTCGCGCATCAGCAGCGGCAGCGAGCCGATGTGGTCGAGGTGGCAGTGCGTGATGAGGATGAGGTCGAGCTTCACCCCCTGCAGCAGCCGGAGATTGGGCGCGGCGACACGGCCGGTCTTCTTGGGGTTGAGGCCGCTGTCGATGACGAGGTGAAAGTCGCCGATTTGGACGTAGAGGGAGTTGGCGCCGATGCCGCCATCGGGGTTCAGATCAATGAGCTTCATTAAGTGGAGGCCAGTCAGCCGGCGGGAATCACCATGTCAAACTTCGGGATGCGCACAAAGACGCGGCGGCCCTGGTCGTCGAGTCCGTGGAAGCTGCCGTGGACCCGGCCGTCGCAGCTGGTCACATGGTAGCTGTTGTAGGAAAAATGCCCGCCGGGCTCAAGGGTGGGGGTCTCGCCGACGATCTTGTCGCCCTCGACGACCAGGCTGGTCCCGTCGGCGTGCTCGATGACCCATTTGCGGCCCAAAAGCGTGACCGTGCGGTCGGAATCGTTGCGGATGGTCAGGTAATAGATGAAGGCGTGCGGCCGGTCGGCCGGCAGCTGTTCGCCGCCGTGCCGGTAGACGAGTTTGTCCAGTTCGACCCTCAGGCCGGGCAGTTCAAGGGAGGCGGTCATGGCGTGGCTTTCACTTGAACCACGAAGAACACGAAGGGCACGAAGAAAATGGATTATCGTCGCATGTCATCCTGAGTGAAACGAAGGATCCAGTCTTGTTCATGGATTCTTCGCCATGCTCAAAATGACACGATATGTGGCCTTGGCTCCGGCTTTCGACTTGCGGTGAAAAAGTCCGGTCAACACAAAGGCTGTGCTTATGGAAAAACTCGCGCTGCTCTCCGTCAGCGACAAACACGGCCTCGTGGAGTTCGCCACGGCGCTGGTGAAGGCGCACGGTTACCGGCTGCTGTCCACCGGTGGCACGGCGAAACTGCTGGCCGGGGCGGGGCTGCCGGTGACGGAGGTCAGCGCGCACACGGGCTTCCCGGAAATCATGGAGGGCCGCGTGAAGACCCTGCACCCGAAGATCCACGGCGGCCTGCTCTGCCGGCGCGACAAGCCCGAGCACCTGGCGCAGGCCAGGCAGAACGACATCGCGCTCATCGACCTGGTGGTCGTGAACCTTTACCCGTTCGAGCAGACCGTGGCGAAACCGCATGTGGAATTGGAGGAAGCCATCGAGAATATAGACATTGGCGGCCCGTCGATGTTACGAAGCGCGGCCAAGAACCACGACAGCGTCACCGTGGTGTGCGACCCGGCGGACTACGGCGCGGTGCTGGCGGCCTTGGGCGAGCCGGCCAGGCTCGGCGATTTGCGACGCCAGCTGGCCCTGAAGGTCTTTCAGCGCACCGCCACCTACGACACGGCCATCGCCCGCTACCTCGAGACCCAGCAGGCCGAGCCCGACCTGGAGGCGATGAGCGGCTTCCCCGGCACCTACAGCCTGACCCTGAAGAAAGCGCAGAGTCTGCGCTACGGCGAGAACCCGCACCAGAAGGCGGCGCTTTACGGCACGTTTCACGAGCATTTCGAGCAACTGCAGGGCAAGGAACTGAGCTACAATAATATTTTGGACATCACCTCGGCGACCTATCTCATCGGCGAATTCGAGCGACCGACGGTGGCGATCCTCAAGCACACCAACCCGTGCGGCGTGGCCAGTGCGGACAGCCTGCTGGAGGCGTGGGAGAAAGCCTACGCCACGGACCGGCAGGCGCCGTTCGGCGGCATCATCGTGGTGAATCACACGCTGGACGGCGCGCTGGCCAGGATCATTGCGGAGATTTTCACCGAGGTGATCATCGCACCGCGGTTCAGCGACGAAGCGCGCGCGATTTTCGGAAAAAAGAAAAACCTGCGGCTGATGATCGCGAAGGAAGGCCTCGGCGCCGATGCGTTGCAGGAGGTGCGCTCGGTGGTCGGCGGCGTGCTGGTGCAGGACCGCGACCGCGCGCTCGGCAGGCAAAGTGAATTCAAGGTCGTCACCAAGCGCCAGCCGACGGCGGAGGAGTGGACCGCGATGCTCTTCGGCTGGAAGGTCGGCAAGCACGTGAAGTCGAACTCCATCGTATATTGCCGCGGCGAACAGACCCTCGGAATCGGCGCGGGCCAGATGGCGCGGGTGGACAGCTCGCGCATCGCCGTGTGGAAGGCCGACGAGGCCAGGCTCGACCTCAAGGGCTCGGCCGTCGCCAGCGAGGCGCTGTTTCCCTTTGCCGACGGACTGATCGCGGCGGCCGAGGCGGGGGCGACCTCCGCCATCCAGCCCGGCGGCTCGATGCGCGACGACGAGGTCATCAAGGCCGCGGACGAGCGCGGGATGGCCATGGTCTTCACCGGCATCCGGCACTTCAAACACTAGGAGCATTTGGACTTGGCGCAGCAGCGCCGGTAGGGACGGACCGCCGGGCCGTCCGCGAATGTCCTTACGGCGCGCCCAGCGGTCGCGCCCTACCCATTATCATAATTCTGACTAGCGCCGTGGCGGGAGTTGGGTCAACGTGCGGCATGTTTGACCCCGTTGAAAAGCTCAAGGAATACGTCCGGCAGGCCAGTGTATCCGCCGACCCGCAATTCAAGGCGGGCATGGTGGGCGCGCAGCAGTTCGTGTCGGGCCTGCTGAAGGAAATCGGCTTTGCGGTGGAGGTCGTCCCGACCGCCCTGCATCCGGTGATCGTCGCCAAGCGCGGCGACAACCCGGCCTGGCCGCATGTGATCATCTACGGCCACTACGACGTTCAGCCGCCGGATCCGCTCGGCAAGTGGACCACGCCACCGTTCGAGCCTACGATCAAAGGGGAGCGCATCTACGGCCGCGGCACGGCGGACAACAAGGGACCGCTGCTGGTGCACATCACCGCCGTGGCGCGCCTGCTCGAGAAGAATCCAAATCTGCCGCTGCGCCTCACCTTCGTCATCGAGGGCGAGGAGGAGATCGGCAGCAAGAATTTCAAGACCTTCCTGCTCGCGAACAAGGAGAAGCTCCGCGGGGACTTCATCTACATGTCGGACAACGGCATTCTTTCGCCCGACCAGATGGTCATCACCGTCGGCCTGCGCGGCATGCTGGCGTTCGAGATCGAGCTGACCGGGCCGAACTCCGACCTGCACTCGGGCATGCACGGCGGCGTGCTGATGAACCCACTGCAGGCGCTGGCCGAACTGTGCACCACGCTGCACACGCCGGACGGACTCGTGAACCTGCCGGGCTTCTACGACGCGGTGGTCAAGCCCGAGCCGTGGGAGCGCGAGCAATTGAAGCAGGCGGGCCTGAAGGAGGCCGACTACGCCGCCTTCCTTGGCATCAAGGAATTCCACACGCCGCCCGGCTACACGCCGTTCGAGGCGATCCGTTTCCTGCCGACGCTCGAGTTCAACGGCTTCAGCGGCGGCTACCAGGGCGAGGGGACGAAGACGGTCATCCCGAGCAAGGCCAGCGTGAAGATCACCTGCCGCCTGGTGCCGAACCAGACGCCCGCCAATATGAAGGAAGGCATTTTCAAAGCCATCCGGGCGCGTTGCCCCAAGGGCGTGACGCTGAACATCAAGGAGCAGCACAAGGCGACCCCGTATGTGGTCATTCCACCCGACCGCTCCAATACCCCGAAGGACCAGTCACCAGCCCTGGCGAAGTGCTTCCGCGCGGTCGACCGGGCGGCGACGGAAGTTTTTGGCAAGCCGCCGATCTATCTGCGCGAGGGCGGCAGCGTCGGCCTGCTCGCCGACCTGAAGGAAGTCCTCGGACTCGACGCCGTGATGATGGGCCTGTTCCTGCCGGAGGACAACCTGCACGCGCCGAACGAGAGCTTTCACCTCGGCGTGATGAAGAAGGGCATTGAGACTTCCGAGCGGGTGCTCGCCGAGCTGGCGAAGGGATAGACCGATTTTTGGAGGGGCCACCTCCCGGTGGACCTCGGCTCATCAGGAGATGAGCCCTCCAAAATAAAGCCCCGGATTTCTCCGGGGCCTTTTAAAATCTATCGGCCGGCTCAGTGCTTCAGGATGATGAAGTCCACGCGGCGGTCCTTCGCCCAGTCGGCTTCGGTGCCGCCCTGTTTGGCCTCGGTCGAGCCCTTGGAGAGGGTCTCCAAGCGCTTCGGATCGACTCCGAGGAATTCGAGATATTTCTTTACGGAGTTGGCGCGATGGTCACCGAGGCCGAGATTGTATTCAGCCGTGCCGCGCCAGTCGCAATAGCCGATCAGCACGAGGTTCTTGTCGGGATTGTCCTTGAGCCACTTGGCGGCGGCCTCGGCCTTTGGGCGCTCGGGGGCGGCGACGGCGAAGCGGTCGAGGGCAAAATAGATCGGTTCCACGACACTCTTGTTGTCCTCGGATGGGGTGCCGACATTGTCGCGGGCGGTAAGATTGGGCGGCGGGTTGCCGTCGACGGCGACCTGGGTGGGGTCGATGCCACTGTTGTTATTGCCCATCTGGGTGGAGTCCGGTCCGGCGGCGCGCACGGGCTTCTTGGTGCAGGCCGTGAAAAAGAGGGCGGAAACGGCGAGCGTCAGGCCGAGGAGTTTGGAGCAATGCTTCATGATGGGCGGTGAAAAGGAGTGGCCGTGTTATTGGTTAAACGCCAGAGGCGCGCAAGAACGAAACTGCGGCGCGCCCGGCTGCTCACCACGTCTGCGCGCGGTGATCGATGAGGCCGATTTCCAGGGCGTAACGGGTGAGGCTGGCGACGTCGTGGAGGTTCAGCTTGCGCATCAGGTTTGTGCGGTGGTTGTCCACGGTCTTGACGCTAATGCCGAGCTTCTGGGCGATTTCCTTGGTGCTGTTGCTTTCGGCGACGAGCTTGAGGATTTCCCGCTCCCGGTCGGTCAGGGTGTCCATGCCGGAGGTCGGGCTGTTGTTGGCCACGACGGTGCGGAGGAGGGCGGCCACGCCGGGGCCGAAGTAGGTGCCGCCGTGGGCGATTGTCTCGAGACCTTTCTTGAACTCGCCCAGGCCGGCCGTTTTCTCGACGAAGCCATGGGCGCCGGCCTCGAGCATCTCGCGCACGAGGGCGGGGCTCTCGTAGGCGGAGAAGATGAGCACCCGGGTGTTTTTAAGCTGCTTGCCCACGCGGCGAAGGATGTCCACGCCACTCAGGCCAGGAAGGCGGGCGTCCAGCACCAGCAGGTCGGGCTTCAGATCAAGGACGAGCTGGCAGGCCTGCTGGCCGTCGCCGCATTCGCCGACAATCTTGTAGGCGGGGTCGATGCGGAGGATTTCAGCCAGCATCTCGCGGATCGCGGTCTGGTCCTCGACGATAACAATGCGCTTGGCTTGGGCGGCGGGGGATACGGTGGACAAAGTGAATGAGGGGATGGCCCTAATGGTTGTTAGAGCACCGCCGCTTGTCCATAGGGAAAAACTCAGCCCCGGGTGATGGGGCGCCGGGCGGCCCCTGGCGCCGTCAAGGTGGTGGGGCGACTGGGATTCGAACCCAGAACCAATTGCTTAAAAGGCAACTGCTCTACCATTGAGCTATCACCCCGGCCGACCTTCGGGCGCGATATTTTTTCGCCGGGACGGCAACGCAAGGATTATTTGCACGGGCCGGCGGGTTAGTTCCGGCAAGCTGACATTGACCGCCGGGCCCGGCGTGGTGCAAACTACGCCCCAATTAGCGACTTTCATGGGAACAATTCTCAAATTTCCGGATCAGAACGACCCTGAGCACATGACCGCCAAAGCCCAGGAAGTCGCATTAGACCGCATGCTGGTGGACCGCTTTAAGGGCGGTGACGCGACGGCGTTCGACCAGCTCGTCACCCGGTATTGGGACCGTATTTTCGCAATGACCAACCAGCTGCTGCGCAACCAGCAGGACGCCGAGGAGGTCACGCAGGACGCCTTCATCCGCGCGCACCGCGGACTGGTCAGCTTCCGCGGCGAATCGGCCTTCTCGACCTGGCTTTACCAGATCGCCACCAACCTCGCACGCAACCGCTACTGGTATTGGTGGCGGCGCAAGCGCGACAAATCCATCTCGTTCGACGCACCCGTCAGCGGCGACAACGACACCACGCTCGCCGAGCTGGTCCCGGCCGAGCAGGAGACGCCCGAGGATGCCACCGTCACCCAGGAGTTCGTCAATCGCGTGGCCGAGTGCATGGAGCAGCTCAACGAAAAGCACCGGGAGATTCTGATCCTGCGCAACGTCCAGAATCTGGCCTACGAGGAAATCGCCGACATCCTCGGCATCAGCGTGGGCACCGTGAAAAGCCGCATCGCTCGCGCCCGCGAGAGCCTGCGGGAAAAATTAGGGGAGGATTTCAAGCCATGAAAGACAACCGTTTCTTTGAACTGGTGAATCTCTACATCGACCGGCAGATCACGGCCGCGGAAGCCGTCGAACTGGAGGCCGAGATACAGGCCAATCCGCACCGTCGCACCGTCTACCGGCAGTATTGCCAGATGCACCGCGCGACCAAGTCGGTCTATGAGAGCTTCCGCGTCCACGCTACCGACCCGCAGCCCGGTCAGCCGGCCAATCGGGGCGTCATTGCCAATTTTGAGAGCCAGCAGCGCCACCGGCGTTATCGCTGGATACACTACGCCGGCGGGCTCGCCGCGGCGGCCTGTCTCACCCTGGTCTTCGTCCGCTTCAATGCCACTGTCACGCCGACGACTCCCACCAATGAGGTGGCGAAAGCGGAGACGCTGCCACCCGCCGCGGCCGTCGTGGCCGCGGCCCAGGTTCGCGCGCTGGAGGAACTGCCGGCCGGCCCGTTGAGCCTGCGGAACCAGGCCGCGGTCGAGCCCAATTATCCGGAGATGCTCATGGCGATGCGCCAGGAGGAGAAGCGGGCCTTTGAGAACGGCCAGATCCAGCCCGGCCGGATGGCTTCGCTGTTTGACGACGGGGTGTTTGATTCGCGGCAGGTGCTGCCGGCCAACAGCCCGCGTGTCTTCCGCGGCAAGCAGCTGCCCGCGCCGCAGGCGGAGTTCACCGCCTTCCAGTTCCAGCGCTGAGGCCTAGCCCAGCGCTTTCTTGATCAACGCCTCGGTCGAGGCGGTCGGGCCCAGCCCGACCCAGGCCTGTCGCACGGCCTTGTCGGCATCCGCCGCCTTGTAACCCAGCGCCGTGAGCGCCAGCACCGCGTCGCGGATTTTATTCTCGGCCGGCCCGGTCCGGCCCGGTGCGGTCCGGGCAGGCGCGACGCCCAACTCGGCGGGATTCAACTTGTCGCGCAATTCAATCACCAGCCGCTCGGCGGTTTTTTTGCCGATGCCGGGACACTTGGTGAGCAGGGCCACATCACCCGCCGCGATCGCGCCCTTGAGGGTGGCGAGGGAAAGCTTGCTCAGGACGCTCAGCGCCATCTTCGGGCCGACGCCGGTGACCTTCTCAACCAACAGGCGGAAGAAATCGCGCTCCTCCTCGGTGGTGAAGCCGTAGAGCGTCTGCGAGTCGTCGCGATACACCGCGAGGGTGTGGAGCTTGACGGACTGGCCGGGCAAGGGAAGCCGCTCGGCGGTGGTGAGGGGGATGTGCACCTCATAGCCCAGTCCCCCGGTCTCGATGATGGCCGTCAGCGGCGTGGCGGAAACGAGGGTGCCGGAGATGCGGGTGATCATTTTAGACCGAGCACATCCTGCATGTCGTAGACGCCGGGCTTCTGCCGCACGACCCAGTGCGCAGCCTGGAGAGCGCCGCGGGCAAAGATGGCGCGGTCGCCGGCCCTGTGCGTCAGCTCGAGGCGTTCGCCCAGGGTGGCAAAAATGACGGTGTGGTCGCCGACCACGTCACCGCCGCGCAGCGAGTGGACGCCGACTTCCTTGGACGAGCGCTCGCCGGTGATGCCGGCGCGCCCGTGGCGCAGGGCCTTGGCGGTCAGCTTGCGCTCCGCCAGGATGATTTCCAGCAGACGCGCGGCGGTGCCGCTCGGGGCGTCCTTCTTGAACCGGTGATGCATCTCCATGACCTCGGCGTCGTAGTCCGAGCCGAGCACCGCGGCGGCGCGCCGGGTCAGCGCGAAGAGCAGGTTCACCCCGACGGAGAAATTGCCCGCCCAGACGCAAGGCACATTGGCGGCGAGGGCGAGCAGGCGCTTCTTTTCCTCGGCGCTGTGGCCGGTGGTGCCGATGACCATCGGCTTCTTCCGGGCGACGGCGAGCTCCAACAACTGCCCGGTGGCCGAGTGCGCGCTGAAATCGATCACCACGTCACATTTGCCGATGGGCTTGGCGAGGTCGTCGCCGAAATCCATGGCCGCGCAGATCTTCGCGTCCATGCCGGTGGCGAGGTTGGCGATGGTCTGGCCCATGCGGCCCTTGGCGCCATTGAGGAGAATCTGCAGCGGCATGGCGGGTCAGCCCTTCTTGAAGGCGGCGAGCGTGGCGAGCAGGGTCCGGCGACTGTCAGCACTCAACCCGCAGAGCGGCAGCCGCACTTCGTCGGAGCTGATGACGCCGGCGCGAGCCATCGCGAGTTTGATCGGGGCCGGGTTCGATTCGATAAAGATGCCCTTGAAGACGGGGTAGAGCCGGCGGTGCAGCGCCCGGGCCTTGGGGTAGTCATGCACCAGGGCGTGCGACACCATCCGGCCGATCTCGCGCGGCCAAAGATTGCTCGCCACGCTGACCACGCCCCTGGCGCCGACCGCCATGAAGGGGAGGGTGAGGCTGTCATCGCCGCTCAGCACGGTGACGGAGTCGCCGAGGGCCGAGATGATCTGGTCGACCCGGTCCACGCTGCCGCCGGCTTCCTTGATGTGGGCGACATGGGGATACCTGGCGCGAAGCCGTTCAATGACGTTAACGCCGATTTCCACGCCGCAACGGCCGGGGATGGAGTAGAGGATGATGGGCTTGTCCGTGGCCTCGGCGATCCGGCCGAAGTGCTGGAAAACGCCTTCCTGGGTCGGACGGTTGTAATAAGGCGCGACGAGCAGCATGCCATCGGCGCCGGCGTCGTCGGCCGCCTCGGTCAGATCGATGGCCTCCCGGGTGGAATTGGAGCCCGTGCCCGCGATGACCGGCACACGGCCGCGGGCGGCCTCGATGGTGCAGCGGATGATGTCGAGGTGCTCCTCGTGGGTGACGGTGGGCGATTCGCCGGTGGTGCCGACCGGCACCAGGCCGCTGATGCCGCCTTTGATCTGGAACTCCACCAGCTTGCGCAGCTCGCCATAGGCGACCGCGCCATGCCGGAAGGGCGTGACCAGGGCGGTGTAGGTGCCGGTGAAGCGACGATTCATAGGAAAGTTACCTTGAACGATGGAAAGAGACGCTGTAGGGAAAGCACAGCTTTAAAGCCGGTTCACGCATAAAATCCCATGAGCACGACACTTCACACTGAAATTGTTAACGATCTGCTTAAACTGGCCGTCGAGAGCGGCGCCAGCGATATCGTGATCAAGTCGGAGAAACCCGGCTATCTCCGCATGGGCGGCCGGCTCCGGCCGGTCGAGATGGACCCCATCACCTGCGAAACCGCGCAGTCCTGGGTGGACGAGCACGTCCCCCGGATCTTCAAGGACAAATGGGAGAAGGACGCCCAGGTGGACTTTGCCTACGCGGCGGACGACATCGGGCGTTTCCGCGTCAACGGCTTCCACCAGCGGGGCTTGGTCAGCATCGTTTTCCGTCATATCAAGAGCCGCCCGCCGACCTTCGAGGAACTGAAAATCGAGTCCGCGACCCTGATCAAAATGGCGCAGGCCAAGGACGGCATCCTGCTCGTCTGCGGCGCCACCGGCTCGGGCAAGAGTTCCACCATGGCCGCCATGCTGAACTGGATCAACCAGAACATGGACAAGCACATCGTGTCCATCGAGGACCCGATTGAATACACCTTCAGCGATGACAAGTGTCTTTTCCAGCAGCGCGAAATCGGCCTCGACGTGCCCAGCTTCGAACTGGCGATCAAGTCCGTGCTGCGCCAGAACCCCGACATCATCCTCATCGGCGAAATGCGCGACCGGGAGACCTTCGAGACCGCCATCTCGGCCGCCGAGACGGGCCACTTGGTCATCTCGACCATGCACGCCGCGACGGTGAAGCAGTCGCTGACCCGTTTGTTCGAGTTTTTCCCGCCCGAGCAAATCGAGCAGGCGCGCCGGCAGATCGCCGGCACGCTCCGGGGCTTCATCTGCCAGAAGCTGATCCCCGCTTTGGAAGGCGGCGGGCGTTTCGCGGCGCACGAGATCCTCATTGCCGACGCCACGGTGAGCAACCTGATCCTCGACGGCAACAATGACAAGATCCAGCAGCTCCTGGAATCGAGTTCCGACGGCGGCTCCAAGTCCTTCAACAAGGATCTCTACCGGCTCATCAAGGAGGGCAAGATCAGCAAGGCGGACGGCATGCGCTTCTCGCCGAATCCGCCGGCCCTCGAGATGAACCTGAAGGGCATCTTCTTCAAGACCTGATGGCCTGGCGCACCGGCGCTGGCGGAAGACGATAAATACTTCCGCCATTGAAGAATTTTAGGGCTTGGTTTTTGGGCGGCTGGCCGGTTTAACCGCCCTTTACTCTATGTCACTCGCGCTTATTTTCGCCGGGCAGGGCGCCCAAAAGGTGGGCATGGGCAAGTCGCTTTACGACGGCTCGGCCGCCGCCCGCGCCCTCTACGACGAGGCCAGCCGCGTGCTGGGCTGGGATCTGGCGAAAATCAGCTTTGCCGGCCCGGAAGCCGGGCTGACCCAGACCAAGGTTTGCCAGCCGGCGCTCCTGGTGCACGGGCTCGCCGTGATGGCGGCCCTGCGGGAGAGGGGCAAGCTGCCCGAAGTGAAATTCGCGCTGGGCCTGAGCCTGGGCGAGGTCACGGCGCTGACCGCGGCCGGGGTGTTTGATTTTTCCACCGGCCTCAAGGTGGTCGCCGAGCGCGGCCGGTTGATGCAGCTGGCTTGCGAGAAAACCACCGGAGGCATGGCGGCGGTCATCGGCGAGGAACGCGCGAAGGTCGCGGAACTCTGCAAGGAGTTTGGCGTCGAGACGGCCAATTTCAACGCACCCGGCCAGATCATCATCTCGGGCGAGAAGTCCAAGGTCGAGGCGGCGGTCACCGCGGCGAAGGATCGTGGCCTGAAAAAGGCTGTGCCGCTCAATGTCGCCGGCGCCTACCACAGCCGTCTGATGGAACCGGCGCGCGCGGCCTTTGCCGCGTATCTTGCGGGCGTGTCGTTCAGCCGGCCGAAGTTCGCCGTCTTCAGCAACACCACGAGTCAGGCTGTCACCGAGCCGGCCCAAATCCGCGAGGCGCTCGTCCGCCAGATCGTGTCGCCCGTGCTTTGGGAGGACTGCATGCGCCATTGCGCGGCGGCCGGGGCGACGGAATTCTGGGAATGCGGCCCGGGCGGGGTGCTCGCCGGCCTGGCCCGCCGCACGGAGAAATCGTGGACCGTGAAAAGCTTCGCCGAACTGACCGAACTGCCCGCCTAAGTGAAAGACGCGCCCCTCACTCGCAATTTCTGCATCATTGCCCACGTCGACCACGGCAAGACGACGCTGTCCGACCGGCTGCTGGAATACACCAGCACGATCACGAAGCGCGTGATGACCGACCAGCACCTCGACTCGATGGATCTCGAGAAAGAGCGGGGCATCACGATCAAGATGCACCCGGTGACGATGACCTATCCGGCGAAGGACGGGAAAACCTACAAGCTGAACCTCATGGACACGCCCGGCCACGTGGACTTCGCCTACGAGGTCTCGCGCTCGCTGGCGGCGTGCGAGGGCGCGCTGCTGCTCATCGACGCGGCGCAGGGCGTCGAGGCGCAGACGGTGGCGAACGCGCACCTGGCCTTTGCGCAGGGTCTCAAGGTCATCCCGGTCATCAACAAGATCGACCTGCCCAGCGCCAATCTCGAGCTGTGCACCCGGCAGTTGGAGGACATCCTGACCATTCCGGCCGAGGAGGCCATTCTGGCCAGCGGCAAGTCTGGCATCGGCATTCTCGAGATTCTGGAGGCCATCGTGACCCGGGTGCCACCGCCGCGGTGGACCGATTACCCGACGACGCGCATGCTGGTGTTTGACTCGAAATACGACTCGTATCGCGGCGTCATCTCGCACGTGCGGGTTTTTTCCGGCACATTCCGGGCCGGGGAGATGATGATGCTCATGAGCTCGGGCCAGAAATCCGAGATCAAGGAGGTCGGCATGTTCCACCCGGGCATGATCAAGTGCAAGGAACTCGGGCCCGGTGACGTCGGCTACATCGTCAGCAACATCAAGAGCGTCGAGGAGATCAAGGTCGGCGACACCGTCACGCACGCCAACAAGCCGGCGGCCGAGATGCTGCCGGGCTACAAGGAGGTGCGGCCGATGGTCTATTGCGGCCTGTACCCGCTGGAATCGGATGACTACGAGAAACTGAAGGTCGCCATCGGCAAGCTGCGGCTGAACGACTCGTCGCTGATCTACCAGAACGAGACCTCGGTCGCGCTCGGGTTTGGTTTTCGCTGCGGCTTTCTCGGCCTGCTACATATGGAGGTCGTGCAGGAGCGCATCCGGCGCGAGTATGACGTGGAGATCATCTCGACCTACCCGAGCGTGGTCTACAAGGTAAAGAAGCATGGCGGCGAGGTCATCGAGGTGGACAATCCCATCAACCTGCCGGACCCGGGCACGATTTTGGAAATCAGCGAGCCGACCATCAAGGCGTCCATCCACATCCCCAACGAGTTCTTGGGCGACATCATGGGCCTGGTGATGGAGAAGCGCGGCAGTTGCGACCACACGACCACGCTGGACGGCGCACGGGTCATGCTCGACTGCACGCTGCCGCTCAACGAAATCCTCGTCGATTTCAACGACCGCCTGAAGAGCATCACCCGCGGCTACGGCTCCATGGATTACGAGCTGGGCGAGTATCGCACCTCGGACCTCGTGCGCATGGACATCCTGGTCAACGGCGACCCGGTGGACGCCTTCGCCAGCATCGTGCACCGCAGCAAGGCGGAAGGGCAGGGGCGCACCCTCTGCGAAAAGCTGGCTGCCATCATCCCGCCGCAGATGTTCAAGATCGCGGTGCAGGCCGCCATCGGCGGCAAGATCATCGCCCGCGACAACGTCCGCGAGATGCGCAAGGACGTGACGGCAAAGTGCTATGGCGGCGACATCTCCCGCAAACGGAAGTTGCTCGACAAGCAGAAGGAGGGCAAAAAGAAGATGAAACAAATCGGCCGCGTTTCGATCCCACCAGATGCCTTTATCCAGGTTTTGAAGACCAACAGCTGACCCCTCATGTTCACTTTCCTTTACTCCGAGCAGAAAAAGATGCGGCAGAACGCCGAAAACTGGCTCGAGGTGGCCGATCGCGTCCACAAGTTCCGCCGCGACCTGCTCACCGACGGGCAGAACCAGAAGCTGCTGACGGCGGCCGGGACGGTGAAGCAGCGGCTGAAGGAGCGGGCGGATGCCAGCAAGCTCAAGCTGGCGATCGAATCGCTGGAGGGCGTCTTGCGGGACACGGGCGGGCGGCTTTACCCGGTTTCCTCGATGATCGAGAACGTCGAGTTCTTCGTCGTCGCGGCCATCGTCATCCTCGGCCTGCGGGCGTATTTCGTGCAGCCGTTCAAGATCCCGACCAATTCGATGTGGCCGACGTATTACGGCCAGACCCACGAGACCGACGCCCCGGGGGAGAACCCCGGCATCCTGAGCAAGGTCTGGCGCCTGGCCACCCTGGGCGCGTGGCATTACCAGGTCAATGCACCCGCGGATGGCGAGTTGCTGCTGCCGGTGTTTTCCGACGGCCGCGTGGCCTTCACCCAAAAACCGGGCCGGAAGTTTTTCATTTTTCCCACCACTGAGCGCGAATACACCTTCTCCGTCGGCGGCCTGACCGCCAGCGTGACCATTCCCGGCTCCGGCACGAGCACGGAGGATTTCAAGATGGAAAAGGCACTTGGTGACATGCTCAGGCAGCATGCGGTTTTGCCAAGGGTAAGCCAGGAAATGGACGGCTTGGTGAACGGACGGAGGAACGCCGCCTTGGAGAACTCCACGATGATTGTGACTTTCGAGGGTCGGAAATATGAAAAGCGGATCAATTGGGTTCCCACCGGCCGCATGGTTAAAAAAGATGAACCGATCATGTCTTTCGATCTGCTGACCGGTGACATGCTCTTCGTGGATCGGATCAGCTTCAATTTCATCCGTCCCCAGGTCGGGCAGGGATTCGTTTTCCAGACCCGCCTTTTCGCTTAACGCCAAGCGTACGCCCCCATATCGCGGTTACTTTTATCCGACGCCGGGCAATGCGAAATACCTCGGTCAGGGCGAGGAGCTCAAAATCCCTCCCGGGCGCTTTTTTGCGATGGGGGATAATTCATTGGAAAGCGCCGACAGCCGATACTGGGGCTTTGTGCCGGAGAAGGACGTCGTGGGCCGGCCGCTGTTCATCTATTATCCGCTGACCAAGCGCTGGGGCCCGGCCAAATAGGCCTGGTGAGCCGTGGATTGGCTCACGTTAGTCGATGCCTAATGCGCACAATAGATATTATGTCTCATATATATCTGCGCTGAATACGAACTACTTAGGCTAGATTCAGGAACACCTGTATCTCCTGCAGGCATTCCTGCCCTTCATCCTCGAGCACATAGTGCCCGGCTTCTTCAAAATAGTCGGCATTGGCCCCGGGCAGCATCACCCGCCACCGATTGTAGTAATACCGGGTGAAGCAGAAATCTTGGCCACCCCACAGAATCCTCACCGGGTGGTCGCGCAGGAGCATCAGCTTCCGCTCCACTTCGGCCAGGGTCTTGTCGCTGGTGCTGCCCTGACCCGTTGGAATATCCGCGACGAACCGGTGCGTGGCGATCCGGTTGGCCCAATTGTCGTAGGGATACAAATAGCCGCGCTTGACCTCCGGACTCAGCGGCCTGGTGACCGCCATCCAAGTCGCGGGCCAGGCAAAGCCGTTTAAGCTCCGCACCAGCCATTCGCCCAGCCCGGGAATCCGGCACAGCCGGATGCGCAGCGGTATCCGGGTATCGGCAAAGGCGGCGGTGTTCAGGATGACCACCCGGCCGAGTTGCTCCGGCTTGGCCAGCGTAGCTCCAAGTCCGATCGGCCCGCCCCAATCGTGCACGACAAGGTGAATCTTCCTCAAATTCAGGCTGTCGAGCAGCGCCCGGAGGTTCTTGATGTGCTCGCCGAGCGTGTAATTGAACCCCTGCGGCTTGTCCGACAGCCCGCAGCCGAGATGATCCGGCACGATGCAGCGGATCTTCCCGCGCAAGCCCCGCACCACGTTCCGGTAATAAAACGACCAAGTTGGGTTGCCATGGATCATCACGACCGCCTCGTCGCCCTCGCCCTCGTCCAGATAACTCATCTGTCCGCGCCCGGTATCGAACCGTTTCGGTTCAAACGGATACAGCGCGCGCAGCCAGTCTGGCAGTGGCGCTTGCATCACCATTCCACCGCCAGCATCAGGCAGTTGATGCCGCTGCCGATGCCGAGCAAAGCGGCCTTGTCGCCGGGCTTCAGCGCCCCACCTCCGGCCGCCAGCGCCAGCGCCGTCGGCAGTGCGGCCGAGCCGGTGTTGCCGAGTGTTTCAAAGGTGGAAAAGTCCTTCCCCAGATCCAGCCCGACGGTCTCGTAGAGTTTCCGGCGGTGCATGCTGCCGACTTGGTGGCAGATAAAGCGCTGCGGCGTCGCCCGGGTCCAGCCGGTCTCCTGCTCGAACAGTTTCCAGGTCTCCACGGCCACTTCCACGCCCGCCAGCAGGAGTTGTTCGGAGTCGGTCTGCATGGAAAGCCCCTCGCCGGCGGTGTCGCCCTGACAAAGCTCGCTGTGCTGCGTCGCGGACAGAAACGCCCCGGCCCGCAGCCGGTGCTTGGGTGCGCCGTTCGGCAGCATGTCCTCATGGCAGACAATCGCCGCCACTGCTCCCGAGCCGATGGTCAGGTTGGCGAAGAACGGCTTGATGTCGTTCCGGTTCAGCGGTGCGGCCAGCAGGTGCTGGATCGTCTGCTCCACCAGCGGCCGCCCGTTCTCCCCCGCCACGACCATGCCGCAACGGATCTGCCCGGCATCGATCATCGCACCGAGCGTCACCAGCCCGTTGAGAAATCCCAGGCAGGCGTTCGAAAGGTCGAAGATCTGCGCGTGCGGCCCCAGCCCGATCTTGTGGTGGGCGAACGAAGCCGTGGCGGGCTCGAGCATGTCGCGCGACACGGCGCATTCGAGTCGCCCGGCCTGCAGCTTGAGCCGGTCATAGAGCGGCTTCAACTGCTCCTCGATCCCGGCCGAGGTCCAGGTTTCATCCGGCAGCACAGCCGCCAGAGACTCAATGCAGGCGTGGCGAAAGCGCATGGCCGCTTATTTCTCCGACCGCATCGCCAGCCGGATGATGTCCTTGTCGAAGAAGTTCGCCCCCAGCCCGGCGTCGATGACCAGCGTCGTGCCGTTCACCCCGCTGCTGCGCTCGCTTAGGAGGAACAGCGCGGCGTTGGCCACCTCTTGGGTCTCCAGGTTGCGTTTTCGGAAGGTCAGCTTCTCCGCGTAGAGGTAGCTCTCGAGATAGCCCGGGATGCCGGCCGACGCGCTTGTCTTGAGCGGACCGGAGCCGATGACGTTGAAGCGCACCTCGCTGTCCGCGCTGAACGACTTGGCGAGAAACCGGCTGCATGACTCGAGCGCCGCCTTGATCGGCCCCATGTAGCCGTAGTTGTCGGGTGTCACCTGCAGCGAGGAGATGCCGATGGTGACGACCGAGGCGTTGCGTGCAAGCAGTGGCTTGAGCGCGTTGGCCAGCTCCACCAGCGAAAAGGCCGAGATGCCCATCGCCTGCAGGAAGTCCTTTCGCTTGGTGGCTTGGAATGGCTTGAAGCCCTCGCTGTAGTTCGCGAACGCGATCGAGTGCACCACGCCGTGCAACGGCATGAATCCCGCCTCGCCGAGCGCGCCGAGTTCCCTGGCCAGCCGGGCGCAGGCGCCCTCCTCCTCCACGTCGCAGATCAAAACCGGCCGGCCGGCCAGCAGCGCATCGAGTGATTTCTTCCTCGCCTCGGAGCGCACGCTGTAGATGACCCGCGCGCCCTGCTCCTCCAGCGTCTTGCCGATGGCCCAGGCGACGCTCTTCTTGTTGGCGACGCCCATCACCAGGATGCTCTTGCCGGTGAGATTAAGAAAATCGCTCATGCCGGTCCCTCCGGAGTTTTCCAGGCGACCGAGAAGTCCACATTAAGCACCTTCCTGTCCCCGTTCCTGATGCCACCGGACATCATGTAGAAGCCGCCGGCCATGTTGGCGATCTTGACGTCGATGGTGGTCGTGTCGCCCGGGTAGACCGGGCTGCGGAAGCGCACATTCTCCACCTTGGCGAGCAGCGGCACGCCGTCGGGCTTCCCCTGCCCCGCAAACTTCCCCGCCAGCAGCAGGGCCCCGGCCTGGAACACCGACTCGCACAGCAGTACACCGGGCGTGATGGGCGCGCCGGGATAGTGGCCCTTGTAGAAATCCTCCTCGGCCCGCCACGTGCGACGGGCGGTCAGGGTATCGTCCGTCCGGGCGACGATCTCGTCGATGAAGAGAAACGGCGGCCGGTGCGGGATCAGGTCGGTGATTTGGCTCACGTTGGGATTGGTCAGGCGCTGACGGCCTCGGCCGCCCGCTTCTTTTGCGCCAGGTATTTGTCCATCTGGTTGGACACGATGACGCCGTAGTTGATGGTGCCGAGCCAGCCGGACATGATGATGCCGACGGAGCCGGCGTGGAAGAGCCCCGGCAGCTGGTTGGGCAGCTCCATGGAAACTTTCAGGCCCTCGAACTTGGTGCCGAAGGAGGTGCCCGCCCAGTGACGGGTGTAATGCTCGATGGTGCATGGCGTCGCGGCCTCGGTCCAGTCGAGCTTGGCGCGCACGTCCGGGATGTGCCGCTCCAACGCGCTGATGGACTCCTCGATCAGACGGGCCTTCTCCTTCCGGTATTCCTCCTCGCTGAGGTTGTTCCAGGCGTCGTAGGTCGAGTTGAGCGAGCAGACGACGGTGTAACGGTTGGAACCGGGCCGCGTGTCGGGATAATAGACGGAAAACGTGCGGCTGGTCGTGTGCAGGTCGACCAGCTCGTTGGTGGAAAATTTCGGGGCGTCGGAGGTGAACACCAGGTCGCCGATGTGCGGGATGGACTCGCCCTTCCGGATGCCGAGGTAGACCTGGCACGAGCTGCTGTTGATGCGGACCGCGTTGGTCTGCGCGACAAACTCCGGCGCGAAATTCTCCTCCCCGGTGAGCCGGAGCACGGTGCTCTTGATGTTGGCGTTGGAGAGCACGGTGTTGCAGCGGATGGTCTTGCCGTTGGCGACGACGCCGGTGACGCATTTCCGGCCGCCGATCTCCTCGGTCAACACTTTCTCGACCACCACATGCTTGCGGACCTCGACGCCGTTCTTCTTCAACTCCTCCCCCATTTTCTTGATGAGCAGGTCGGACCCACCCTGGAAAGTGTAGACGCCCTTGCTCATGAAATTGGAGAACACGATGCCGAAGGTGATGGCCGGGTCGTCCAGCGTGGAGCCGTTGGCGTAGGCGATGGGCTCCATCAGCAGGCGCTTCACGTCGTCGCGCCCGGGGAAATAGCGGTCGAACATCTCCGCGGTCGTCTCGGGATTGTTGTCGTAGAAGTTCATCGCCCGCAGGTCGCTGAAGAAACGCTCCACCGTCTCCGCCGCCACCTTGAACTTCCCGATGAGCAGCCGGGTGAAGTCCTCCCGGTCGAAGGTCGTGTCGAGCTGGAATTGCGGGTTGATGAACCGGATGCCCTTCAGCTGCACGATCGAGTCGGCGATGTTCTGATTCCAGTATTTCCGCACCGATTTGATCATGCCGATGGGAAAGCCGTGCAGGGAGATGTCGAAGATGTGGCCACCCTTCCGCGTGAACCAGGTGGCCAGCCCGCCGAGCTGGTAATGGTGCTCCAGCAGCAGCACCTTGTGGCCGCACTTGGCCAGCGTGTTGGCCCCGGTCAGTCCGGCCAGTCCGCTGCCGATCACCACGACGTCATAGTGGTCGGAAATACCTTTGAGCCAGTCGTATGCCATGCGAGCCGCCCAAGTAAGTTTGCCGCCTCCCAAAGCGCAACTTGGAATTGTAGGGCGGGATCGCCGTATCCCGCGACATTGGGACGTGCCTCGGAGGCGGGATCAGCGATCCCGCCCTACACTGCCCTGCAGGACGTGGTAATTCGCCATGGAAATCCCGCTGAGCATGGCGCCCACGATGCCCAGGAATCCCTGGTCGGTGCCGCAGAGATAAAGGTTGCTCAGGTGTGTGCGGCCGTTGCGGATTTTGTTCGGCGCCCCGTAGATCGCGCCGTTGATATGCCCGGTGAATTTTTTGATGGTGCGTGGCGTGAACATGTCGGTGGCGAGCTGGGCCTCCGCCAGCACCGCGTCGTCCACCGGCGGCAGGAAACGCCGGGCGCTGCGGCCCGCCTCGGCAAACCAGCGCAGCTTGTCCGCCTGATAGGTTTCCTCCGGCAGGTGCGCCCAGCGGTCGTAATTGGCCAGGCAGGTGACGCGGAAGATGCCCTCCGGGAGATTCGCTCCGCCGTAGGCAAAATTGTTGGGCAGGCAGATGACGCCGCTGCGGAGATCAACCTGCTCCTTCGCCCGGACATACTCGAAGCGGTCGGAGTCGTTGAAGAAAATGATTGTGTCGTCGCCCCATCCCCACTCGGCCGGCTGGCGGCTGTAGATGCTGATGGTCTCCACGAAGGTCAGCGCGCCCGTGTTGCTTTCGGCCGCGGTCACCTGTGGCGGCTCGCACAGCTTCATGGTCTCGGCAAAGCCGATCGAGGAAATGACATGTCCGGCCGTGATCTCCTCGCCGTCGTCGAGCACCAGCCGCGCGGCCCGGCCCTGCTCCTCGATGATGCGCGCCACGCCGCACTTCATCCGCCGCTCGCAGCCCGCGGCCCGGAGCTTGTCGAGCAGCACGCGGATGATGACCCGCACGCCCCCGAGCGGCCGGGCGAACCCCTCAAGATAGAGCGCCTTGAACATGATGACGAACTGGCCGAACTCCATGTCCCACTCCTGCGCGCTGCCGTAATACATCACCGGGCAGAAGATCATGTCGGTCAGCAGCGGGTCGGTGATGTGCCGGGCGACCACTTCGCGGGCCGACTGCAGCTTCGCGTCGAGCGAGACGTCGTCATGGGTCCGCACGGTCTGCGCCAGCGCGCGCCAGCCGGCGGCCTGGGCCGGGAATTTCGCCGCGACCTCCGCGTCGAGCACGGCAAAGTCGTTCGTGAAGCGCAGCGAGCAGTCGCGGAAGGCGATGCGGGACTGCTTTTGCGGGCACAGGGCGAACTCCTCGCGCTCGATCCGGAGCTGGCGCAGCAGCTTGCCCAGCGGCGTGCCCTTGACGCCCGGGGCCACGTAGTTGGTCATCGCGTGCAGGGTTGTGCCGCTCGAAGATGCACACCTTCCGGCCGAAGTGCGCCAGCCGGATGCCGGCGGCCAGGCCGGACATGCCGGCGCCAATGATGGCCACGTCGTAATGGGAGTCTTTCATGCGGCGGTGTCCGACGCACTCCCGGTCAGCCGCATCGGCTTAACTCAAGCCTTGGCCTGGAACTTCGGCGTCAGGTATTCCGCGCAGCTCTCGAGCGACGCCAGCTGGGCGTAGTCGGCCTCGGGCACCTCGATGTTGTGGCGCTTGCGCAGTTCCATCACGATGTCCAGGAAGTCCATGGAATCCAGCTGCAGCTGGTCGCGCAGGCGAATGTCAGGCTTGATGGCGCTGAGGTCCTCGTCGGGGGCGATGTCGGAAATGATGTCGATAACCAGCTTCTTGCAGTTGTCTTTGGTCATGTTGATGGGGGGAGTTAAGCCACAAACCGCTTGATAACGAGCGTGGAGTTAATTCCGAGCATACCAAAGGAATTATTCAGGATAGCGTCAACCCGTTTTGCGGCCCGGGGCCGGTTGATGACCAGGCCGGGTATATCGCACTGCGGGTCAAGCTCATCGACGTTAATCGTCGGGTGCACGATGAGGTCGTCAAAACTGGGCAGGTTTCCCGCCAGTTCGAGCGCCCCGGCCGCCCCCATCGCGTGGCCGATGAAGCCCTTGGTGTTGTTGATGTGCGGCGGCGTGCTCCGGCTCTTGAAAACCTCGGCGAGGGCGACACATTCCTGGATGTCGCCCTGCGGCGTCGAGGTGGCGTGGGTGTTGACGATGTCGATGTCCTCGACGGTCATGCCGGCGTTGGCGATCGCCTTGCGCACGCACTCCGCCTGCCGCTCGGGGTTGGGCAGCACGGCGTCGGTGGCGTCGGAATTCACGCAATACCCCGCGATCTCCCCGTAAATTTTCGCACCGCGCTTCCGCGCATCCTCCAGCCGCTCGATGGTGTAGATGCAGCCGCCCTCGGAAATCACGATGCCGTTGCGCGCCTTGTCGAACGGCCGGCTGGCCTTCGTCGGGTCAGCGTGGGCCGCGAGCGCGTTCTGGCTCTTGAAGCCGGCGAAGATCCCGAAGGTCTGCGGGCTCTCGCTCACCCCGCCGGCCAGCGCCAGATCCACCTCGCCGAGCCGCAGCATCTGCGCGGCATGGATCAGCCCCATGTTGCCGGCGGCGCAGGCGGCGCCGATGGTGTAGGCTGGCCCGGTGATGCCGAGGTTCATCGACACCTCGCCCGCCGCGTTGTTGGCCACCGTGCGGGGGTTGTGGTGGTGCGTCCAGAACTTCGTGTCGTATTTGAACTGCGAGATGTTGTAGACCTCGTTCTCGGTCTCGACGTTGCCGTGCTCGGTGATGCCGAGATAGATGCCGACCCGGCTTTTGTCGCGGGCCTCGAATTTGATGCCGCTGTCCGCCAGCGCCTCCCGGGCGCAATAGATGCTGATGCTCCCCACCCGCGTGCCGATCCGGACGTCCTTCTTCTTCTGGTATTTCAGCGGATCGAAGGTGCACATGCCGGCGGGGTGCCGGCCCATGTAGCGCACGTCGATCTCGGTGATGCCCGACACGCCGTTCAGCAGGTTTTTGCGAAACTCCGGCAGGGAGTTGCCGTTCGGGGCGGTGAGCCCCACCCCGGTGATGACGATGCGGGTTTGCTTCATGCGTGTTCTCCGAAAGGAGCAGATTTGCCTAGCCATCGGAAATCGAAAAGCAATACAAGTCTGGGACATGAAAATACTCGTCGCCGGCGGAGCCGGTTACATCGGGAGTCATTGCGTCCGCCAGCTCATCGCCGCGGGCCACGAGCCCGTCGTGCTCGACAATTTCGCCTACGGCCACCGCGCGGCCGTGCCGGCGGGCGTGCAGCTCCACGACACCAGCCTGGCCGACGTGGCGGCCCTCGACCGCATCTTCAAGGGCGGGCGCATCGACCTCGTCATGCACTTCGCCGCGTTCTGCTATGTCGGCGAGTCCGTCACCGCGCCGCTGAAATACTACCTCAACAACGTCGCGGCCACCTACACCCTGCTCGACGCCATGCTGCGCCACGGCGTGACCAAATTCGTCTTCTCCTCGACCTGCGCCACCTACGGCGTGCCGGCCAGCCTCCCGCTCGTCGAGGGCATGCTGCAGGCGCCCATCAATCCCTACGGCCAGACCAAGCTTGACGTGGAAAACGCGCTCAAGGCCCTCGCCCACGCCAAAAGCATCAGCTTCGCCGCCTTTCGCTATTTCAACGCCGCCGGCGCCGCCGAGGACGGCAGCATTGGCGAGGACCACGACCCCGAGACGCACCTGATTCCGCTCGCCATCGGCGCGGCGCAGGGCCTTCGGCCCGCCCTGCAGGTCTTCGGTACCGACTACCCCACTCCCGATAAAACCTGCCTGCGCGACTACGTCCATGTGGACGACCTCAGCCGCGCCCACATCGCCGTCTTTGACAAACTTGCGAAGCCCGGCGCAGCTCTGTTCTACAATCTCGGCACCGGCACACCGACCTCTGTCCTGCAAGTCATCCGGGCCGTCGAGAAGATCACCAAGCTCAAGGTGCCGGTGAAATACGGCCCGCGCCGCGAGGGCGATCCCGCGGCGCTCTACGCCAACGCCGCCAAGGCGCAGAAGGAACTCGGCTGGAAACCAAAGTTCATGTCGATCGAGCCGATTGTCGAAACAGCCTGGCGCTGGCACTTGAAGAAGCCGAAGGGCTACGGGGATAGGTGAGTTTTAAACGTAGGGCCGCCGCTTGTCGGGGGGCCACTCTTCAATTGAACGTCGGCACGGCGACGAGCGCCGGCCCTACAGGTTCTCAATCCCCGGCCCGCAGGGACGCGGGCCCTCCACTTACTTTTTCTTCGCCGCGGGCTTCTTCGGCTTGGGCGCCGCCGCCGCTGTCTCAGCCGACTTGCTCGCGGCGTCCCGCGCCTCCAGCGCCGTCTTTACGACGGCCAGCATGTCGGCGGGCTGCGTCGTCTTGAGCTGCAGGTAAAGCTGGTCGAACAATGTTTCCAATCCGGCGGGCCGGGCCTCCATCGCGGTGCTCTGCCGCACCTCGTCGGGCAGGTCCTTGGGCAGGATCGCGTCGCCCTGCGCGATGACCGCGCTGCGGTAGACCATGTTCTCCAGCTCGCGCACATTGCCGGGCCAGTTGTGCCGGCACAGGATGGCCAGCGCCTCGGGCGAGACCTTGCGGGCCTTCGTCTTCTTGCCCTTGGCCAGGTTCTGCAGGAAGAAATCCACGATCTGCGGCACGTCCTCCACCCGCTCGCGCAGCGGCGGCAGCCGCAGCCGCACGACGTTCAGCCGGTAGTAGAGGTCCTCGCGAAACTCCTTCGCCTTCACCAGCGCCTCCAGGTCCTTGTTGGTCGCGGCGATGACGCGCACGTTGACCTTGAGCGTCTCGGAGCCGCCGACGCGCTGGATCTCGCCCTCCTGCAGCACGCGGAGGATCTTCGTCTGGGTGGCGGGCGTCATGTCGCCGATCTCGTCGAGAAAAATGGTGCCGCCGTCGCAGGCCTCGAACTTGCCCAGTCGCTGCGCCGTGGCGCCGGTGAACGCCCCGCGCTCGTGGCCGAACAGCTCGCTCTCGATCAGGTTTTCGGGAATGGCCGAGCAGTTGACCGCCACGAACGGCTTGCCGCCGCGGTGGCTGTGCCGGTGGATGCTGCGGGCGACGAGTTCCTTGCCCGTGCCGCTCTCGCCGGTGATCATCACCGTGACGTCGCTCGCGGCGACCTGGCCGATGACCTTGAAGACCTGCTGCATCGGGGCGGAGGCGCCGACGATGCCCTCCTTGTGTTCCTCGGAATTGATGACCGGCTGCACGCCGCCGGCGGAACGGATGTCGGCCTGCGTGCGCAGCGCGCTCTCCACCAGCGCCAGCAGCTTGGGCGGGTCGAAGGGCTTCACCACGTAGTCGAACGCGCCGAATTTCATCGCCTCGATGGCGGTCTGCGCCGTGCCGAAGGCGGTCATGAGGATGACCAGCTGCCGCGGGTTGGCCGCGCGGATGTGCTGCAGGGTCTCGAGGCCGGTCATGCCGGTCATGCGGTTGTCGAGCAGCACGACGTCGGGCGGCGAGCGCTTGACGGCGGCCACGCCCTCCTCGCCGCTGGGGGCCTCCGACACCTGGTAGCTTTGCGACGAAAGTACCCGGTTGAGCGAATAGCGCACCTCCTTGTCGTCATCGACGACCAGAATGTGCGGAACTGTGGCGGATTCGGGCATGACTCAGTGGGATCAGAAACCACTAATGGACACTAATGAACACTAATTTCCGACAGTGATGGGATTGCCTCCATTCGTGTCTCTTCGTGTCCTTCGTGGTTCAAATGAATTGGCTCGGCTTGTGGTGGTGCAAAATGATTAGCGCTTTGGGCAAAGCTGGTTCTACTTACCCGCCATGCTAGGGTGGTCAATTAACTTGTTTCGGGTCTTCGGCATCCAGCTCGCGGTGCACGCGAGCTTCTTGTTACTGCTCGGCTATGTCGGTTATGAGGGCTGGGTTGAGGGGCAGCTGCCGGGCATGCTGTGGAGCGTCGCCCTGATCGTGGCGTTTTTCATCTGCGTGGTGCTGCACGAACTGGGCCATTCGCTCACGGCGCGGCGCTATGGCGTCCGCGTGCCGCGCATCCTGTTGCTGCCCATCGGCGGCATGGCCCAGTTTGACCGCATTCCGCGCAAGCCCGCGGAGGAACTGCTCATCACCATCGCCGGCCCGGCGGTGAATTTCCTGATCGCCGCCCTGCTGTTCGCCGCGGTCTGGCGGGGCCTGATCAACACGGAGGACGTTCCCAGATACTCGTTCAACAGCCTCGTTGACGAACTCTGGTTTTGGAACCTGGTGATGGGTGTCTTCAACCTCCTGCCCGTTTTCCCGATGGATGGCGGCCGGATCCTGCGCGCGACGCTCGCCACGCAAATGCCCTACCTGCGAGCCACGTGGTGGGCCGCCCTCATCAGCAAGATCCTGGCCCCGGTCTTTGCCTGCATCGCCTTCTTCATCCTCGATTGGAAGATGACGGGCGTGCTCTTCCTGTTCATCCTTTTCGCCGGCGATGCCGAATACAAACAGACGCTCCGGCAGGAGCAGGAGGAGCAGTATTGGCGCGAGCGCGCCCGGCAGGCGGTCGAGGCCGGAGCCGTCAGCGGGGAGCCGCCCCTCATCATGCACGGGCCGAATTGAGGCGCCCTGCATGGGTTGAAAAAGTCCTTGCATTAACCCGCCAAAAACTACTTTTAGGCCCTTCGGAAGATTGGTTACGGGCTCTTAGCTCAGTTGGTAGAGCGCCTCAATGGCATTGAGGAGGTCAGCGGTTCGAACCCGCTAGGGTCCACCAATTTCCGCCGGTTGTCATTCCGGGCGCAGCGAAGAATCCGGTATGCTTCCCGTTTACGAATGTCCTTCTGGATCCTTCACCTCGTTCAGGATGACACACATCAGTATCTTTTCGTGACCCTTCGTGTTCTTCGTGGTTAACCGGCATTTTTTGGCTCACTCCTCCCGCATCCGGAAAGTGACCGTCCAGGTGTCGGGTTTCCGGTTGGGCGTCGGCCCGATGGAGCGCACCCGCCGGAAGGCCTCGAGCACCGACTCGTCAAAGGCTTTGTCGCCGGATGACTTGGAAATCCGCGGGTCCATGATCGCGCCGCCGGCGGTGATGTCGAAGGTCACCTTCGCCTCGAACAGATCGTTCACCCCGGGCGGCGGCTCGTGGGCGCGTTTCAATTCCTGGATGAGCAGGGAAATGTAGGTGTCCAGCTGGCTGTGCTCCTCGCGGGTCAGCGCGTTGCCGCCGCCCCCGCCGCGCGTGTTGGCGGTCGATCCGCCCGCGACCCCACCGGCGATGCCCGTCACGTCGATGCGCGGCACCTTGGCGGTGGGACGCGGCGGGGTCGTCGTGGACTGCTTGGGCGTGGGATGCTTCTTCAAATATTCCTGATAGGACACCCGTTCGGATTGCTTGAGTTCCCTGGCGATGGACGGGTCGGGCCTGACCGGCGCTTTCTCCACCACTTCCGGCTCGGGCTTCGCCCTCGCCTCCTGCCCCTGCGGCTTGGGCGTCACCTGCGCGGTGGTGTTGCCCTTGGCGGGCGCCACCAGTTCGTCCGGCGCCGTGGGCGGACCAGCCACCAGTTCGAAGATCACCGGCGCCACCCTGTCCTGCCGCGCCACGAACATCGTCGTCACGAAGATGACCGCGGCGGCGAAACCGTGGAGGATCAGCGAGACAAAAACCGCACTGGGGGAATTCGGGCGCATCGCGTCACTTGGCCTCGGTGTCGAAGGTGATCCTGGTCAGGTCGTGTTTCTTGATCTCGTCCATCACCCGCACCACCTGCTGCCACTGCAGGGTGAGATCCGCGCGGATGCGGATGACCGGCGGCTTGGGCCTGGCGGCCAGCGCCCCGAGGCTGCTGGCAAGCTCGGCGAAGCTCACGCGCTTGGGGCCGAAGTAGAAATTGCCCGCCCGGTCGATGGCGACGGTCTGGAACTCCGTGTCCGGCGGCGGCTTGGCCTGCGTCTTCCTGCCCTCCGCCGGCAGGTTCACCGGGATGGTCTGCTCCGACTGGATGAGCGGCGTGGAGATCATGAAGATGATCAGCAGCGTGAAGCCCAGGTCCACCATGTTGGTGATGTTGAGCTCCGCCACGGGGTGCAGGTGCCGGGGTCGACGGAAAATCTTTGCCATGACGGTGCCCTATTTGGCCTCCAGCTCGATCCGGTCCGCGAGGTTGCTCGCGTAGTTTTCCAGCTCGGTGATCATGACCTTCACGTGGCCGATCAGGATGTTGTAGCCGAAGACCGAGGGGATGGCGACGATGAGACCCGAGATGGTCGTCAGCAGCGCGGCCGACACGCCGGGCGCGAGCGTCTGGATGCTGGCGCTTTGCATGACTGAGACGGCGCTGAACGCCTCCATGATGCCCCACACCGTGCCGAACAGGCCCATGAACGGCGCGCCCGACACCAGCGAGGCGAGGATGATCATGCTCGACTCGTAGCGCAGCGACTGGCGGGCCAGCGCGCGCTGGATGGCGTTCTCGGCGTGCTCCAGCCGCGAACGCACGTTGTCGTCGCCCTTCTCCTTGCCGATGGCGGTCGCGCGCCAGTAGGCCTCGAGCGCGTCCGCCAGCAGGTCGGCGTAGGGAATGTCGCGGCGGTTGCGCAGGTTCTCCGGCAGATCGAGGATGTGGCGCTCCTGGCCGAGCTTGCGCTCGAACAGCAGGTTGAACTGCCGCAGCTTCTTCAGCTCGGAGTATTTGCCGATCATCACCGCCCAGGCGAAGATGCTGAACACCGCGAGCAGCGCGATGACGAACTGGCCCACCGGGTCGGTGGTGAGGAAGACGTTCCAGACGTTGACGGTGGAGGCGAAAAGCGGGGACGGCAGGAGGCTGGGCATGTGCGTGAAGTGTTGGCGCGTTTGCGCGATCCTATCAATGTCAATTCCTCGGCGGCGCGGCTAATTCTGGTTGCGCGCCCGCGGCAACCTTTGTTCGGTGGTGGCCGCTCCCTTTCCCATGCCCACCAAGTCTCAGCCGGCCGGCAAACTCATCTCCTTTGAAGGCTCCGAGGGCAGCGGCAAGTCCACCCAGCTCGCCCGCCTCGCCGGACACCTGCAGAAAATCGGCCGCGAGGTCGTCGCCACGCGCGAGCCGGGCGGCACCGAGATCGGCGAGCAGATCCGCAACATCATCGTCCACAATTCCAAGGGCGACGAGATGTGCCCCGAGACCGAGCTCCTGCTCTTCACCGCCGCCCGCGCCCAGGTCGTGCGCGAGGTCATCGCCCCCGCCCTCCGGCGCGGCGCCGTCGTTCTCAGCGACCGCTACCTCGACTCCTCCACCGTCTACCAGGGCATCGCCCGCAATCTCGCCCCCGGCCCGGTCAGCGAGATCAACCGCTTCGCCGTCGGCGAGGTCATGCCGCACCTCACCATCGTCATCGACGTGCCCACCGAGACCAGCCTCGCCCGCATCAGCCAGCGCGCCTCCGGCCTGCCGGATCGCATGGAGCGGGAAAACATTTCGTTCTACACCAAGGTCCGCGAGGGCTACTTGCAGCTGGCCAAGCAATGGCCGGAACGCGTCGTCGTGTTCGACGGCACCCTGTCGCCCGACGCCCTCGACAAGAAAATCTGGGCCGAGGTGCAGAAACGACTCTGATGTCCGCCGTCCGCACGCCCTGGCCCTCCGCCCTCGACGGCACGCCGACCGTCGCGGTCATTGAGCGCGCCATCGAGCGCCGCCGGCTCGCCCACAGCCTCCTGCTCCACGGCGAGAACCTCGGCACCCTCGCCCTCGTCGCCCATGCCATCGCCGACCGGCTGCTGAACGACCCGCGCCAGCCGAGCCAGCACTTCCCGCCCAAGGAGCATCCCGACTTTCACGCGCTGCGGCCCGCCGGCAAAGCGCGGCAGATCGGCGCCGACCCCACCCGCGAACTCATCGGCAGGATCCAGATGTCCGCCACGGTTTCCCCGCGCAAGGTGGCCGTCATCTACGAGGCCGACCGGATGAACACCGCCGCGGCCAATATTTTTCTCAAGACGCTCGAGGAGCCGACACCCAGCACGACCATCCTGCTGCTCACCACCCGCCCCTACTCGCTCCTCGCCACCATCCGCAGCCGCTGCCTGCACTTCCGCTTCACCGACGCCGGCAGCGAAGCGCTCGCCGATGCCGACGAGCCCACCCGCGAACTCTGGAAATCCACCCGCGTCGACTACGCCGCCTGGCTCAAGCTGCTGACCGCCGGCGTCGTGGAAAAGCGCGCCGTGGCCGATCAGCTCATGGGCGTCTACGGCCTCATCACCCGCTTCAACGCCGTGCTCGCCGCCGCCACCGACCAGGCGTGGAAGCAGCAGAAAGGGAAACTCCCGGAGGACATCGACGATGACGAGCAAGCCGCGATCGAGACCGGCATCGCCAATGGCATTCGCCAGAAACTTTTCATCGAACTGGAACACTCCACCCGCGCCTTCGCGCAGGAACGCCTGAAGGCCGGTGACGAGTCCGCCCGCCGCTCCCTCACCGCCGCCATCGAGAAGCTCGAGCACAGCGCCGGCCTCCTCCGCCTCAATCTCAACGAAGCCGCCGCCTTCGAGGATTTCCTGCTCGCGTCGCTGCGGCTTTGGACGAAAAGATGACTGTTATTCGCCTGCCGTTACGACTAGCGAATTCTCAATACCGGAAGAATTTCTTACGAAACCTACAACCACTTTGATTTATGCAAATCATTGATTTGGCCTTAGACGAGCGAATCAACGGCTACTGCGCAACAGCAGTGTGTTCATACGAGTGGTATCTTAACGCGACAACAGGCGCAGAGGTAAATCTCAAGATAACAGTGCGACACTCAAGGACTTCTCCTCACGCCTCGCGAAAGAATGGACTGACGGTTGCTTCCTGCTCGATAGCGCTCCAGTGCAGCCCTCTTGGCTCACGAAGAGCGAAATGGATATTGGCGCAAGTGCCAGGCTGACCGACACGAGATTTGGAAATCTAAATTACAAGCAAGTGTTTCTCGAGGCTGTGTCAGAATTCAAAGCTAAATGGCGCTTTCTTTCGCTCTATCGAGTCTTGGAGCACGGTTACTTAAATGAGATTTTCCAGACCCTGGAATCCGCCTTTTTCTCGTCCCCAAAAGAAAGCCTACTTGCGGCTGCTAAGTCTGCAGAAAATGAGCTCCAGCAATTTTTAGCTCTGGCTGATAAAGCCGCACTTCAAACTCATTTCGAAACTTTCTTCGACGAATATGAAAAACAGAAAGCCGCAGGCAATCATTTTGCTAATGCCATTGAGCGTTCCATACAGCAGAGCAAGCACCAGCATACTATGGGAACTGGAAAATGGCAGTCGGGGGTGCTTGTTTGCTGCAAGATGCGATGTTCAATTGTGCACGCGGGATTGTCCGCTCCAATCTTCGACGCTTATCCAGATGGCTCGGTATTGTTAGAAACTATTTTGCCCATTTTCGAATCAGCTGCACTGAACTTTCTTGGCGTGACGTTTTCCTGAGAAACGTGTCATGCCGTTGAACTCATTATCAGCCGGACGAACTCCTCGCGCTTGTCCATGTGCGGGTTGTGGCCGGAGTCGGCGATGACCTCGATCCGGGCGGCGGGGAAATGCTTCCTGATGGCGGTGTGATCCGTCGTCTGCACATATTGTGAGCGCCCGCCGGCGATAAACAAAGCCGGGCCGGCGAAGCGGTCGTTGGGCCGCAGGCTGCCCTTCTCCAGCTCTGGCAGCGCCTCGGTCAGCACCGGCAGATTGGCAATCCAGCGCCAGCCTGCGTCGCTCCGCTCCAGGTTCGTCGCGAGGAATTTCCTCATGCCGAGGTCAGGCACTCGCGCCTCGAATCGCATCTCGGCCTCAGCGCGCGATTGCAGGCCGGCGAGGTCGAGTTCGTTCATCGCCGCGAACTCACCCCGGTGCGCCACCCAATGATAATCCTTGGGCGCGATATCCACCACCACCAGCCGCTCCACCCGCTCGGGATGCCGGCAGGCCAGCAGCATCGCCGTCTTCCCGCCCATGCTGTGTCCGGCCATCACCGCCTTCGTGATGCCCTGTGCGTCCATCCACGCGATGAGGTCTTCCATCATCGCCTCGTAGGTCATCACCGGGTCATGCGGCGACTTCCCGTGATTGCGCGCATCGAGCGCGAAGACGTGGTAATACTGCGCCAGGTCGCGGCCGGTCGTCTGCCAGTTGCGCGAGGAACCCAGCATGCCGTGCAGCACGAGCATCGGGGGCCTCCCCGCCCCGCCGAGATCGACATGGAAAAGATTAGCCACGAAGGCACGAAGAACACGAAGGCCGGCCAGACCAAGCAGAAATTATCCCTCCCCTCCGCGCTGGTGCATTTTCTTCGTGCCCTTCGTGTCTTCGTGGTTCAATAAAAACACCCCATGGCAGAGAAGCTCACGCCGATGATGCAGCAGTATTTCGAGGTCAAGCGCGGCCTCCCGGCGAACACGCTCCTGCTCTTCCGCCTGGGCGATTTCTACGAGATGTTCTTCGCCGACGCCGAGATCGGCGCGCGGCTCCTCGGCATCACCCTGACCAAGCGGCAGGACACCCCCATGGCGGGCATCCCCCACCACGCGGCCGACAATTATGTGAGCAAACTTCTCGCCGCCGGCAAAAAGGTGGCCATCTGCGACCAGACCGAGACCGCCCAGGCCGGCCGGCTGGTGAAGCGCAAGGTCACGCGCATCCTCTCCCCCGGCACGACCCTTTCCGCCAGCCAGCTCGACGCCGCGAAGAACCACTACCTTTGCGCGCTGGCCCTCGACAAGTCCGGCCTGCACGCCGCCTGGCTCGATCTCTCCACCGGTGAGTTCCGCCTCGCCACCGACCCGCATCCGGAAAACCTGCTGCCTGTCCTCACCGCGCTCGACCCGGCCGAGCTGGTGCTCGTCGAGGGCGACTTGGCCAAATGGCAGGCCGTCCCGCACGAGCAGCATGCGGTCCATGCCTTGCATCAGTTCTGTGCCCCGCGACTTTGCTCGGAATTGCCGGGGTATCATTTCGAATCCACCAGTGGAGCCCGGACAGTCATGGATGCGCTCGGCGTGCTCAACCTGCAGGGCTTCGGCCTCGCCAGCAATCATCCGGCGCTCGGCGCCGCGGGCGCGGTGGTCTACTACGCGACGGAGAATCTCTGCGCCAAGCCGGAGAACCTGCGCTCGCTGCAGGAATACCGCACCAAGCACACGCTCCTGCTCGATCCCGCCACGCTGCGCAACCTCGAGATCTTCCAGTCCACCCACGGCACGCGCGACGCGTCGCTGCTCGGCGCCATCGACCGCAGCACGACCGCCGCCGGTTCGCGCCTGCTCGAGCGCTGGCTCGCCGCGCCGACCCTCGACCTACCGGAGGTCAACCGCCGCCAGGCCGTCGTCGGCGAACTGCTCGCCCAGCCCAGCGACCTCGCCCAGCTGCGGGAACTGCTCAACAAGGTGCGCGACATTCCCCGCATCCTCGGCCGCTTGCAGAACCGGCTGCGCAACCCGCGCGAGCTCGGCGGCGTGAAGGACACCCTCGCGCAGATTCCCGCCATTCAATCCACCTTGGCCAGCTTCGGAGCGGAGCTTTCCGGCAAGCGGGAATCCAAAATCGAAAATCTAAAATCCCAACTGGCCGCCCTGCCGGCCCTGCGCGAGCTGCTCGCGAAGGCCCTCGCCGATGAGCTCCCGAACGATTTGCAAGACGGCAATTACATCCGGGCCGGCTATGACACCGAGCTCGACCGGCTGCGCAGCCTCACCACCGGCAACAAGTCCTGGCTGGCCGAGTTGGAGCGCAAGGAGCAGGAGCGCTCGGGCATCAAGAGCCTCAAGGTCCGCTTCACCTCCGTCTTCGGCTACTACATCGAGATCACCAAGGCCAACCTCGCCAATGTGCCGGCCGACTACATCCGCAGGCAGACGACCGTCGGCGGCGAACGCTACGTGACCGAGGAGCTCAAACTGAAGGAGAAGGAGATTTTCTCCGCCGAGGAAAAATCTCTCGCCCGCGAGTTGGAGCTCTTCACCGGGCTGGTCAGTGCCGTGCTGGCCGAGGCCGCCAC